>Ga0209829_10000825_pt1 | contig 26832 bp, 24 predicted proteins | sample C_140205_EF_Meta_FD_187311 | JGI IMG/M metagenome (GOLD analysis project Ga0209829, IMG submission 187311) | Freshwater microbial communities from Lake Croche, Canada to study carbon cycling - C_140205_EF_MetaG (SPAdes) (version 2) | ecosystem: Environmental > Aquatic > Freshwater > Lake... | reverse complement strand
GCAACTGCAGGTATTGGTGCAAGTTATGCCAAATTTCTTGCGTTAGAAGGCTTTGATTTAGTTCTCGTTGCCCGCGATCGCAAGCGACTCAATGAGCGAGCTAAGGAGTTCGCCAAGTTAGGTGCGAAGGTTGAAGTTATTTCTGCCGATCTTGCAACCAAAGCTGGACAGAGCAAAGTAGAAGCACGGCTACTTAAAAAACTTAAGCCAATTGAAGTACTCATCAATAATGCGGGCTTTGGAATTAATAAGGCATTTTCGCGCAGTGATCGCGAGAAAGAGAATGACCTCTTAGAAGTTCTCGTTACTGCGCCTATGAGATTCACACATGCCGTGCTTCCAGCCATGAAGGAGCGTAACTCCGGTGTAATTATTAATGTCTCATCAGTTGCCTCCTTTATCGCAGGCGGTTCCTACAGCGCAGCAAAGTCCTATCTCACAGTCTTATCCGAATCGATTCACACAGAATTGAAAGGAAGTGATGTGAAAATTACAGCGTTGTGTCCGGGATTTACTCATACTGAATTCCACGCACGCGGCAAGATGAATCTCAGCGGTCTACCTGAAATTCTCTGGCTAAGTGCCGATGATGTGGTGAGAGCTGGCTGGCGTGATGCGATTGCTGGAAAGGCAATCTCAATACCGAGTTGGCAATATAAATTCATATCTAGCCTTGCCCGCCTTGCGCCTCGACCTATTGTTCGAAAAATAGGTATGAATGTACGGGTGCGACAGCGGCAAAATCACAGCAAGATTGGCTAATATCTCTCATTAGTACCAGTAGAAATCGATTCACTTGGAGGAGTTCAATGCGTTCAGTCACAACTCGGAGATTATTTGGCGCCATTATCGCTAGCGCCTTGCTCGGCTCTCTCTTGATTACTCCAGCTGCATCTGCAGCAACAAAAATTTCAAATGGCACACCTTGCGCCAAAGTGAATGCGACAATTAAGTCTGGTACTGATACTTACAAATGTTCCAAGAATCCCATTGTTAAGAATGCAAAACTCACATGGGTCTGGACCGGTTGCATTACTGCCGCTGCAAATTACACAACAGTGCAAACGAAGCTAAATGCCTTAACTGGCGCTCTCGCTAAAGCGAAGATCGAGCAAACACAACAACGTATTACTGACTCAATCAAGCGGATGCTTGAATGGAAGTCTTCCAAGATTTACGCCACTGGTGAATTTATTTACACAAAAGATACTGATAATTACTATGTCGCACTCTCTGCAGTTCCAGCTGGAAATGCCCCAAGTGCCACCAATGTGGGCGCCGTAGCTTCCGCTACTGTCTTTTGGGCAGTCAATGCACCATTAGCGACTGATCTAACTAAGGGAACCGCACCTGCCGCTGAGTCAGTGGCAAGACAGAAGGAAGATGATTACAAAGGTTGGCAGACAACTGTCACCAAATTGACTGCCGATGTAGTAAAGCTCAAGGCAATTAAAAATCCTGATGCAAAGACTGCTGCGCTTATTAACACCATGAATGGGCAGATTGGCACCTTAGGAATTGGTATTAAAGCCGCTGCGGGCAATGTGAAGAACCTGCGTGACAACATTCGATTGCTCACTACTACTCAGAGTGCCACTACTCAACTCAACAGCGCTAAAGATGACTTGAAGCAGGCCGAATTGATTCGCTCACAATCCTGCGCAGCTGGGCTCTAATCTCGCACCTCTGGCTATCCCTATTTAATAGGTAGGCCTTAGTACTGTTGCCTCGTTCTCGTTATGAGAACGAGTCGCAGAGTTGAAGTTGCTATAACGGCTCTCCTCTTTCTCCATGCAACTTACAAATTCTTTCTTAGTGAACCTTCCCTCGTCGTGGATCTCTTTGGATATAACGCAATTGCCCTAGCGATTGGCTTGCTGCTCCTTCGCAATCGCCAAGTGATAGATCGCACTGGACTAGCTGCGCTTCTACTCGGATTCTCTTTCTGGCTCTTCGGGTCACTGCTTGCATCATTCGCCTACTTTTTCGAGTTCAATCGCGCCTGGTTTTCGGTAGCAAATTTCCTTTACCTCTGCTTCTATCCCTGCATAGTGATTGGCCTACCTCGATCAATTAGATTGCCTAAAAAGTTGAGTTCGACTGAATTTCTCGATGCTGCCATTGTTACTGCTGGCTTGAGTTCAATCGGGGCAGCCCTGCTCATAGAACCATTCTTTGGTAAGTCATCTGGCGATAGCGTGGCAACTTTCTTCGCTATTTTCTTTCCCATCGCTGACCTAATATTGCTCACGATTGGAACTTCATCGTTATTGGCAGCTTCCATAAATAAGCGCTCGATCACAATAATTTCTGGGCTAGTCCTCTTTGTCATTAATGATTTCTCATTCCTTTGGGAGCTCAGCCATAAGAGATACCAATTTGGTTCGATTATTGATGATGGTTGGTTATTTGGCTTATTGCTTATTACCTTAGGAATTGCACAGCGCCAAGAAAAATTAATAGCGAGCGAAGTAGTTCCACCAATTCTCATTACCTTTGCAATTTTCTCTGCTGCAACGCTCTTGGTGCTAGTTGCTTTAGATTCGCAGCGCTTCCCACGCTTCTGTATTGCACCGATTGGTATCACGCTCTTGCTCGGATTTTTGCGCATGGCAATTGCACTCAAGAGTGCGGAGAGCGCCAGTGCCGATCGCCAATTGGCACGAGTTGATGAATTAACTGGCTTAGCCAATCGCCGAGAATTTATCTGGCAGCTGCAGCAGAGCGCACGAATTGGTACTTCATCCATACTCCTCTTGGACCTCGATGGTTTCAAAGAGGTCAATGATCAGTACGGCCATGAAGTAGGAGATGAATTACTTCGAGCGATCGCACATCGCTTTCTTCGAATCACACCAGAGAGTGATTGCCTAGCCCGATTAGGTGGTGATGAATTTGCACTTCTGCACTCTGGCGAAATTAGCGATGCGCGTGAGTTTGCATTGGCGCTACGAGCAACTCTCTCCTACCCCTTTGAAATCCAGAAGCAATTAATTAACGTCGGCGTAAGTATCGGTGTTGTTAGCCACAACGGCGGCGAAGACCTTTTGGCACGGGTTGATGAGGCGATGTATCGGGCTAAGCGTGAGGGATCAGGCGTTGAAGTCATAATCTGATGTAAAGGCTTTTCTGAATTGCCCCTTATGCTTAACCGCTTGCTGAACTCACCCGGCAGGTAGAAGAGGTCTAATTGGGTAAAGCATTCCACAATCGGGTATTGGTTTTAGGAGCAGGCGCAGTCTCACAGTGCGTAATTCCACTCCTTATCGAGCATCTCGTAGATGCCAAACAGATCACGATCGCGGATATGCGTGACAATAGATCTCGAGTAGCTAATGCAATCAAGGCTGGCGCTACTTACGTGCAAGACGAGCTCACGCTCGAAAATATGGATGCTTATCTCTCCCGCTTTCTCTCCGAAGGTGACTTTCTCCTCGACTTAGCGTGGAACATCGATGCAAATGACATTATTGGTTGGGCCCATGATCACGGCGTTATTTACTTAAACACCTCTCTTGAAGAGTGGGAGCCATACTCTGGCGGTGCAGAACGCTCCGTGCAGTCGCGCACTCTCTATGTGCGTCATATGAAGATTCGCGAAATGAAAGCGGCATGGAAGAACAAGGGCAAGACTGTCATTGTTGAACATGGTGCAAATCCTGGTTTAGTTTCACACTTAGCTAAAAAGGCCATGGTTGACATTGCAACTCTCGGTCTCAAAGAGGGCAAAGTTGGTAAGGGCGCTGAAGCTGCGCTCTCGGACGGTAATTTCCCACTCTTAGCGAAAGAACTTGGCGTCAAGGTAATTCACATTGCAGAGCGCGATACGCAAATTGCAGATAAGCCAAAACGTATTGGTGAATTTGTTAACACATGGAGCGTTGAAGGTTTCTACGAAGAAGGTATCGCACCAGCCGAACTTGGTTGGGGCACACATGAGAAGACTCTTCCTTCAAATGCATATCTACATGAAGGTGGACCCGGTAATCAGATTGCACTCGCTCGCGCCGGTGCAACTACCTGGGTTCGCTCATGGGTTCCTAATTCAGAGACAACTGGTCTCTTGGTTCGCCACGGTGAAGCATTTACTCTCTCGGATCACTTAACCGTTTGGGATGGCGAGAAAGCTATCTATCGCCCAACAGTTCACTATGCATATTGCCCATCTGATGCTGCAATCGCATCACTGCGCGAATTAGAGATGCGCCAGTGGGATCTGCAAAAAGATCAGCGGATCATGAATGATGAGATTATCGATGGCGAAGATCGCCTTGGTGTTCTCCTTATGGGCCATCCATACAAATCGTGGTGGACTGGTTCACTACTTTCCATCCATGATGCTCGCAAATTAATGCCAGGCCAATCTGCAACAACGGTTCAAGTTGCAAGCGCGGTTTATTCCGCTGTTGCTTGGGCGATGAGCCATCCAGATGAAGGTCTACTAGTTCCCGATGAAATGCCATGGCATGAAGTGCTCCCCTACGCGGAGAAGTACTGGGGTGGCTTCCACTCCATTCAATCTGATTGGGATCCATTGCAATCGCGCACTGACATCTTCCGTAATTGGAATAAGCGCGAATACGACCAAGAAGATCCGTGGCAATTTAAGAATTTCTTAGTGGAGCGTCCTGGTTCTTAACGTGTAACGCGAAAGAGATTTACCGGAAGCAAGATCGCCACCGCTATCGGCATTAACCACCATGCATTAGTGCCGCTATGGGTAAGTAGGTAAGTGGCTTGCAACCCAGCTAAAACAATTGCGGTACCGATTAAGTCATCACCGATGAGAAAGTCATACCAGAAGAAGGCAAAATCTCGGGCGACTTTGCGAATCCCGCTATCTTCCAAAACTGTTTCAGCATCAAGCTCATCAAACTCTACAACTGCTGAAACTTTGATTTTTGCTTTCGCTTTGCGTGATTTCAACATCGCGATCAAAGTGTAAGAAATTACAAGTAAGAATGCTGCATTCATCAGAATGGCTAAATCTTTTGTGGGCCACTCTGCTCCAGCACCTTCGCCAGCCCAGAAAATTCCAAATGCAGTCAACATAATGCCAACGATGAATTTCAAAGTATTTTCAGGAACCCGTGCCAGTGGCTTACGCAGTGCAAATCCTGCTGCGGCAACGAGTGCAGCCGCTGAGAGTGCAGCGCACGAGGCCAGACCCACCTGATTTTGAATCGAGCCAAAGGTAAGGACAATAAATGCCACTTCCAGGCCTTCTAGTAATACTCCCTTGAATGAAAGCGTAAATGCATACCAATCAACAACACCAAAGCGGCCCGCTGCTGCAACTTTTTTAGCTGCATCAAACTCATCTTTAAAAATTTTATCTTCGTCGTGCAAGGCTTTATAACCGCTACTTCGCAAAATTGCTTTTCTAATCCACTGCAGACCAAAGACCAAGAGCAGAGTTCCAACAAAGAGTCGGAGTGCATTCATCGGTAAATTAGGGATGTATGGTGCACCAATTGCAATTATTCCACCAAGCAAGAGAAAAGCGGCAAGAGTTCCTTGAAGTGCAGATTTCCAATGTCGCGCAGTTCCTGCGGCTAGAACAATTGTGACTGCTTCAACGCACTCAACCGCAGCGGCAAGAAAGACCGAGATAAAGAGCGCTAAACCATGCATATTTGGAGTGTAACTACTTTTCCTTAATTTCAGCTAGGCGTTCGAGAGATTCCACTCTTTCAATTGCGTGATCGACGATGCGCTTGGGGTATCCATGACTGTATCCCTCAGGCGCATCCCAAGGTTCGTGAATTTGCTCTGGCGAAAGATGGCGCAGCTCTGGAATGTACTTCTTTATGTAATCGCCCATCTCATCAAATCGTTTACCTTGCTCGATTGGATTGAAGACCCGGTAGTAGGGCGATGCATCAGTACCGCAACCAGCAGTCCATTGCCAGCCATGCGCATTTGAGGCAACATCGAAGTCCACTAAATGTTCCATAAAGAAATCAGCACCGAGTTGCCACTCCAAGTGCAGATCCTTCACCAAGAATGAGGCAACCACCATGCGGGTGCGATTGTGCATCCATCCTTCTTGAACTATTTGGCGCATCGCAGCATCCACAAATGGATAGCCAGTCTTACCCTCTTTCCACGCAGTAAATTGCGCGGCAGGTTTGTCGTAACGCATCTCTTTATATTTTGGCGCGTAGTAATCAGTTTCAGTATGTGGGTTGTGAAATAAAACATCGGCATAAAACTCGCGCCAGGCAATCTCTTTTCGGAACACATCATGTCCCGGATTGCTACCTAGTTCGGCTAATAAGGTACGGGGATGAATTTCACCCCATTTTAAATGTGCACTCAGTCGTGATGTGCCATCAATTCCAGCTAAGTTTCGACTCTGATCGTAGGTATCGAGTGCGTTCTCTTGAAACCATTGCCAACGCTCATGTGCGGCGCTCTCGCCGGCTGCAAAAATACTTGTCTCTTTAGGAATTTCCCAATCTGGAAAATTACGGTCTTCACTTCGCGGAGTCACAGCCGCAATATTCTTAGGTGAATCTGCTGGCTTGCGCCATCCATGTTTCACCCAAGCATTGAAGAATGGCGTGTAAACCCGATACGGAGTTTCATCACTCTTTCGAACTCGCCCTGGCGAAACTGCATACGGACTGCCGGTGCGAATTAAGGGAATACCTGCTTGCTCGACTCGCAGATCCCGATTCTTTCCATAGGGTTCGAACTCTTCACTGATGTGCACTTGATCGCCGTCGTAGCGCTTCATTAATTCTTTAAGTACTTCTTCTTGCGCACCCACTAAGACATGGAGGCGATTATTAAGAGATACATCGAGTGCGCGAAGTGATTGGCCAAGATATGCCAAACGCTTGGAGCCACTCTGCTTGATGAGTTTTGGATCAAGGATAAATACCGGAACGATTTCATCATGTGCTGCTATCGCCGCATTCAATGCAGGATTGTCAGCTAATCGCAGATCTCGCCTAAACCAGAAAATACTGCGAGCTGCCATGACGAGTTGGGTTACTTCTGAAGAATGGAATCACTCCAGCCAGCAACTTCTTCTGGCTTATGTGGTCCTTTTCCAATGTAGCGAGCGGCTGGACGCACTAAACGACCGGTGCGCTTCTGCTCAAGAATGTGTGCCGACCAACCAGCGGTTCGAGCCGATGTGAACATTGAGGTAAAGAGTGGGCCATCAACTTCAGCAAAGTCGAGAACAATCGCAGCCCAGAACTCAACGTTTGTTTCTAGGACTCGCTCTGGATGGCGCTCGTGCAACTCTGCAAGCGCAGCCTTCTCTAGCTCTAATGCAACCTCATAACGTGGCGCACCTAACTCGCGCGCAGTGCGGCGCAAGGTGCGAGCGCGTGGATCTTCTGCGCGATAAACGCGGTGGCCAAATCCCATCAAGCGTTCGCCACGATCCATAATTCCTTTGACATAAGCACGAGCATCACCGCTCTTCTCAACATCTTCAATCATGTGAAGCACACGTGATGGTGCGCCACCATGGAGTGGGCCCGACATCGCACCGATTGCACCAGAAATTGCAGCGGCAACGTCAGCGCCAGTTGATGCAATAACGCGTGCAGTAAATGTTGAAGCATTCATGCCATGCTCGGCGGCAGAAACAAAATATGCATCAATTGCACGAACATGAAGTGGATCAGGCTCACCGCGCCAACGAATCATCATGCGCTCAGTGATTGTCTTACCTTTATTAATTTCCGATTGCGGGACTACTGGAAGTCCAGTTCCTCTGGCTGATTGCGCAACATAAGAAAGCGCCATTGCTGATGCGCGAGCGAGATTGTCACGTGCAACGCTGTCATCAATATCAAGAAGTGGCTTGAATCCCCAACGTGGCGCGAGCATTGCCATACCTGCTTGCACATCGGCCCGAACATCTCCAGTATGAATTGGAATTTCTAGCTCTTCGGCAGGTGCAAGTCCCGGTGCAAATGAGTCATCGACAAGTAAACCCCATACGTGACCAAATGAAACGCGTCCTACTAAGTCATCAATATCAACGCCGCGGTAGCGAAGTGCGCTTCCTTCTTTATCTGGTTCAGCAATTTCAGATTCAAATGCAACAACGCCTTCTAGTCCTGGCTTGAAATCATCTGACACGATTAACGCTCCTCTAACCACGATCCCCGTGGATCTGCCCTAATTCTGCCCCCTCGGAGGGGGTACTTCTGACCAATTCTCGACTCGTGCCCCTCAAGATGCCAGATCGGCGAAAGTGACGTTAGATACAGGTATGGAGCAGCGCTACGGAAGAGATGAGATCTCGGCAATGCGCCGCTCATACGGTGAGGAGGGTTTAACTTCCCTACCCGATGATCCAATCGAGGCTTTTGCTATCTGGCTAGCAGAAGCAGCTAAAAATCCCATTGTGGTTGAAGCAAATGCGATGGTCTTATCCACTGCTGATCTCGATGGCGTAATTTCATCGCGCACTGTTCTCCTTAAAGGTATTGATGCCACTGGTTTTACTTTTTATACAAACTACAGCTCGCAAAAGGGCCATGAGATTGCGCAGAATTCTTCAGTCTCACTTCTCTTTCCCTGGTTTGCGTTAGAGCGCCAAGTAATCGTGCAAGGAAGAGCAGAGAAAAATTCGCGTGAAGATTCTGAAAAGTATTTTCGCTCTCGTCCATGGTCGAGCCAGATCGGTGCCTGGGCGAGCCACCAATCTGCACCACTTGCATCGCGTGAAGAGTTGGAGAATCGTTGGAAGGGCGCGGCTGAAAAGTGGCCCGAAGGCTCAGAAGTTCCATTGCCACCAGAGTGGGGCGGATATCTTGTACAACCAGAGCGAATTGAGTTCTGGCAAGGTCGCTACTCCCGCCTCCATGATCGCCTCCGTTTTGAACGTCACAATGGCGAATGGAAAATTCACCGCTACTACCCTTAGGCTCTCCCTGTGACTACCGACATCAAAATTCCAGATAATCTCAAACCACGTGATGGCCGTTTTGGTTGTGGCCCATCCAAGATTCGACCTGAAGCGCTAACTGCATTGCATGCAAGTGGTTCCTCAATTCTTGGAACATCGCATCGACAGAAGCCAGTAAAGAATGTAGTGAAGCGAGTTCGCGAAGGACTCAACACACTTTTTTCATTGCCTGAAGGTTACGAAGTAATCCTTGGCAATGGTGGCTCAACCGCATTCTGGGACATTGCAACATTTGGCTTAATTGAGAAGAAGTCACAACATTTAGTATTCGGCGAATTCTCTTCGAAATTTGCGCAAGCCGCAGAAGAGGCGCCATTCCTTGATAATCCAACGGTTATCAAATCCGATCCAGGATCTCACCCATCTGCACAGTTCGAAGCTGGCGTCGATGTTTATGCATTCACTCATAATGAAACAAGTACCGGTGTGGCAATGCAGATTCGCCGCCCGGCAAACACAGATGGTGCACTTGTTTTAGTTGATGCCACTAGCGCTGCTGGTGGCTTGCAAGTTGATCCAAAAGAATTTGACGCCTACTACTTCGCACCACAGAAGTCCTTTGCATCCGATGGCGGGCTCTGGTTCTCGCTTATGAGCCCTGCTGCAATCGCTCGCGTGGCAAAGATTAAAGAGAGTAAGCGCTGGACACCAGCATTCTTTGATCTCACAACTGCGATTGAGAATTCACGACTTGATCAGACATACAACACACCAGCTGTAGCAACATTGATTTTGCTTGCAGAACAGATCGAGTGGATGAATGCCGGTGGTGGCCTCTCATTCGCAGCAGGTCGCAGTGCACAATCGGCAAAGCACATTTATAGCTGGGCAGAAAAGACTTCCTACACAACGCCCTTTGTTACAGATCCAGCGATGCGCTCAAACGTTGTGGCGACTATCAACTTTGATGATGCAATCGATGCCGCCGCGGTTGCCGCTGCGCTTCGTGCAAATGGAATTGTTGATACTGAGCCTTATCGCAAGTTAGGCAAGAACCAACTTCGCGTGGGTATGTTCCCTGCCGTTGATCCTTCTGACATTGAAGCGCTCACTGCGTGCATTGAATTTGTTGTCGAACAACTTCCTGCCAAGTAAGTAATTACGCTTCGTGAGTTATAAATTCCGAAGAATCGTTACGATCGCCACACTTATCGGCGTTGTTCTTCTAATTATTATAAGTGGGCGGTAGTACTACATCGATTGAAAAGTCAGTTGGAACTTGCATCCGGTTGCGATAAATAAACCATGTTGTAAGTGCAGCTAGTGCTGTGACAATGCCACCGATCGCGATCGTGGGGCGAACACCAATTACCTCTGCCAACCAACCAATAATGGGTGAACCAAAGGGTGTTCCTCCCATAAAGATAAAGAGGTAGATACCCATCACGCGGCCACGAATTGCTGGGTCGCTGTGGATTTGCATGAGCGCATTTGCGCGGATCATCGTTACGAGAGCGGTAAAACCACAGACTGGCAGCCAGAGTGCGTAAGCGGTGTAATTAGGCATAAGAGAGAGAATTGTTATTGCGCAGCCAAAACAAATACTTCCTTTAATAACAAAGATGGGACTTTTAAATCGCTCCATTCGGGCCGAGAGAATTGCACCGCTAAGGGAGCCAACAGCAATCATTGTTCCTAACAATCCAAATGATGCTGGGCCACGGTGAAAGAGCTTCGTGGCAGAGAGCGCATTAAAGATTTGAAAATTTAATCCAAAAGTTGCTTGGAAAAAGACGATACACATAATTGCTTGTAAATCTGGGCGGGCTTGTATGTATGACCAGGCTTCGCGAATCTTGCCCGCAGTCGGGTTACGCTCTTTTATGAAGAAGTCTTTCTCTCTCATCTTCAGCAGGGCGAGGATTACAAAGATGTAGGTAAAGGCATTGATTAAAAAGGAAGGACCAGTACCAAAGGCGGCGATCAACCAGCCAGAAATTGCCGGTCCAATTAATCGCCCTGCGTTGAAATTCGCTGAGTTAAGACTGACGGCATTAGCAATATCCTCATGTCCGACAATTTCCGAGTTGAAACTTTGACGAACTGGGTTATCAATTGCACTCGAAATACCCAATGTGCAGGCGAAGAAAAATACATGCCAGATCTGCACCTTATGAGTAACAACCAGAGTTCCAAGCGCCGCACCAGAAAGACCGCCAGCAATATTTGTATAGATCAAGACTTTTCTTTTATTAAGTCGGTCTGCGAAGGCACCACCATGCATGCTAAAGAAGATCACTGGTAAGAATTGCACCGCAGTGACAAAGCCAAGATAAGTTCCACTGTGAGTGAGCTCGAGAGTTAGCCAATCTTGGGCGATGCGTTGCATCCACGAACCGACATTGGATGTGGCATTTGCAAAGAAGAGAATCCGAAAATTTCTATGGCGTAGCGCTCGTAAATTTCCTGTTTCATTGACGCGCACTGGACTACTATCCCACTATGGCTTCGCAATTAAAATCAACACTCACACTTATTTGCTGTGGAACCCTGATGTGGATCGTGGCACTCATCGTTGGACTTGCTACAAGTGCAGCTACTCGCACAATCTGGATCTGTATTTGTGGCGCGTTGCTCGGGATTATCGGTGCGATTTATTCGTACCGACGTAATCGCCGCGGCGAACTCTAAATAATTACTGCGCCTCAATCTGAGCTGCAATTCCACGGAGAACTTTTCCAAGGCGCTCTGCTTCAACTGTTGTTGGATAGCGACCTTGACGAACACCATTTCCTACGCGATCAAGAATCTTGATGGTGTCTTCAATAATTGCAGCAAGATCATCTTGATTGGTACGCGCGGCATTGGAAAGAGATGGGGGCGCATCGATAATGCGTACTGAAAGAGCTTGTGGTCCGCGGCGACCTTCGGCCACACCAAACTCTAATTTGGTACCAGGCTTAACAGTCGATACACCCTCTGGCAATGAAGTCGCTGCTAAATAAACATCTTCGCCTTCATCGGATGCGATGAAACCAAAACCCTTTTCGAGACTAAACCACTTAATGCGTCCTGTAGGCATGGCATGTACTCCCGTTTATCTGCTACTCGTGTGCCGCACATAGTGTGCGCGGATCAGATGGCTAGTTTATCGCACGAGGTCGCTGCGATGTAACCCCTTTTTTACGCTTACCTGGGCTAGATAGTTGCTTCTGAATGTGCGCCGCAGCCGTGGTCGAGTGAGACCACGCGCGCATCTTCAGGTGAGATTGCATTTGCACAGACACCGAATGCTGCGCGAAGTGAGCCAGCAATCGGAAGGAAGAAACCACAAGAGGAGCAATGCTTCGGTGCTTGTTGTGCAATAGGTGTATTCGGTCCGCGGTCGCCTTCATACCAACGCTTACTTGCTTGATCGCGCCCCTCAATCGACATTACTCGCGGACGAGTGAGGCCATATTCAAAGAGCTGTACCCGATCGAGATCTTCATCTTGTGGAAGTGCAGCAAAGCCAGGAACTAAACGTGAATCATCGGGATTAGATGGAACTACATCACCGGCACCAACATCACCTGGTTGAATTCGCTCGACATAAGGAATCCAATCTGGCGCAATCAGAGATTCTGGGCCAGGAAGTGCAACAACATCGCAGACCGTTGGTTCTGATTCATTATCAACTTTGGCAACAGTGACGCACCAGCGCCAACCTTTGTAGCCAGGAAGAAAAGATTCAAAGAGATAACTAGCTACGCGATTTTCATCGGCAAATTCAACTCCAACAAAGTCACCAACAAGTTGTGGCGAACTCGCATCCGCAATTGCAGCAGAGCGCGCCAATTCAAGCGCATCAAATTCTTGATTCGCTGATTCAGCAGATTTGCGGAAAAGAGCCATACATGAAGAGTAAAGCAAAAAACTCCCCCGAGATAATCGGGGGAGTTTTTACGCGAGATTAGTGGATTTAGAAATCCATACCGCCGCCACCATCTGGGCCGGCAGGTGCTGCTGGCTTCTTCTCTGGCTTATCAGTGATCACTGCTTCGGTTGTGATGAAGAGTGCTGCAATTGATGCCGCATTCTGCAGCGCAGAACGAGTCACCTTTGCTGGATCAATGATTCCGGCTTTGATCATGTCAACGTACTCACCTGTTGCAGCATTAAGTCCAAAGCCTGCTTCTAGGTGACGTACCTTCTCGACGATAACTCCGCCTTCAAGACCAGCATTGATTGCGATCTGCTTGAGTGGTGCTTCGATTGCATATTCAACAATCTTTGCACCAGTTGCTTCATCGCCCTCTAACTTCAATTTTCCAAATGCAACCTTTGCTGCTTGAAGAAGTGCAACGCCACCACCGGCAACGATTCCTTCTTCTACTGCAGCCTTTGCATTTCGCACTGCATCTTCAATGCGGTGCTTGCGCTCTTTGAGTTCTACCTCAGTTGCCGCACCAGCTTTGATAACTGCAACGCCGCCGGCAAGTTTGGCCAAGCGCTCCTGCAATTTCTCACGATCGTAATCAGAATCGCTCTTCTCAATTTCGGAGCGAATTTGAGCAACGCGACCCTTGATCTGATCTTGATCTCCGGCGCCTTCAACGATTGTGGTCTCTTCTTTGCTGATCACAACTTTGCGAGCGCGACCGAGAAGTTCTAGGCCTACTGCTTCAAGCTTGAGACCAACTTCTTCTGAGATAACAGTTGCACCAGTAAGAATTGCAATGTCTTGCAACATTGCCTTACGGCGATCGCCAAAGCCTGGGGCTTTAACAGCTGCTGCGCGGAAAATTCCACGAATCTTATTAACAACCAGAGTTGCAAGTGCTTCGCCTTCAACATCTTCAGCGATAATTGCAAGTGGCTTACCGGTTTGCATTACCTTCTCAAGAACTGGAACCAAGTCCTTGATGTTTGCAATCTTGGAGTTAACGATCAAGACATAAGCATCTTCCAGCACTGTCTCCATGCGATCGGTGTCAGTGACGAAGTATGGCGAGATGTAACCCTTATCAAAGCGCATACCTTCAGTGAGCTCGAGTTCGAGACCGAATGTATTTGACTCTTCAACGGTAATTACGCCCTCTTTGCCGACCTTATCCATCGCTTCAGCGATCATTTCACCGATTGTGGAATCTGCTGCTGAGATTGATGCAGTAGCTGCGATCTGCTCTTTGGTTTCAACATTCTTAGCCATTGCATGAAGTTCGGCGGTCACAGCTTCAACTGCCTTCTCAATGCCACGCTTAAGCGCCATTGGGTTAGATCCAGCAGCTACGTTACGTAGGCCTTCACGCACAAGTGCTTGTGCCAAAACAGTTGCAGTAGTTGTGCCATCGCCGGCGACATCATCAGTCTTCTTCGCTACCTCTTTTACGAGTTCAGCGCCGATCTTCTCCCATGGGTCATCGAGTTCAATATCTTTTGCAATGGAAACGCCATCGTTGGTGATTGTTGGGGCGCCCCACTTCTTCTCAAGAACAACGTTACGACCGCGAGGTCCAAGGGTTACCTTGACCGCATCGGCGAGAATATTCATTCCGCGCTCTAATCCGCGGCGGGCTTCTTCATTAAAGGCAATCATCTTTGCCATGGTTTGTACTCCTCATGCTTGAAGTGATCAGGTCCGGGTGGTTATCACTCACACCCTGAGAGTGCTAACGCCAAATCTACGCGGTTGATTCCTCCCGAGCAAATGGAGCCAGGGCTGAGGTAGGGCTAGCGGGCGGTGCGAGCGCTCATGCGGGCTTGGCGTAACCGACGCAAGCGCTTCACAAGCATTGGGGCAGCTATCAACGCTGCTTCACGATCAATGAGGTCGTTGAGTAATTGGTAGTAGGCAGGAGCGCTGAGATCGAAAAGTTCTTTAATGGCGCTCTCTTTTGCACCGGCGTACTGCCACCAGCTGCGTTCAAATTCCAGGATGCGCACTTCTAAATCAGTGAGGCCACTTACCGCCTCTGGTTGCATTGCGCTCTCTTCCACGCTGGAATCCTAGACCTGAGCCGGAAAAAGTGTGGGATTTACTGAAGTTCGGATTCTGCCTTTTTCAATAAATTTCGCAACATCGTCGGAAAGAGAAATGTATGCAATGGCAGAACTGCAAACCAGTACAGGCGGCCACCTAATCCATTGGGTGTAAAGATCGCTTCTTGAGTGATTGTTGTTACATCGCCTTCAGTAGATAAGCGAAATTCCAACCACGCTTTTCCGGGAAGAATCATTTCGGCATAAAGACGGAGAACTTTCTCTCGCTCCATCTTCTCTACTCGCCAAAAATCTAAACTTTCACCTACATGCAAGAAGTCTGGATCTCTGCGGCCGCGACGAAGTCCAACTCCACCAACCATGCGATCCATGAGTCCACGAAGCCACCACAGCCAATCAGAGCCATACCAACCATGTTCGCCGCCAATACCTTCGATGTATTTCCACACGTGTGCAGGTGGCAGCGTTGTTTCTCGGTGGCGGTGATCCTTGTATTCAGTATCTCCCGCCCACGAAGGATCACTCTGTGCTTTCTGCCATGGTGCATAAGTCACAGCGGCATCAGACCATCGCGTTTCGACATCATGGTCAACAATTTTTGAGAGCGCTAATTCAATAGCTTGTGAAACGCTAATAAGGCCCTCGGGTGGCGGTGGAATTAATTTCTCAATGCTTCGACTTGGACTTGCTACCACTTCGCTAATAAGTGATTCCACTAAGGGCCGGGCGAGCGATGTTGGAACCGGTGTAACAAAACCAATCCAGAGACTAGAAAGTTTTGGCGTTAACACTGGAACTTTAATAATCCACCGCTTACGCAAGCCAGAAATTTTGGCAAAGCTTTGCATCATGTCGGCATAAGTAAGAACTTCTGGGCCACCGATGTCGTAAATAGCGCCAACTGGCGCTTCTAATTCAGATGCCTTGCGCAGGTACCAGAGCACATCGCGAATTGCGATTGGTTGAGTGAGGTTAGAAACCCACTTTGGTGTTGTCATAATCGGCAAGCGATGTGTGAGGTGGCGCAACATTTCAAAGGATGCCGAACCTGAGCCAATAACAATTCCGGCACGTAGCTCTAGAACTGGCACTCCACCTTTGGCGAGATTCGCACCGGTCTGCACTCGCGAATTTAAGTGCTTACTTATATTCGCATCATTTGCAATTCCGCCTAAATAGACGATCTGCGAAACTTTTTTCTCGGCCGCAACTGTTGAGAAGTTGAAGGCCATCCGAGACTCAATCTCATCAAAGTCACGACCGAGATTGATGGAGTGCAGTAAGTAGAAGGCGGTATGAACGCCGGCCAGCGCTCTCTCAAGATCAGCGACGTTCTGCGCGCTGCCTGTGACAACTTCAACCTTTTCAAACCACGGTTGGCTCTGAATTTTGCCGGCATCTCTGACAAAAACCCGTACCCGCGCTCCTGAATCGACGAGCGAACGGACCAATCGTCCGCCTACATAGCCCGATGCGCCTGTGACAAGGAGTAAACGAGAATTAACAGGCGAGTTCATGGAGTAAACCTTAGACTTAACTCTTGTTAATCGCGATGTGAAAGATCAACTTCGGAATGGAGTGTCATGACAAACAAGGCAAAGCCTCGAGTCGTGATACTTGGTGCCGGTTTTGGCGGGCTGACTGCAGCTCGTGAACTATCAGGCAGTGCTCAAGTCACACTTGTCGATCGCCATAACTTTCAGACTTTCTTACCTTTGCTCTACCAAGTCGCAACAGCCGGCCTTGCGGCAGACCACGTGGCTCATCCAATTCGCGGAGCGCTTCGTAAAAAGGGCGTCGCCTTTCGAATGGGCTCGCCGATCTCAGTGGATCACAAAAATGGGGAAGTGAAATTAGATAGCAGCGAAGTTTTGCCCTTTGATCACTTGATCGTTGCCCTTGGCTCGGCCACTGCAGATTTTGGTGTTAAAGGTGTTACCGAACATTCACTCGGAATGAAGACAATTCATGAAGCAATCATGATTCGTGCCGAAGTAATGCGCCGCTTTGAGGATCTCTGTCGCTTTGAAGATAACACTCGCCTATCGGTCTGTGTTGTCGGTGGTGGACCCACTGGTGTTGAAATGGCGGGAGCACTCGCTGAATTAATTCGCGGCCCACTAAAAAATGATCAAGCACATGCCGCAGCTCACATGGATGTTTATCTCATTGAGGCTGGCCCACGTCTATTGCCTGCTCTCTCTCCATCGCTCTCTGCACGGACTAAAAAAGATTTAGAAAAGATTGGCGTGAAAATACTTTTGAACCACGTAGTTCAAGAAGTTCAACCGCGGAAAATTACATTTAAAGATGGTGCCGATGTTCCATCCGAAGTAACAATCTGGGCTGCCGGTGTTCAAGGTGAACCGGCTGCGAAAGAACTTAATCTGCCACTAGCAGGAACTCGCATTGCAGTTGATGAAACGATGCAGGTGCAGCATTATCCAAAGATCTGGGCGATTGGCGATATCGCAGGATTGATTGGTGAGAATGGAAAGCCACTTCCTATGATTGCCCCAGTTGCGATGCAGCAAGCTCGCTTTGTGGCGAAACAGATCACAGCGCTCAGTGAGGGTAAATCACTCAAGAAATTTAAATATCGTGACAAAGGGGCAATGGCCACTATTGGTCGCCACAAGGCAGTTGTTGAGATTAAGGGAATTAAGTTCTCTGGCGTACTTGCTTGGTATGCCTGGCTCTTCCTCCATCTCTTCTATCTGCTCGGTGGGCGAAATAAAATTGGCACCATGGCTGACTGGACCTGGAATTACCTCACCTTTGATCGTGGCAATCGACACATTATGGATTCGATGTAATTTGCATGGGCGAAAAGCGTTCTGAATATATTTCGCTACGTAGCCAAAAAATCTGGAGCACTCACTGGAGTGGCGCTGGAGATCCAGTAATAATTTTTCACGGAGGCCTAAGTGCAACTGCCAATTGGGAGTTCTACATTCTCCAAGCTCTCATGGGGCGAGAAGTCTTTGGCTACGACCGCACCGGTCACGGGCGCACTGCAGATCGCGATGGAAGTTTTCACTTTGATTTTCAAGTCGCAGAAGCGATTGCCTATCTTGAAGAAGTAGTTAAAAGGCCGGCACATTTATTGGGTTATAGCGATGGTGGAATTATTTCGCTGATGATTGCAATTGCTCGTCCTGATTTAGTTTCGAGCATCATAACTATCGGTGCCAATTTTGATCCCAGTGGATTAATCCGTTCCGAAATGCCCAAAGTTATTAGCCAAGAAGATCGCGACTACTACGCCATCACATCTCCTGATCCAGCGCATACTCTCGATGAAAAGCATGCCAAGATGGCAAAGATTTGGAAGAGTGAACCAAACATTCCACTCACAGATTTATCCAAAATCACTGCGCCTGTGCTTGTCATGGCAGGTGATGATGATTCGATCAAGCCAGAGCACACCGTAAAACTCTATGAGGCAATTCCCCATGCTCGATTAGCCATTATTCCTGGTGCATCTCACAGTGTGATGAAAGATCAGACCGAAATAGCTTCCAGCATTATTCGTAAATTTCTTGCCAACCCGCGAGATCCGATAACTAGATTACCGATTCGCCGCGCTAATCCGCCGCTCGTGTAATTCATCAAAAACGTTTCGCGGCAATGGTGCCAATTTTCCAAGGCAGCGTTCGAGAATAAAATCTGCAAGAAGTGGATTCCGCGCTAAGGCTGGGCCGTGCATGTAAGTAGCAACAATGTTTTGCGTGACAACTCCATCTCGCGCTTCAGTGTCATTGTTTCCAAGGCCAGTTCGTACTTTGCCAAGTGGTTCTAGTTCTGAAAGGAAGTGGGTCTGCCCGCCATGGTTTTCAAAGCCGGTCAGCGCCCCGATTCCAATTGTTGATTCGCTGAGTAATTCACCGACACTTCGTTTAGCTGCACTCTTCGTGCGAATCGGAAGAATATCTAACCCAGAAATAGTGCGCTCACGTGATGCTGGAAATGATTCACCGAGCAATTGAAAGCCAGCGCAAATTGCAAGTAGTTGACCACCGGATTTAAGTGCAGTGCCCAGCGCACCGCTTCGTTTCAAGATCTCTGCCGCTGCAATCTGGGCATCATCTTCGCCGCCACCCAATAGATAGAGATCGCCACTCGTTGGCACTGCATCACGAGCATGAACCGTAATGACTTCATGGGCAATTCCCCGCTCTTTCAGGCGCCACTGCAATACATCCATGTTGCCGCGATCACCATAAGTGCCGAGTAGCTCTGGCAATAAATGCACAATGGTAAAAGTCATTTCGTCACCGCTGACTTAACAAGTGCGTGAAAGGCGGTGTAGGAAGCGATGAGATCTACCTCTGTGCCAGAAAATGACTGCGCTGCGGCACTCACTGAATCAAAGCGAGTATGAGAAATGCCTTGTGAGGTAAGGCGTGCTGAAATATCAAGGACGCGATCACCAGTAACACCAATCTGACGTCCCTGCAGTGGCAAGTAATCAACATCCCATAACCACGATGTGTCCTTGCCATCTTGCGTATTTGCATTCACAGAAAGAATGACATTTTTACGAGAGCTAGTCTCAAGCGTCTCACTCCATGAGGCTGGATTCTTTGCCAACATTAATCGCAAGCTGGCACCTGAAATTGTCACTTCATTAAAGCGCCCATCGACTTGTGAAATAGTTGAAATACTTTTCAGAGCGCTCTCTTCTGAAATCCCAAAATGTGCTCCAGCAATAATTGCTCTTGCCGCATTACCGAGCGCGGCACGTCCTGGAATCGCTGACTTCACACTTACACTTTTGCCGCCGTGGCGCAGTTCTTCGTTAACCAAAGTCCACTCTGCATTTGGCTTAGCAAAGCCACAGCTACATGAATAAGTACTTGTGCCCCAGGTAAGAAGTTCACCGCACTCAGGACAAGTTGCCGCATCTAAGTGGCTGCTCACTCCAGAACTAAACCAAGTGATTCTTTTACAATCGCGCACAGCCCAAGTGACAAAGGGATCATCGCTATCGGCAATGACTGTGCAATTTGCTGGCAGATCCTTCAGCGCAGACTTCCACTTGGCAGCAACAATTCTTACTTCCGAAAGACGATCTAATTGATCACGACCCAAGTTGAGTAGAACTATCAGGGTCGGAGAAAGTTCTCTGATCGCCCATGGCAGAACTAGCTCGTCTACCTCAAGGACTGCGCGGGGGGCCTTTGGTGCAGTTGCAAGTCCAGCAACAACTCCAGCAAAGAGATTTGCTCCGGTGTAATTCGTGGCTACTTCACTCTTCTCCGATAAAACAGATGAAATAAGGGCAGTAGTGGTGGTCTTGCCATTTGTTCCGGAGATTAAAACGATCTCTTTATCTCGAGCGAGAAGTGCGGCCGCGCGAGGTTGAAGGGCCAAAATTGTTCGCCCCGTGACCATTACACCACTGCCGCGACCAGTTATTCGAGAGAGCCAGCCTAAGAAATTTCCAATCGCAATAGCAATTGAGAGTGGCATCAGATATCCAGTGGCTCGAGAACTCCAGTCTCCACGTGATAAATAGCGCCACCAACTACAACGCCATCACGCAAGAGCGGATACGAGCGAATTCGAGTGACATCGGTTGTGAGTGCTTTGCGTTGATCAGAAACTGTTCGAAATTCAAGAGAACGAGTATCCACACCATGTTGATTCATAATTGTTTCGTGGATATCTGCCTCTTCGTTCATCGCCATTCGGCAATTAGTATGTGGCATAACCAAAATACGATTAACGCCAAGTAAATAGGTTGCAAGAACTAAAGTACGCAGAACATCCTCAGTGACGCGCGCTCCAGCATTTCGCAGAATCTTTGCATCACCGGCTTCCATACCAACAAGTGTGAGCGGGCTGATACGTGAATCCATGCAAGTGACAATTGCTAAACCTTTTGTTGCAGTGCCAGTAAGTGCACTTCCTTCAAAGTTCTTAGCGAATTCTTTATTCGCTGCCATTAAATCGGCAAATGCATCTTGAGGGAAAGACATCACGGCTCCCTTCGTATACTGCGAGAGCCCCCCGTCAGGATTGAACTGACGACCTGCCGCTTACAAGGCGGCTGCTCTACCACTGAGCTAGGGAGGCAAGACGTGCTAACCAGTGTCACATTATGTCAGCAAATAATTGTGCTTGCTGCCATGGGGAACTAGCGAAAAACCCCAGTATGCCCGAGGGAATAGCGCCCTGGCTGCGGATACACCGCTAATCCATGGGGGCCCAATCCAGTCTTTATCTTTCCAATCAGATGGCCATCTGCAAGTGAAATTGCATAGACCACATTGTCGTAACGACCCGAAACCCAAAAGATTTTTCCATCGGCGCTAATGCCACCCATGTCGGGACTTCCACCACCTGGGATTTTCCACTTATGTATTAATTTCCTATCGCTAAACCGCAAAATAGAAATGCTTCCTTCATTGCGATTCGAGATCACTAAATTCTGCGAATCTCGCGTGACATAAAGCCCATGTGCACCTAAGCCAGTTTTAATAAAACTTAACTTGCCCCATGGTGCAGGCATTGTCCAGACGCCATCACTCATCATGTCGGCAATGAAAAAAGTTTTTCCATCGGGCGAAATTTTTACATCTTGGGGCATCGGGCCCATATTTGGCATTCCAGCGTGAGAACTTGTTGTTGCCTTGGCATAAGTATTCGGAATCTTCTGCTTCTTGAGTATCTTCATCTTTGCGGTATCAACGAGAAGAATTTCACCAGTGAATTCGCAGGAAACTACAAAGGTACTGCCATCGGCCGACCAATCGGCATGGTTCACGCCACCACACTGTGAGGGAATACTCTTCTTAATCGCCATAGTGTGTGGATCACGGAAAACTATTTTCTTTGCCGCCTCCGACATAACAACGGCATATTTTCCATCTGGTGTGAAATAAAGATTGTATGGATCATCTACCGCTACGGGCTTACCGAATTTCCCAGTCGCAGGGTCAATCGGTGTCAAGGTATTTCCATGGTCGCTATTTACCCAGAGCGTTTTCAAATCCCACGAAGGAACTACATGCTGCGGTTCAGCTGGAACCTTCGTAGTACTGATTACTTTCATTGATGCCGGATCAATTATGTCCACGGTATTACTCTGGGTATTTGGCACATAGATTCGACTAGGAAAATTTTTAACCGTCTTGGAGAGCAGACCGGGTTTGTCTGCCGCATAAATGTCTTTTGAATTAAGGAGAGGTGGCATGCCAGCAAGGCTTGTCGCACCACTGGCCAGATTGATATTGGTCAATGAAAGAAGCACCGCAGTGATAACTGCTATCCGGCGCTTCATGCCAGCAGAGTTGAAAGAGTTACCGGTGCGAGATTAGCTTTCTTCAAACCGGCGATAATGGCAGGAAGTGCTTTCACAGTATTTGCATGACCAAAGTGGAGACTAATAATGCTGCCATTTCGCACTGCCTTTAGGCAATTACTCACTATCGAAGCAGGGGTTGGATCTTGATAATCCAAGGTATCTACATCGTAGGTAATGCAATTCTTATATCCATTGGCAAGAGCGGCTTTGCGAATAATTGCATTAGATTTTGGCGTGCCTGATGGGCGGAAATATCCTTGGGTACTTCCGGTAGCTTTTTTAAGCGCAGCTTTCCCCAATGAAATTTCCTTTGTCGCTTGAGCCAAAGTTAAATGAGTCATTGTGAGATGGCTCAGTGTGTGATTTCCGATCTCATGCCCACCAACCAAAATTTCTTTTCCAATCAGTGGATTCTCATTGAGCCACGATCCAACTGCCATAACTGTTATAGGAGTACCCGTTGATTTAGTTATTGCTAGTAATTCACGCGCAATCGCCACGTCACCTGCACCATGGAATGTAAGGGCAACTTGTGGCCTATTTCGTGGGCCATGGCTAATGTCACTATTTGAAGCCGCCGAAGCCGAGTTTACAAAAATATTTTCCGCAGCTGTTGCAAAAATAATTGAGGCGGCCAGTGAAAATGCTTGCCTGCGAGTTATGTGAATCTCGGCCATGAGGCAAGTCTAACCTCCATCGATTGGCGTCAGGCGTGTAAGTTTCTCTCATGCGGCTTGGAGTCTTGGATGTTGGGTCTAACACGATTCATCTTCAAGTTGTCGATGCCTATCCCGGAGCGCGTCCGACGCCCACAACCAATTATAAAATAGAACTGCGGCTCGCAGAATTTCTCAATAGCGAAGGTGCTATCACTCAAGATGGCATAGTCCAATTATTTGCTGCCATCTCTGGCGCAGTCGAGCATGCTAAAGAATTCAAAACAGAAGAAATCTTAGCTTTCGCAACATCTGCAATCCGTGAGGCAACAAATGGTGCAAAGATTATTGGTGAAGCAAATGAAAAATTTGAACTTGACTTACAAATACTCTCTGGCGATGAAGAGGCTGGGATTACCTTTCTTGCCGCTCGCCGTTGGCTCGGCTGGTCGAGTGGAAAGCTATTGGTCGTTGACATCGGTGGAGGTTCGCTGGAGTGTGCAATTGGTGTAAATGAGGCGCCGGATAAAACGTTTTCATTGCCGCTTGGCGCAGCGCGATTAAGTCGAACTTTTCTCAATAGCGATCCTTACTCCAAAAAATCTCTTAATGCTCTACATGATTTTGTTATGGATTCAATTGAAAAAGGTGTCCCTGAAGATTTTGACACTGAGAGCACCAACCGATTTGTTGCCACCAGTAAAACACTGCGAACTCTGGCTCGAATTTGTAGCCAATGGTATGGAGATGACCAGTCCTTTTTAGATAGAGAATCTCTGCTACGTGCAATCCCCCGCCTTTCCGAATTGAAGAATTCTGAGCGAGCACAACTTCCAGGCGTTTCAGAAGGACGAGCTCGCCAACTAGTTGCGGGGGCAAGTGTGGCTTATGCGATTATGGAAACGTTAAACATTGAGAAATTGGAAATTTGTCCATGGGCGCTACGAGAAGGCTTAGTTCTTAAGTGGCTCGATTGGCATGCCCGATAATTACTGCTAAATAGTTGGAGATTCATACCAATCAACTGCAACAATTTCTCCATCGCGGTGATGAATTACCCAACTCTCACCTGGCTCTAATTTTTGCTCTAAGGCTTTGAAATTCTTCTTTCCCAGTAGTGCTTTTAGCACTTTAGGCAGTATTGGATTGTGGCTGCAGAGCAGAATCGCCTCTTCTTTTCCAAGCAATTTTGTTACATAGTCGATTGCTGCTGACTTATCTTTTGAATATCCGTACTCACTCAAATCTTTCTTGTAATTTGCCTTGAGGTCGAGCGTGCGAGCAAGTGGAGTGATTGTCTCGATACATCTCATGGCATCTGATGAGTAAATTGATTTGATACCAAGTGGGTAGTACAGCGAATGTAGGCGTTTAGCTTGATTCTGTCCTAATACATCTAACGGGCGATCTCCATCATCACCATCCCAAGCTTCACGGGTAATCGCTTTGCCATGTCGAAGCAAGACCATAGGAATTGTGTGCGGACCAAAATCTACAAAGAAATCAATTACCGTACGATCATCATCAAGAGTTAATTTCTTTCGGGCGGCTTTTGGATCCAGCCAAATGAAGTCATCAATTTCATTTTTATCTATCTGGCCAACTGCTTCGCCTATGGCTTCGGCTGCCCAATAACGCACAATTTTTTCTACACCATCAACAAGATAGGTCGTCTTTCCAAGTTCGGGCCCAAATGCGGCAGCGAATCCAGTTTCCTCTAAAACCTCACGATAGGCACAGGAGAGTGCATGCTCTCCTGACTCAATTTTTCCTTTAGGAAGTGACCAGTCATCATATTTTGGGCGATGCACTAGTGCGATTTCAATATTCTTCTTTCCTGAATTACGCCACAACACAGCGCCAGCGGCAAGAACAGGTCCAGCTACCTCTGCCATTTTAGTTCCGTTTCAAAAAGCGAGAAATCAGAACTTCATGAATATTCGCTAACTTTTCACCAGATCTTTTCTGCCACGTATTTCCAGCCAATTCCCAACTCATAGTTGAATCAGATAATCCAAGATCGAGAATTTCTTGTAAATATTTCTTATGTTCTAATCTGGCAATACGGACCAGACTCTCCACTCGACGATCTAAATTCCGGTGCATCAAATCAGCGCTGCCAATCCAGTATTCATTATCTCCACCATTGACGAAGTGGAAGATTCTCGAATGTTCAAGAAATCTGCCAAGAATCGATCGCACGCGAATGTTCTCCGATTTTCCAGGAATACCGGGCCGCAAGGAACAAATTCCACGAATTAAAAGGTCGACCGGCACTCCGCTCTCTGAAGCCTCATAAAGTTTTTCAACAAATGCTTCATCAAGCAGAGAGTTGAGTTTTAACTGAATGCCGGCAGGCTTGCCAGCTCGTTTATTCTCAATTTCATGATCAATTTTCGCAAGCAGACCATCACGCAGAGTTCGTGGCGCTACAAGTAATCGAGAGTAATTTGAGAGTGGCGCAAAACCAGAGAGCTGATTAAAAATTTTGGTTAGATCTTCACCAAGAACTGGGTCGGCACTCAATAAACCAAAATCTTCATACATTCGAGCTGTTTTTGGATTGTAATTTCCAGTGCCCACATGACAGTAGCGGCGCAAGCCTTCTGCCTCATCACGTATAACAAGAGATAACTTGGCATGAGTTTTCAATCCCATTAAGCCATAAACCACATGAACGCCAGCTGCTTCTAATTTTCGAGCCCAGCGTACGTTGGCTTGTTCATCAAATCTTGCTCGAATTTCAATAACTGCCAAAACTTGCTTGCCAGCTTCAGCAGCCTCGATGAGTGCCTCAATAATCGGAGAATCACCAGATGTTCGATAAAGCGTCTGCTTTATTGCCAAAACTTGCGGATCTCGCGCGGCCGTTTCTAGGAACTGCACAACTGATGAAGTGAAGGATTCATAGGGATGATGCAGGAGAATCTCACCACTTCTTATTGCAGCAAAGAATGGTTCATTCTCCTCTAAATCTAATTCGGCAAAGGCAGCAGGAATTCTGGAGCGATACGGCGCATATTTGAGCTCCGGAAAATCTAGATCAGCTATGCGATTGAGGCCAGTTAAGTCAATCGGAAACTTCACATGCATTACATTTTCGGGATCTATTTCGAGCTCTGCCTGCAGCCGGGTAAGTGAATCAGGATCAATGTCTGCCTCAATCTCCAAGCGAGTCGGCGGACCAAATCTCCTACGTAATAATTCCTGCTCAAGTGAACTCAACAGGTCTTCCGTTTCTTCATCTTCAAATTCCAGATCCTGATTTCGGGTAAGTCGAAAGCTGTAGTGATTAAGAATTTCCATACCTGGGAAGAGTTTCCCTAAGTGTTGTGAGATCAATTCTTCAAGCGGAATGAATCGACCCGGCTTATTGGCGTCGGTGGGAATAAATCGTGAGAAAGAAGGAGGTACTTTAATTCTGGCGAAGAATTCTTCTTCGCGTTCGGGATTTTTGACAATTACTCCTAAATTTAAGGAGAGTCCAGAAATATATGGAAAAGGATGTGAAGGATCAACTGCTAAGGGAGTAAGCACAGGAAAGACACGATCTTCAAAGAAATTTGTTAAATACATGGCTTCAGAATCTGTCAGTTGCTTCCATCGGAGAATTTCTATGCCGTGAGTCGAAAGTTTTGGCAAAATTTCGGAGGCAAGAACTGCACTCTGGCGTTCTACTAATTCACGTGACCTCTTGGAGATGGCTCGAAGCAATTCAATTGGGCTAAAACCAGCAGTATTTTTTGCGGTAACACCCGTTTCCAGCTTGCGCATAAGACTTGCAACTCGGACCATGTAAAACTCATCGAGGTTTGAAGAAAAAATAGATAGGAATCTCACTCTCTCTAAGAGCGGAACGTTCACATCTTCGGCTAATTCAAGAACTCGTTCATTGAAGGAGAGCCAACTCAGCTCCCGATCAGTGAGATAGGCCGATAATTCCATGACCTTAGGGTCGCGTGGCTGGCTTAACGCAGTATGGACAGCAGGTTTCGATTGAG
>Ga0209829_10000823_pt1 | contig 26942 bp, 22 predicted proteins | sample C_140205_EF_Meta_FD_187311 | JGI IMG/M metagenome (GOLD analysis project Ga0209829, IMG submission 187311) | Freshwater microbial communities from Lake Croche, Canada to study carbon cycling - C_140205_EF_MetaG (SPAdes) (version 2) | ecosystem: Environmental > Aquatic > Freshwater > Lake... | reverse complement strand
CGCTGCCCTTGAACACCACGCCAACGGAGTTGAACAACTTGCGGAGCCGGCCCGAACACTTCGGGCAGGTGGTCAGCGCGTCTTCGGTGAAGGCCTGAACCGCATCGAACCTGTTGTCGCACTCAGTGCATGCGTAGCTGTAGGTCGGCACGGTGAACCTCCGGGGAAGACTGAATTATTAGCACTCTATCGCGGCAAGTGCCAGAACCGCTATCCGCCGTCGGTCGATCCGAGCGTGATCAGCCCACCGCCGGGGGTCAACGCGTGTGTCATCGGCACGTCATGGGGCTCGGCGGGCAACGACTCGAGGATCTCGCTGTCGCGCACCACCGCCACCAGTCGGGTTCCGGGCGCGCACAGCGGTAGTGAACGGTCGTAGAAACCGGCCCCCCGGCCCAGCCGTACACCGGTTCGGTCGATGGCCAGCGCCGGCACCAGGACGACGTCGGCCCGGGCCACCGCCGACGGTTCTAGCTTCGGCCCGGCAGGTTCCTGCAGTCCGAACCGGGCGGGGACAAGGTGCCCGGGCACGTACTCGCCCCAGCACAGGGGGAGCATCTCTGCGGCCGGCCCGGCGATCGGCAACAACACCGTCTCGCACAACTCTTTCAGCCGGTCCAGCAGAGCAGGCGAGCCGGGTTCGGCGCCCACCGGTAGGTAAGCGCAGACGGTGCGGGCACCGCGTACTGCATCGGCCAGATGGGTCCGCAACTGCTCTGCTTCGGCTTCGCGCAACGCCCGGGGCATGGCGCGCCGGGCTGCCAGCACTTCGGTCCGGCGCTCCGCTTTGGTCGGGGCGGTCATGGGTGTCACCTTGTCAGCACACGCCAGGTGGCGCCATAGCTGTTCGGCGAACGATCCGGTTAGGGTGTGATTCGTGACCACTGCCTCGGTTCGGTTTCCCCGGACGGCGATCGTGCCGGCAGCCGGTTTGGGCACCCGGTTCCTCCCGGCCAGCAAGACTGTTCCCAAGGAGTTGCTGCCCGTAGTCGACACCCCCGGTATCGAGTTGGTGGCCGAGGAAGCCGCCGACGCCGGTGCCGAACGGTTGGTGATCGTCACCTCGGAGGGCAAGGACGGCGTCGTCGCGCACTTCGTCGAGGATCTGGTTCTCGAGGGCACACTGGAGGCCCGCGGCAAGCACGTGATGCTGGCGAAGGTGCGTCGCGCACCGGCTCTGATCAAGGTGGAGTCGGTGATTCAGGCCGAACCGCTGGGACTCGGCCACGCGGTGGGATGCGTTGAAGCGGTGCTGTCGCCCGACGAGGACGCTGTGGCCGTGCTGCTGCCCGACGACCTGGTTGTGCCGATCGGGGTGTTGGAGACCATGGCGCAGGTACGCGCCGAGCGCGGCGGAACCGTGTTGTGCGCCATAGAGGTCACGCCCGGGGAGGTCAACTCCTACGGCGTGTTCGACGTGGAGCCACTGCCGGACTCCGCGAGCCCGGACGTGCTCAAAGTCAGGGGCATGGTGGAGAAACCCGACATCGCCGATGCGCCGTCGTTGTTCGCCGCGGCCGGCCGGTACCTACTCGACCGGGCGATCTTCGATGCGCTGCGGCAGGTCGAGCGCGGCGCAGGCGGCGAGATTCAACTCACCGACGCCATCGCTCTGTTGATCGCCGAGGGCCATCCGGTGCACGTGGTCGTCCACCGTGGGTCCCGACACGACTTGGGAAATCCCGGCGGCTATCTGAAGGCTGCGGTTGACTTTGCGTTGGACCGTGACGACTATGGCCCGGACTTGCGGCGATGGTTGGTCGAGCGGCTGGGTCTGGCCGAACGGTAGGGCTTGCGGCCCTCGGCAGACTGAATCGGAAAGGCGCGCTGTGCGTTCGGTGGAGGAACAACAGGCCAGAGTGATGGCTGCCGCGGTGGCGCCGAGACCGGTCCGGGTGCCGATCGCGGAATCCCAAGGCCTGATGTGCGCCGAGGCCGTCGTCACCGAGGCACCCATGCCCGGTTTCGATCAGGCCGCGATCGACGGGTATGCCGTCCGCAGCGTCGATGTCAATGGCGAGGGTGACATCGTGCTACCGGTGATGGCCGTCATCGAGGCCGGAAGCCGAACGCCGAGCCGGTTGCAACCCAAACAGGCGGCCCGGGTGCAGACCGGGGCCCCGATGCCCACCCTGGCCGACGCGGTACTGCCGCTGCGGTGGACAGACGGCGGACAGTCGCGGGTCAAGGTGCTGCGCGGGGTGCGCTCGGGCGCCTATGTGCGCCGGGTCGGTGACGATGTGCAACCCGGCGACGTAGCGGTCCGGGCCGGGGCAATCATCGGTGCGGCACAGGTCGGGTTGCTGGCCGCGGTGGGCCGCGAACGTGTGCTCGTGCATCCGCGGCCGCGGGTGACAGTGATGAGCGTCGGTGGGGAACTGGTCGACATTTCCCGCACCCCGGGTAACGGCCAGGTCTATGACGTCAATTCCTATGCCCTGGCTGCCGCCGCCCGCGACGCCGGTGCCGAGGTGAGCCGGATCGGGATCGTCAGCACCGAGCCCAAAGAGCTTCGCGATGTGGTGGAGAGCCAACTGAACCGGGCCGAGGTGGTGCTGATTGCCGGGGCGGTGGGTGGCGCCGCCGCGGAGAACCTGCGCACCGTTCTTGCCGAACTCGGCAATGTGGAGGTCACCCGGATCGCCATGCACCCGGGATCGGTGCAGGGCTTCGGACAACTCGGCGCAGAAGGTGTCCCGACATTCCTGTTGCCGACTAACCCGGTGAGTGCGCTGGTGGTTTTTGAGGTGATGGTCCGGCCTCTGATCCGGCTGTCGTTGGGCAAGCGGCAGGCGATGCGCCGGGTGATCCGGGCCCGGACGATAACGCCGATCACCTCCGTGGCCGGCCGAGCCGGCTTCCTGCGGGGTCAGTTGCTGCGCGACCAAGACAGCGGTGACTACCTGGTGGAAGCGATCGGCGACGCGCCCGGCGGCTCGTCGCACCTGCTGGCGTCGTTGGCTGAGGCCAACTGTCTGGTGATGGTGCCCGGTGACATCGCTGAAATCGGGGCCGGAGAGTCCGTTGACGTAGCCTTCCTTGCCCAACGCGGCTGACGTTCACGATGAACCTGTTGCGGAGTAGCGCGGTGCACCCGGGCTGGCCGGCATCGTTGGGCCCGCTGCGGGTACCTGCGGGCGTTGTCGGGTTGCGGCCGATCCGGATGCGCGACGGCGCGCAGTGGAGCCGTACCCGGGCGGCTGAGCGGGACAAATTGGAACCATGGGAACCCACCGCAGAGCTGGATTGGTTTGTACGACACAGTGTTTCGGCCTGGCCCTCGACATACTCAGGCCTTCGTGCCGAGGCCCGCAGGGGACGCATGTTGCCGTATGTGATCGAAGTCGATGGCAGATTCTGCGGTCAATTGACAATCGGAAACGTCACTCACGGAGCATTGCGGTCGGCGTGGATCGGCTACTGGGTGGCCAGTGAGTTCACCGGTGGCGGCGTGGCGACCGGCGCGCTGGCTCTGGGTGTGGACCACTGCTTCGGCGCGGTGATGTTGCACCGGGTCGAGGCCACCGTGCGACCGGAGAACGCGGCCAGTCGCAAGGTGCTGTCGAAGGTGGGTTTCCGGGAGGAGGGCCTGCTCAAGCGCTATCTCAACGTCGACGGCGGATGGCGCGACCACCTTCTGGTGGCAATAACGTCCGAGGAGATCGAGGGCTCGGCGGCGGCACAACTGGTGCGTCGGGGACTCGCGCAGCGCTACTGACCCGGATGCCCGCCTGTTACTAATGTGACATTTGTGGCTGTTGGTGCTTGTTTTCCGGGAATTACACGTGTGTAATTGCCTCGGCGCGCCGTCGCACAGGGCGGACGACACAGACCTAGCCTGGTCAGGAAAGGAGCAGGCCACATGCCAAGCATCCCCCAGTCACTGTTGTGGATCTCACTCGTGGTGCTCTGGCTTTTCGTCCTAGTGCCGATGCTCATCAACAAGCGCGACACCGTCCGGCGGACGAGCGATGTCGCACTGGCCACCCGCGTGATCAACAACGATGCCAAGTCCCGCCTGATTAGACGTGGCGGCCCGGCGACCGGCCACCGTCACGACCCAGACTGGCAGCGTGACGACGAGTCCGGTGAGGATTTCTCCGATGCCGAGGGGTACGACGAGGTTGGGGAGTACGACGAGGTTGGGGAGTACGACGAGGCGGTGCGGGCGGGGAGGGCCGGTGCCCAATCTCGCTCCGTGATGGTTGTGGCGTCTGCGATTCGGCTGGAAGCCGAGGAGGCGCTGACCGAACCGGTGTATCTCGATGTCGACGTGGTGGAGGAGAGCTCCGGTGCCCTGCCGGTCGGCTCCGGTGTCCAGGAGAGCCTGTTCGATCCGGACGCCGAGACCGATGTTCAGGCGTTCGTCGCGCCGACACCCGACGAGGTGTCCGCGTTCGAGTCTGAGGCTGTGTTCGAGTCTGAGGCTGTGTTCGAGTCTGATTCCGCGTTCGAGTCTGAATCTGTGTTCGAGTCCGACGCCGATCCACGGGACGGCACCGGCGACGAATACGAATACATCGATGACACTTCAGGTTTGGAGGCCGAGGCCGCGCCGGAACCGGCGATGGCTGCGAGGCGTGGTAACCGACAGCGGCGCCTGGAATCCACCACCGCGGCCGAAGTGAGCGCGCGCAAGTACCGCTTCCGTAAGCGTGTCCTGCTGGCCATGTCCACGCTCATGGTCGCGACGGCGGCGGTGTCGTTCACCGTCAGCCCGGCGTACTGGTGGGCCTGCGGCACCTCCGCAGTCGTCACATTGCTATACCTGGGATACCTGCGCCGCCAGACCCGGATCGAGGAGCAGGTTCGCCGCCGGCGTCAGCAGCGTATGGCGCGCTCGCACCCGAATGTCGAGCGCGACTCCGAGTGGAGGTCGGCTCCCGAATATCGGACAGCGCCCGAGTGGAGGGCCGGGCCCGAGCGGAGGACCCGGCCCGAACGGAGGTCTGGGTCTGAGCGACGAGACGGTGCCGACTTCGACGATTTCGGTGCACGTCACCAACGCGTCGGAACGGCGGTGCTCGAGATCGACGACGAGGACCCGATCTTCGAGCACCTCGACGAGGTGCCCTTCAGCCGCCGCTACGACCTGCCGCGGGCGGCCGGCCAATAGGTCTCGCCTCGCCCAGGTGAGGTAACCTGCAAGCGTCCATGGGGCTATAGCGCAGTTGGTAGCGCGTCTCGTTCGCATCGAGAAGGTCAGGGGTTCGATTCCCCTTAGCTCCACACTTGTTTTGACTGCTCGACGCGTTTTACGCAGAAATTGTTAGATCGGTCACTTCCCGTAATCCTCCTGCGGTTTCGTGCGTGCCGCTAGCTCCCACCGTTACCCGTGTCCGTTATGGTTTCGTGATGTTCAAATCCGGCCTACGTTCGTCGAAGAGTCTGTCTGTACTCGGAGCGACCGCCCTCATCCCCCTCTCGCTGGTGTTCGCCGCCGGGGCCGGTGCCAATCCGGGATCCGAAGTCGAAGCGCCGGCCGGTGACGATCCGCTGGCGTGTTGCACGGAGATTGCGGCCGCCGAGCTGCCGGAGTTCAGCCCAGACGCCGCGCCGGATGCCCTACCGGACGCTGATCCCGCCGCGGCAACGGACGAGACGGCGGAAGCCATCGTGGCTCCGGCGTCGTATGTGGAGCAGGGTGCCCGATCACTGCCGGCAGGAGTTGCCTCCGAACGCGGTCTTCAGATCAAAACCATCCTGGTGGAACGAAGCGTCAGCGCAGCATTCCCGCAAATCCACACGATGATCGGCGTGCGGCCGGATTCCAAGCCGTGGCACCCCAACGGCCTTGCGGTGGACATCATGATTCCCAATTCGGGTAGCGCCGAGGGCATTGGGTTGGGCGATTCGATCCTCGCGTACGCGATGCGCAACGCCGGTCGATTCGGGGTGCAGGACGTGATCTGGCGTGGCACGTACTACACGCCCGGCGGTGGCGCGAGCGGTTCCGGTTATGGCCACTACGACCACGTGCACATCACCACCACCGGCGGTGGATATCCGTCCGGCGGCGAGGAATATCTGGCCGGCTGAGGTTCAGGTCTCCCGGAGCACCCGGGCCAAACCGTCGTTGACCGCCTTGAGCGTGGCAACCCGGGCATGTCGTTTGTTATTCGCGGCGATCACATGCCATCGGGCGGCATCTGAGGTGGTGCGCAGGATCATCTGGTCGACGGCCTTGACGTAGTCGTCCCACCTGTCGCGGTTGCGGTAATCCTCGTCGGTGATTTTGTGGGCCTTGTAGGCCGTCTGTTCGCGCGCCTGGAAGCGAGCGAGTTGTTCCTCCGGTGAGACGTGCAGCCAGAACTTCGCCACCAGATAGCCGCGCTCGACCAGTTGGCTTTCGAAGTCATTGATCTCGTCGTACGCGCGCTGCCACTCCGCGGGTGCGGCGAAGCCCTCCACACGCTCCACCAACACCCGGCCGTACCAGGTTCGGTCAAAGATCAGGAACCTGCCAGCCGGAGGCAGATCGCGCCAGAATCGCCAGAGATAGTGGTACCGGCGTTCCTCCTCGGTAGGCGCCGCCACCGGGATCACCCGGTAGTCACCCGCCTCCAATGCGCCGGTGATCCGTCGGATCACCCCGCCCTTGCCCGCGGCATCCCACCCCTCGAACGCCAGTACGGTACTCACCCCGCGCCGGCGGGCCTCAAGCGCGAGCCGGTGCAGGCGAGCCTGCTGTTTGGCCAACTTAGCGCGGTAGTCCCCTTCGGCCAACGTCTTGGAAAGGTCGACCCCGGACAGAACGTTGGCGGAGACGCCGATATCCCCGAACACCGATTCGGCGAGTGACCACCCTGGTGAACGGGAGTCCTCGGCCAACCGGGCCTTCAGTGCAGCCAGAATCGTTCGCGCGACGGTGAGATCGCGATACCGGGAGTCGGTGGATTCCACGATGGTCCACGGCGCACCGGGTCCGCTGGTCTCCCGGAGAATGCGTTCGGCGATCGGCAGCACCGGACCGAGCGAGTCCAGGGCCGCCCAGTCGCGCTGGTCCACCAGCCAGCCCGACTCGGGGTGTTTCTCGGCTTCTTTGAGTTTCTTCTTCTGCACCTTCGCCGGTGTGTGCAGAAAGAACTTCAACAGCAGGGCGCCGTCGGCCACCAGTGCGTGCTGCATCTCGGAGATGTGGCGCAACCATACGGAGAATTCGGGTTCGTCGACCTCGCCCTCGGCCCGCAGACTGGCTGCCCGCATCAGGCCGCCGACGAAGAATGCCGCGCGGCCTTTGGGCGGCAGTGACCGCCAAAGCCGCCACAGTTGGGGCCGCTGTGATTCCTCGTCGGTGGTGTCGGCGAAGACCCGGGTGTCGGCGTACCGCGAGTCCATCCACTCGTTGAGTCGGTTGACCAAAGCGTTGGCCGCCAGACGGTCGTCGCCGGCGATCCAGATGACGACCGGGAAATCGGCCTTCAACAGGTCGTACTGGGCGTTGATCAGCCCGACTCGCAGATCGGGGATCGCCGCCTCGAACTCGTCCTTGCCGATCTTGTTGCCGACCTCGGATACCTCAAGCATGTCCCGTCCCTTTCGCCGCGCGGGTCTGACCACGATCTCATCGCGCGGGCCCGGATGGGGCGGGATTCAGGTGGAGCTGCGGCGGTGGGGTGCTACTCGTTATCACCGCCGGTGGCGACGGTGGCATCCACCGAGGAATCCGTTCGCAGTGCACGACCGGCCGGCCAGACCCAGTCGCGCACCTCGGGGATGTCGTCGCCGTGTGCGCGGGTGTACTCCCGGGCGTGAATTCGCTTGTCCACCATCTCCTGACGAAGTGCCGCGTAGTTGGAACCCAGCGTCGGGACGCGGTCGATGACGTCGATGACCAGGTGGTAGCGATCCAGGTCGTTGAGCATGACCATGTCGAATGGGGTGGTGGTGGTGCCTTCCTCCTTGTAGCCGCGGACGTGGATCCGGGTGTCATTGGTGCGGCGGTAGGTCAGGCGGTGGATCAGCCACGGATAGCCGTGGTAGGCGAAGATCACCGGCTTGTCCGGGGTGAAGATGGTGTCGAACTCCCGACAGGACAACCCGTGCGGATGTTCGCTTGCGTCCTGAAGTCGCATCAGATCCACCACGTTGACGAACCGCACCTGCAATTCGGGAAGATGCTGCCGCAACAGATCCGCCGCGGCGAGTGCTTCGAGGGTGGGGACGTCGCCGGCCGCGGCGATCACCACGTCGGGTGCCTGGCCGGACTTCTCGGTGCCGGCCCATTCCCAGATGCCCAAACCCCGGGTGCAGTGTGCGATCGCCTCGTCCATGGTCAGGAAGTTGGGGTGCGGTTGTTTGCCCGCCACGACGACGTTGACGTACTGGCGAGACCGCAGGCAGTGGTCATAGGTGGACAGCAGGGTGTTGGCATCCGGTGGCAGGTACACCCGAACCACGGCTGCGCTCTTATTGACCACATGGTCGATGAAACCCGGGTCCTGATGGCTGAATCCGTTGTGGTCCTGTCGCCAGACATGGCTGGAGAGTAGGTAATTCAAGCTCGCGATCGGTCGACGCCACGGGATCTCGTTGGTGACCTTGAGCCATTTGGCGTGCTGGTTGAACATCGAGTCGATGATGTGGATGAATGCCTCGTAGCAGTTGAACAGACCGTGCCGTCCGGTCAACAGGTAACCCTCGAGCCACCCCTGGCACTGGTGCTCGGAGAGCATCTCGACCACCCGGCCGGCACGAGCGAGATGGTCGTCGACCTCGGGACCGAAGAACTCGGCGTTCCACTGCTTGTCGGTGGCCTCGAACACCGACTGGAGTCGGTTGGATGCGGTCTCGTCGGGCCCGAAGATCCGGAAGTTGTCCGGGTTGAGCCGAATCACGTCGGTCAGCCACTGGCCGAGCACCTTGGTGGCCTCGGCCAATGTCGCACCCGGTGCAGGCACGTCGACGGCGTAATCCCGGAAGTCGGGCAGACGGAGATCTTTGAGTAGCAGCCCGCCGTTGGTGTGCGGGTTGGCGCTCATCCGCAGCTCGCCAGCCGGCGCCAGGGCCGCGACAGTCGGGTCGAGTCTGCCTGTCTCGTCGAATAATTCGTCCGGACGATAGGACGCCAGCCAGTCGGCGAGCACCTGCAGGTGCTCGGGAGTATCCCGGGCGCTGGCAAGTGGGACCTGATGCGCGCGCCATGAGCCGGTGGTCTTCTTACCGTCGATATAGGCCGGACCCGTCCAGCCCTTCGGGGTGCGGAAGACGATCATCGGCCAACGTGGACGGCGTTCATCGCGGGTGGCGGCGTTGGCTTTGATCGCCGCGATCTCGTCGAGTACTTCATCGAGAAGTGTGGCGAACCTCCGATGGGCATCGGTGTGGTCCGGCGAGTCGTCGTCGGGCACCTCGAAGAAGTACGGGTTATGGCCGTAGCCGATCATCAGGCTGCGCAGTTCGTCGGTCGGGATGCGATCCAACACAGTCGGATTGGCGATCTTGTACCCGTTGAGATGAAGGATCGGCAGGACCACGCCGTCAAGTTGCGGGTGCAGGAACTTGTTGGAATGCCAGCTGGTTGCGAGGGCACCTGTTTCGGCCTCTCCATCGCCGACGACGGCCGCGATGAGGAGGTCGGGATTATCGAACGCCGCACCGTAGGCATGCGACAGTGCGTAGCCGAGCTCGCCACCCTCGTGGATCGAACCGGGTGTTTCGGGTGCGACGTGGGAGGGTATCCCGCCGGGGAAGGAGAACTGCCGGAACAGCCTGCGCATGCCCTCAACGTCCCGGGTGATATCGGGATAGGTCTCGGTGTAGGTGCCATCCAGGTAGGCGCTGGCCACCAGACCGGGCCCGCCGTGACCCGGGCCGGTGACGTAGACGCATGACTGCGAGCGTTCGGCGATCACCCGGTTGAGATGGGCGTAGAGGAAGTTCAGGCCGGGTGTGGTGCCCCAGTGCCCGAGCAGTCGCGGTTTGACGTCGTCTCGGGACAGTGGGGTTCGCAGCAGGGGATTGTCGAGCAGGTAGATCTGGCCTACCGACAGGTAGTTGGCGGCGCGCCACCACCCGTCGATCGCAGCGATGACGGCGTCGGTGATACCGCCGTGGGATGGCGTCTGCCAGGGACCTTGAGTGATCGCAGTCATGGTGTGCTCAGTCCGCGATCGTGACGGGCCCGACGTTCCAGATCTCATCGCAGTACTCGGCGATCGACCGGTCTGATGAGAACTTTCCGCTGCGGGCCGAGTTCAGAATTGACTTTCGCGTCCAGGCCTCGGTGTCCTGCCACGTTCTGCTGACCTCGTCCTGGCTGCGAATGTAGTCGGCGTAGTCGGCCAGCACCAGGAACGGATCATGGTCGGTGAGGTTGGAAATCAGGTCTGCGAACACCCCGGTGTCACCGCCGGAGAACCGGCCCTCGGCGATCGACCCCAGGGCGGTCGCCAACTCGCCGGAGATGTAGTCGCGTGGACGGTAGCCGCCGTGCTTGAGACGCTGGACCTCATCGACGGTAAGCCCGAACAGGAAGAAGTTCTCTGCGCCGACTTCCTCGCGCATCTCGACGTTGGCACCGTCCAGGGTGCCGATCGTCAGGGCGCCGTTCATCATGAACTTCATGTTGCCGGTGCCCGAGGCCTCCTTGCCGGCGGTGGAGATCTGCTCGGACAGATCCGCGGCCGGGTAGATCAACTGGCCGTTCTTCACGTTGAAGTTCGGGATGAACGCCACTTTGATGCGGCCGTTGACATCCGGATCGGAGTTGACGGTCTCCCCGACGGAGTTGATCAGCTTGATCATCAACTTGGCGATGTGATATCCGGGCGCGGCCTTGCCGCCGAAAATGAATGCGCGCGGGGCGATCTCGAGATTCGGGTTCTGCTTCAACCGGTTGTAGAGGGTGACGATGTGCAATACGTTGAGGTGCTGGCGCTTGTACTCGTGAATGCGCTTGACCTGAACGTCGAACATCCAATCCGGATTCAGGTCGATGCCGGTCTCGGCGGCGATGTAGTCCGCCAGGCGCGCCTTGTTCTCCCGCTTCACCGCCCGCCAGCGCCGGCCGAATTCCCGGTCATCGGCGAGGGGTTCGAGTGCCCGCAGCTTGGGCAGGTCGACCATCCAGCCGCCGCCGATCGTCTCGTCGAGCAGTGTGCGCAGTCCGGGGTTGGACAGGCCGACGAATCGCCGCGGTGTCACACCGTTGGTCTTGTTGCTGAACCGCTCCGGCCACATCTCGTAGAAGTCTTTGAGGATGGTGGTCTTGACCAGTTCGGAGTGCATCGCGGCGACGCCGTTGACGGCATGACTACCCACGGTGGCCAGATGTGCCATCCGAATGTTCTTGGTTCCATCCTCCCCGATAATCGACATCCGCCGCACGCGCTCGTCATCGCCGGGGAATCGGGCGCGCACCTCATCGAGGAACCGCCGGTTGATCTCGTAGATGATTTCCAGGTGCCGCGGCAGGAACTGGGAGAACATCGACAGCGGCCAGGTTTCCAGCGCCTCGGGCAGCAACGTGTGGTTGGTGTAGGCCATCGTCGCGACCGTGATCCGCCAGGCGTTATCCCAGTCCAGGCCGCGTTCGTCGATCAGCAGGCGCATCAACTCTGCGACGGCGATTGACGGGTGGGTGTCGTTGAGTTGGACCGCGACCCGGTCCGGAAGCTCCTCGGCGGTCACGCCGGCGAAGTCCTCCATCAGGTGCAGGATGTCCTGCAGGGAACAGGAGACGAAGAAGAACTGTTGCAGCAGCCGTAACTGCTTGCCGACCTCGGGTTCGTCGTTGGGGTAGAGCACCTTGGTGACCGTCTCGGAGACCACCTCTTCCTCAACGGCGCGGTAGTAGTCCCCGGCGTTGAAGGCGTCCAGGGCGAGTTCCTTCATGGCCCGCGCGCTCCACAGCGTCAGGGTGTTGCACGTGTTCACGCCGTAGCCCTGGACCGGGGTGCCGTAGTAGACGCCCTTCACGGAGCGTTGGGGGATCCACCGCACTCTTTCGTGGCCCTGTGCATCCTGAAAGTGCTCGGTGTGACCGCCCCACATGACGCGATAGTTCAATTCAGGTTTGGCGATCTCCCACGGGTTGCCGTCGGCAAGCCAGTTATCGGTGGTCTCCACCTGCCAGCCGTCGTGGATCTCCTGGTCGAAGATGCCGAACTCGTAGCGGATGCCGTAGCCGATCGCCGGCCGCTCGAGGGTGGCCAGGGATTCCAGGTAGCAGGCCGCCAACCGGCCCAGCCCGCCGTTGCCCAGACCCGGCTCCTCCTCGCAGGCCAGCACGGTGTCGAAATCCTGGCCCAGCGCAGCAAGCGCGGCCCGCGTCTCGGCCTCGATGTGCAGGTTGAGCAGGTTATTACCCAGGTGCGGTCCGAGCAGGAACTCCGCCGATAGATAGCAGGCCACCTTGCGGGAGAGGTCCAGATAGGTCTGGGTGGTCTGGTTCCACCGCTGCTGCAGGCGGTCGCGCACGGCCAGTGACAGGGCACGGTAATAATGCTTCGGCTCGAGTAGGGCGTCCGGGCGTCCCAGCGAATAGCGCAGGTGGTCCTCAATCGCCCGACGCAGTCCGTCGGCTGTCATCGCGGTCCGGACGTCCTCGCCGCTGCTCATGGCCGAAGCACCGTTGGCCGGCGATTGTGGCTGGGTGTGAATGATGTCGGTCATATGTGCGCTCTTCCCCGTGTGGCCCGATACCTGAATGGGAGTATCACACTGGGGGGTGCTGCATGCCCTGCGTTCCGGCAACGCAAGGGTGAACAGCAGGCAGCCTCAACCTAAATTGACACTCTCGACGGCTCGGCGGGCGGCGGTTGCCAACGCTGCTCTCAGCGGCCCGCCACCTCCGGTGAGACGTGGTGGTGCCCGGTCGTCGCGGGCCGCAACAGTTCCGGATCCATGAGCGGCACGCTCCAGTCCGGCAGCCCCAATCGGGCCGCAAGCGGTCCAAGGACGCTGTCGCGGTGCGGCGCCGTCATCCCATGCCCCTGCAGTTCCCCGCCGTGGCCGGAGGTGATGTCAGTCATGCTGTAGAGCGACTCTGATCCTGATTCGAAGTAGTCATCGTGATCATTGCCGAACTGCCACGTCCAACCGGGTACTTCGGCTTTGAATCTGATGGACCCGAACCCGTCGGCCGCGGGGTCGGCACCCAATCCCATTGCCTCGATCGGTAACACCGATCGAGGCATCCCGGCGACAGTGGTGACGGGATCGGTTGCGGCGGATCCGACGTAGACGTGACCGCCGTCGGGCAGGTGGAAGTCTGAGGCGGTTCGTGCCATGTCGGTTCCCGGTGATCCGACCAGGACGATGTCATCGGCCCGCATCCCGTAACCCGCCGCTGCATCGGCCACCGTGGTGGTGCCGTACGAATGGCCGAGAACCGTTACGTGCGAGGGGCCGCCGCGGTGAGTCGTGTTCAGTGCGTTGACATCTGCGGCGAGTAGCGCACCGCCTTGGCGGGCCAGAGTGGTCTGGGCGACCCGGGGATCGACGATCGAGTCCGGCGCGTCGTAACCCATCCATGCCAGCACGCAGACGTCCCGGCCAGCCCCGGTGGCAGCCCGCGTCTCGGTGTAGAGGTTCGCGATCTCGTTGCTGGACAGCCATCCGTCGGCGACACTGCTTGTTGCGCCGGGAACCAGCACCGCGGTGTTGTCGGCCGTGTCGGGGTCGCCGATCGCGATCGCCGCGCGTCCCTGGCCCCGAAAGTCGACGGGTTTGTAGATCATCAACAGCACCTCGGCGCCGGATAGCGACTGGTTGTGGGCAATGCTCTGCTTGATCAATCCGGCATTGGTATACCGGATGAGGTCGGTCGAGTTCAGGCCGAACTTTTCCGGTGCAGCCATGACCTCGGCGACCGATATCCCATTGTCCGCGGCGACGCGATCGATCCGGTTGAGATCGTGATGCAGAACCCTCAGATTTGCGGTACTGCGATCGGCCACCGGGATACCTTCGCAGTTACCGATAGCCTCCGGATTGTGCTCCAGCAGTTCAGCTTTGGCCATCTGCGTCAGCGAGTCCCACCACGTCTTCCGGTCGTCCGGCGCGACTGGGCCGGCCGCAGACGACGGAACTGCCGACCTATGGTCGGCTTGCGAGATGGCCTCGGCCAACTCGCTGTCGATCTCGTTGGCTTCGGCAACAATCTCGTCAAGCCGGGTGGAAAGGGGATCGGCTTCGGAGTCGAATTGTGTCGTGGTGCCTCGGAATTCGGTGTCCGGAAGAACGGTGCCGGTGACGCGATCGATCTTCATATCGGCGGATCGGGCATCCTCGTCGAGCAGGCGTAACTGCGACTTCAGTCGGTCGATGGCGTCCGCGGCACGGTCCGCGGCACGGGCTATCGCGCGGGCCTGTTCGGCGTGCGCATCGAGGGTCTGCCTGGTCAATTCGATGGCATCAGCGGCTGCTCTGGCCGCTATTCCACTCCACTCCGGAATCGCGGGTAGCCGTGTCAGCGCCGCCGAGACTGCCGCGGCTGATTCTGCCCGGGCGGTCGCGGCCGCCGACACCGTTCGCACGTCCGCGGGGTCCCAACGGTCGATTTCGGCCGGGCCTAGGCTCACCGCGCACCATCCGCACAGTGCACCTGCGCGGTCGCGCGTGCGCTAGACAGGTCCATGTCGGCGAAAGCCATACCGGTGACCCGCAGCGCAGCGCCGTGCTCGCCGACCCGGGTGGCCAGATCCCGAGTCGCGGTGGCCCAGGTGGCGGCGGTGGCCGACAGCGCCGCAGCGGACCGTCCCACCCACCCGGTCAACGCGGAGTCCACGGCCGAATCGGCGCGCGTGTGGCTGGCAAGGAGGTCGTGAGCCTGATCATCCGCGAGCGCCCCGGAGACGATCCACAACTCTGCGGCGACGTTCAACGGCTCAGGCACCAGCAGGCCTCCGGCGGTCGCAGCAAATGGATGGGCGTGAAAGCTACCAGCGGCGCGGCGCACCGCAAGTCACCCCTCATCAGCGGGGCCGGCACCGGTATCCTGCGACAGTGCCGCGCAGATCACTCGCCGCCGTGGGCACGGTAGTGGCCGCTGCCGTCCTGCTCGTCGTCTCCGCACTGCCGGCCTGGGCCGCCCAGGCGATCACACTGACCTGGGTTCGCCACGCGCAGTCGACGGCAAATGCCGCGGGCATCATCGACACGACCGTGCCGGGTCCCGGGTTGACCGCCCTCGGTGATTCCCAGGCGCAGGCCATCGCCGAGACGTTGAAGGTCAACGCCTACGACGGTATCTAGGTATCGAATATGGTCCGCACCTCGCTGACCGCCGCACCATTGGCGACCGCACTCGGGCTTACGCCCGTCGTGCTGCCCGGTGTCCGTGAGATCAACGCCGGAATCTTCGAACATCGCAGTGGCCTGCTGGCTGGGATCGGATACGCACTGCCGCCGGCGGCCTGGGTGTTCGGCGCGCGGTTCGTACCAGTTCTCGGAGGCGAGGGCGGCAACGCGTTCGAGGCCAGGGTCAACGATTCGGTCGCGGCGATCTACGCGAGCGGAGATGACAATCCGGTGGTGTTCTCCCACGGCGCAACCATCATGGCCTGGACGCTGATGACCGTCGACAACCCGAATCTGCTGCTGGCGCTGACCCATCCGCTGGGCAATACCGCCGTCGTCGTCGTCAACGGCAACCCTGAAGACGGTTGGGCGCTGCAGAGTTGGGACGGTGTTGCCGTCGACCCGAACCCCGGGCTGCTGACCACATTGTTCGTTGCCGTCCGAAACGCCGTCGTTGCGCCCCAGACTGCCCTCTACAACATCTGGCATCCGCCGACCGCTGCTGTGAACGCGGTCGAAACAGGTTCGGTGCCAACCGATCCGGCCGCCCGCGTCGCTTCGGTGCGACGGGGTGGGACGAAGTCCGTCCGAGGCGCAGCATCGGTTCATTCACCGTCGGCACGGAACAGCGGGCCGGTCGCCGCGACATCCCAACCCGCGAGTGTCAAGAAGAAGCCCGCTGCGGCCGGCCGCCGGGAAGGCCGTTCACACACCGTGAGCCATGTGGCGGCCTGAGGCGGACCTCGGCTGCCGACGACTCGCCGTGACAGACTAGATCCATGCTGCACCGCATCGCTCGGCTGGCCATTTCCGCGCCGCGCCGGGTCATCATCGCCGCGGTGCTGCTGATGGTGGCCATCGGTGCATTCGGAATACCGGTGGCCCAACACCTTTCCCCGAGTGGCTTTCAGGATCCGAGTGCCCAGTCATCGCGCGCGGCGAAACTGCTCACGGAGAAATTCGGCCAGGGCGACGTGCCACTGGTCATCGTCCTCACCGCGCCCGACAGTTTCGACAGCCCTCGGGCACGTGCAGTGGCCGGCGCGACCATCGATGAACTCACCCGTTCCGGTCATGTCGCAACCATCATCTCGGCCTGGACGGCACCACCTCCGGCGGCCTCTGCTCTGGTCAGCGTCGACAAAAAATCCGGTCTCATCGTCACCGGCGTGGTCGGTCCCGAAAGCAAGCAGCAGACCTACACCAGGGAAATCACCGACGCGATCGAAGGGGAACGCGACGGCGTCCTTGTGCGTGCCGGGGGTGCCGCAATGGTAAATCTGCAAATTACCGAGCAGTCCAAGCGTGACCTGCTGCTGTTGGAGGCGATCGTCGTGCCGCTCAGCTTCCTGGTGCTGATCTGGGTCTTCGGCGGATTGTTCGCCGCGGCCCTGCCGGTTTTTGTCGGGGTGATGGCGATCCTGGGTTCGCTGGCAGTGCTGAGGACCGTCACCTTCGTCACCGACGTGTCGATCTTCGCGCTGAATCTCACCACGGCAATGGGTCTGGCATTGGCTATCGACTACACGCTGCTGATGATCAGCCGCTACCGCGACGAGTTGGCCGCCGGCCGCAGCCGCGATGAGGCCGTGATCACCATGATGGTGACCGCCGGCCGCACCGTGTTGTTCTCAGCGGTCATCGTGGCTTTGTCCATGGCGGTGATGGTGATCTTCCCGATGAACTTCCTGCGCTCCTTCGGCTATGCGGGTGTGGCGACTGTCGCGTTCGCCGCGGTCTCGGCCATCGTCATCACGCCGGCGGCCCTGATGATGCTCGGCGATCGAGTCGACGCCTTGGATGTCCGGCGTGCAATGCGTCGCGTGCTCGGCCAGCCGACCCCAACTCCACCGCCGATCGAGCAGCAGTTCTGGTATCGCGCAAGTAAATTCGTCATGCGTCACGCTGTTCCTATCGCCCTGGCCGTGGTCCTGTTGCTTGTGTTCCTCGGTGCCCCGTTCCTCGGCGTGCGGCCCGGCTTCCCGGATGACCGGGTGCTACCGAAATCGGCCTCGGCCCACCAGGTCGGCGATCTGCTGCGTTCGGATTTCGCCATTGATTCCGACTCCGAGGTTCCGATCGTCATCACTGACTCCAACGGCCTGGACCGTGCCGCAATCGACCGTTACGCCGCCGATCTGTCCCGCGTTGCGGATGTGAACTCGGTCTCGGCGCCGAGTGGCACCTTTGTGTCAGGTGCGCTCAGCGGTCCGCCACTGGCCGCTACGGGCGAGGCGGCCGGAAGCACCCTGCTGACCGTGGGGAGTTCGCTACCGCTGTTCTCGGAAGCCTCCGAAACCCAACTTAGCCGCATGCACTCGGTACCTACGCCGGGTGGCCGTACCGCTGAGTTCGGCGGGCTGGCGCAGACCAACCGCGACAGCGTCGATGCCATCACCTCGAGGCTGCCATTGGTGCTCGGCCTAATCGCCGCGATCATGCTGGTGCTGCTGTTCCTGCTCACCGGCAGCGTGGTGATCCCGATCAAGGCGCTGATCCTCAATATTCTCTCGCTGTCGGCGGCGTTCGGTGCCACCGTGTGGATCTTTCAGGACGGCCACCTCGGCGGCCTGGGCACCACCACCACGGGAACGCTGGTCGCCAACATGCCCGTGCTGTTGTTCTGCGTCGCGTTCGGGCTGTCCATGGACTACGAGGTGTTTCTGGTCTCCCGGATTCGCGAATTCTGGTTGGCGTCACCGCAGACGAAAGCCGATAGCGACGAAAGTGTGGCGTTGGGCCTGGCCCACACCGGACGGGTCATCACCGCCGCGGCGTTGATCATGGCCATCTCCTTTGCCGCTCTGATTGCCGCCCAGGTGGCGGTGATGCGATTGTTCGGCCTGGGGTTGACGTTGGCGGTGCTTGTCGATGCGACGCTCGTCAGGGTCGTCCTGGTGCCGGCATTCATGCATGTGTTGGGCACATGGAACTGGTGGGCGCCTAAGCCACTGGTGACGTTGCATGCGCGGCTGGGAATCAGTGAGGGAGCGGCCGCTGCTCCTGTTCTTCCACGCAGATAGCTGGCGCGAAACCTCGGGTCCCGACCCACTTGTGTTAGCAATCACATTGGGGGGCTGCTGGTTGGCGCGCCACAGTGCGCGGAGGCCTGATTTCGGCGAATCTATGCCTTGGCCTCGATGATGACGCTGGCGCGGTTTCCTGCAGTTCCAGCAGGCCACCGCCCGCCAGGTGAATCCCGCACCCCAGGCCCGAGCGTCAGCCAACCGTAAGGGTCTGTGTCGTGAAATACCGGCATACTGGAAGATATGTCCAGCAAATTAGTGTCCGGTACGACTCGTCCGATCAGCGTGATCGCGGGGGTGCAGGGCGCGCTACCTGCGAACCGCTACAGCCAGGACGAGATCACCGAGACTTTCCTGCAATTCCCGGCTTTCGTCGGTCACGACAAATTGGTTCGCAGTCTTCATCGCTCCGCCAAGGTCGGCCACCGCCACCTGGTGCTGCCACTGGAGGCCTATGCCGGCCTGCAGGATTTCGGCGACGCCAACGATCTGTACATCGAGCATGCGGTCGACCTCGCCTGCACGGCACTGACCGCTGCCCTCGACGAGGCGGGCCTGAAGCCGAGCGACGTGGACCTGGTCATGTCGACCACGGTGACCGGGATCATGGTGCCCTCCCTGGAGGCCCGGGTGGCGACCCGCCTCGGCCTGCGACCCGACGTGCGCCGGGTTCCGATGTTCGGCCTGGGCTGCGTCGCGGGTGCAGCCGGTGTGGCACGACTGCACGACTATCTGCGCGGCGCGCCAGACGATGTCGCGGTGCTGCTGTCGGTGGAGTTGTGCTCACTCACCTTTCCCGCTCTGAAGCCTGAGATCGCCGGACTGGTCGGCGGTGCGCTGTTCGGTGACGGGGCCGCGGCGGTGGTGGCGGTGGGCGAACGTCGAGCCCGTGAGGTCGGCGCGCTCGGACCCGACATCATCGACTCCCGCAGCCATCTCTACCCGGATTCGATGCGCACCATGGGCTGGGATATCGGATCCACCGGCTTTGAGTTGGTGTTGTCCGCCGATGTGCCCGAGGTTGTCAGCAAGTACCTGCGTGATGACGTCACCGGCTTCCTCGGTGCGCACGACCTCACCATCGATGACATCGGCACCTGGGTGAGCCACCCGGGCGGGCCGAAGGTGATTGAGGCAATTACCGACACCCTCGGTCTCCCGGATGATGCTCTTGAGCTGACCTGGCGTTCGCTGGCCGATGTCGGGAACCTGTCATCGTCGTCGGTGTTGCATGTGCTGCGAGACACCAAAGCCAAACACCCGATCGCCGGGCCCAGCGTGATGATGGCGATGGGACCCGGGTTTTGTTCCGAATTGGTTCTGCTGCAATGGCATTGATAGTTCGCATCTCATGAGCTGGTACGTGCTGCTGATTGCCGCGGTTGCCTGCGAGCGGGTGGCAGAACTTGTGGTCTCCAACCGCAACCTCGCGTGGAGCCGCAGCCGGGGCGGTATCGAGTTCGGCGCCGGTCACTATCCGGTGATGGTCATCTTGCATACCTTGCTACTGGTGGGCTGCCTGGCCGAGGTGATCTGGTTGCACCGGCCGTTCCTGCCCGCACTGGGTTGGCCGATGCTGGCGATCGTGGTTGCGGCGCAAGGGCTCCGCTGGTGGTGCATCACCACACTCGGGCGGCAGTGGAACACCCGCGTCGTGGTGGTTCCCGGGGCGCCGCGAGTCGCCGGTGGCCCCTACCGCCTGATACCGCACCCCAATTACGTTGCGGTGATCGCCGAAGGTGTGGCGTTGCCTCTGGTCCATACCGCCTGGATCACCGCTCTGGTTTTCACCGTGCTCAACGCCGCGTTACTGTCCACACGCATCAGCACGGAGAACAACGCATTGGCGAGGTTGGCATGATCGACCTGTTGGTTGCAGGCGGGGGACCGGGCGGACTGGCGACAGCCACCCACGCCGCGAGGGCCGGTCTGCAGGCCGTTGTCGTGGAACGCCGTCCCGGGCCGATCGACAAGGCCTGCGGCGAAGGCCTGATGCCGCACACCGTCAAGCAACTCAGGAAACTCGGTGTCAGCCCGGACGGCAAGTCGTTTCGCGGCATCACCTATCTGGATGCCACCCGTAGTGTGCGGGCTGACTTCCGGTCGGGTCAGGGAATGGGCATGCGGCGCACCGCCCTCTCTGAAGCCCTCCACGATGCGGCCTCGTCGGCCGGCGTCCGGATCGTTCACGGTGATATCGGTGACGTCAGTCAGGATGCCTCGTCGGTCCGATGCGGCGACCTGCGTGCGCGCTACCTCGCCGCTGCGGATGGTCTGCATTCCCCGATCCGCCGTTCTCTCGGATTGGAGCTACCCAGCCGCGGCCGACGGCGGTGGGGAATCCGACGGCACTTCCAGGTTGCGCCCTGGAGTGACACCGTCGAGGTCTACTGGGCGCATGACACCGAGGCGTATGTGACGCCGATTGCCGAGGATTCCGTCGGCGTTGCGGTTCTCACGTCGCGGAAGGGCAGGTTTGACGACCACCTCGCTGAATTTCCCGCTCTGGCGGCACGGCTCGCTGGTGTACCGCATGACTCCGATCGCGCCGCCGGTCCGTTGCGCCAACGGGTGCGCAGCCGGACCTCGGGACGCGTGATGCTGGTCGGCGATGCCGCCGGCTATGTGGACGCGCTCACCGGTGAAGGTATGGGTATCGCATTCGGCGGCGCGGAATTGCTGGTGAACTGCGTGCTGGCCGATGCCCCCGGCGACTATGACCGCCAGTGGCGCCAGATGTCGCGTCGTTACCGGGCGCTCACCGCAGGCCTGCTACATGCAAGCGGTTGCGCGCCGGTTCGGTCGATGCTCGTGCCCGCCGCCAGTGCATTACCTAGAGCCTTCAGCGGAATCGTCAATCTTCTGGCCTACTAGTCCTCATGGTCAGGATCAGGCGATGACAGCCGAGGACGGGCAACCGGCGAGCATGCGGGTCGACGGCCTGAACGACATGGAGTTGTTCGAGGACTGTTCGGCTGAACAGGTCCGCGCCATCGCAGAGCGTTTGCAGCCGTTGCGGGCCGACCCCGGCGAGGTGCTGATGCGCCAGGGCGAGCAGGCGGTGACGTTCATCCTGATCCAGTCCGGCCGGGCCGAGATCCGCCATACCGGAGACGATGACGCGGTAGTGGTCGACGAAGTTTGCGCCGGAGTGATCGTCGGCGAGATCGCGTTGTTGCGCGACAGACCCCGCACCGCCACCGTCACGGCCACCGAATCGCTGTTCGGGTATGTCGGAGACGACAAGGCCTTTTCGGTCATGGCCGACCTTCCGGGAGTCAGCGAGCGACTGCTGCGCACCGCGCGCCAGCGACTGGCCGCGTTCGTCACTCCCATTCCGGTCGTGCTCAACGACGGCAGCGAGTTGCTGCTGCGACCGGTACTGCCCGGCGACAGCGAACGGTCCACCCATCCCTCGGTCGAATTCTCCAGCGAGACGCTTTACCGCCGGTTCATGTCCAATCGTGAACCCAGTGCGGCGCTGATGAATTACCTGTTTCAGGTCGACTATGTGGAACATTTCGTCTGGGTTCTGGTCGACGGTTCGGACGGGCCCGTCGTCGCCGATGTGCGTTTCGTCCGGGACGCCAACGACCCGAGCGTGGCGGAGATCGCGTTCATCGTGGCCGACGAGTATCAGGGCCGCGGTATCGGCAGCGTTCTGATGGACGCGCTCACGATCGCCGCACACGTCGGCGGGGTGCGCCGATTCACTGCCCGCCTTCTCTCTGACAACACGCGGATGCGGGCAATTCTCGATCGGTACGGCGCAAAGTGGGAGCGTGACGAACCCGGCGTCGTGACAACGGAGTTCGCCGTTCCGGGTGTCGAGGAGTTGCGCATCGACCCCGCGACGGCGGCCGAGATCCGCACAGTGGCGCGCCAAGTCGTGCGCGCGGTGGCCTAGCGGATCAGACGGTGATCTTGGTGTCGGCGTTGATCACCGTGGCAGCATCGCGCACGATCTGCCCCTGGTCCTGCGGGGCGTCGGCGTTGAATTGCAGCACGAAGACCGCGCCGTCCTTGCCGGGAATGACGATTGTTTCCTGAGCGATATAGCGGCGCTCGTCGCCTCTGAGGTAGGTCGCCTGGAACTCGGTCGCGTCGAAACCACTGACCGTGCTCTTCTGCACATCGCCGTCCTGGATATAGCCGGGCAGGTTTTGCAGCATGCCCGGTGCGTACTCCAGGATCTTCGCCGGGTCGACGTCGCCGGTGAGCTTGGAGATGATCGCGGTCACAAACGGTGGATCGTTGGGGTTGGCGGCCTTCTGGTAGACGATCGCGCCGTAGGCCCACGCCGGAGTCTTCGCGCCCGCCAACTCCCAGCCGGGCACCGTCGGGAAGTCGAAGACGGGCGCCCCGGGTTCGTCCTTCTTAAACGGCGTCTCGATGATCTTGTTGTCGTTGACGTAGTCGGCGATGGTCTTGTGCGGCCCGGCGGGCATTTCCGGTCTGGCCGCGGCTGAACTCGACGCGGCGACGCTGGAGGCGGCCGAACTCGCCTCGGACTTGACCTCGGTCTTGGTGGCGTTGCAGCCGCCCAGCGTGATGCTCAACGTCACGGCGCACAGCCCCACGGTGGTGACCATCGACATTTTCTTCATCTGGTCAGTACTCCCTCGTCCCGTGGCCGCGTCTCGGCTGACCGCTTCGAATGTGCAGCTTAGTGCCCACCAATGGGGAAATCGAACGCAACCTCGGTGGGGGATTCAGCTGCCGGGTCTTAGGCGGTAGTTTGGCGGAATGCGGAAGTCGATCATCGGTACCGGTCTGGCCACGGCGGCCGCGGCAGTCGTCGGCGGCGCGGTGAGCCGCGACGGGGTTGAAAACTGGTACTCCCAGATCCGCAAGCCCCGCTATGTGCCGCCGAACGCCGCGTTCCCGATCGCCTGGACGGTGCTGTACATCGATATCGCGGCCACCTCTGCGGCGACGGTTGATCGGTTCCGCGCCGATGGCCGCCGCGGCAAGGCGCGGGCCTACATTGCGGCGCTGGGCGTCAACCTGGTGCTCAATGCCGGGTTCAGTTGGGTCTTCTTCAACCGGCACAAGACCGGCCAGGGTGCGATTGTGGCCGGGTTGCTGGCGGCCAGCAGTGCGGACCTGGTTCGCCGCGCCGCCGACGCCGACCCCAAACTCGGTGTCGCGCTGGCGCCCTATCCGCTGTGGTGCTCCTTTGCGACGGTGCTGTCCACCGGGATCTGGCGACTCAACCGCTAGAACGCCATCTGCTGCGGCACGAACCGGTCGGTGACATCACCGACCAGGGAGTCGTCGTACGGATCGATGACCAACGGCAGCGATCCCGGTTCCAGTGCCAGCCGGTTCATGTCCACCCAGATGACGTTGGGGCTGATCGTCAGTTCGAAGTAGTACATGTTGTTGGTCACGTCCGTCACTGTTCGGTATTCAGTGTTGTACACGCCGAAATCCTCGTAGGGCGCGCCGAACGGGACCGACACATTGCGCATGATCGCCATCACCCCGGCTACTGCCGCACGCTCGGAGTCCGGCTTCGGCAGCAGCGCCGAATAGTAGGCGGCGCGCTGGAATCGGTCGATCGCGTTGACGTTGCCCGGTAGCGGCATCTCGCAGCTGGGATGGGAAAAGTCTTGCTGCGAAAGCAGTTCCAGTTGCTCGTCGTAGGTCGGATCATTGGTCATCAGGGTGAACTGACGGCCGTGGTGAACGACTGGGCGGCCGTCGACGAACTCGATGATCGCCGAATCACCGCCGCGGTCCTCCAAGGCCAGGTGAATGTTGGCGTCGTGACCGCGCACGGTGATCTTGAGCAGATCGATGCCATCCATCAACGCCACGGCCTCGGCCACCGTCGCTGCCTGATCCAGCAGATATTGCAGCCATAACCCCGCCTGCACCGCAGCCTTGGCGGGATCGCGTGGTCCGAAATCGGTCGCCTCGAGATAGAGGCCATGACCGGCCAGCCCCGCCTCGTTGAGGCCGTCGACGGTGCCGATGCCGTAGAGCGTTGTCACTAAGTTCGCGTAGCGACTCGTCCAGCGCAGCGGATTCGAGTCGTCGACAAGCCCGGTCGGCAGGATTCCGTCGCGGTCCCGGCCGGCCGGAAAGGCGACGATCAGTGGCTGGGTGGATTCCGGCCAGTCCATGGTCCGTCCGGTCAGGACGGCGAGATCGTTGTCGTTCCACAGCACGCGGGTGCACATGACCGCCACGCTATCCCTTTACGCCAGGCGTCGGCGTGGCTTGCAGGTCTCGTGATATCAAAGCGGCGTGCACCGGCGCGTGGTGGGTCTGGCAATGCTGGTCTGTGTGGGTGCGTGTGGGTCACCGCCGAACCCACCGCCGCGATCGGCGGTGACCGCGCCCCGAGAGGTCAATCCCGCCAATGTCGTCAGGGTCCGGTCGGCGCTGCCGCATGGTTATGAGGTCGCAGAAGTGAGCGGGCCGGTCAGTGCTGCCGGGCTGTGGGGTTTCGGAACCGGCTGGACCGTCGATCCACCCCAATGTGCGCGACTGGCCGACCCGGTGCCTTCTGAACCCGGTGCCCGCGGTCTATCGGCGTCGGGACCCGGCGGAACAGTCTTCGTTGTGGCGAGCGCAATGACGGACGGTCCTCCAGGGTCCGATTTGCTGACCCAATGTGACAGGTGGACAATGACTTTCGTCCACACCAGCGCTGAAGTGACCCGAACTGAAGCCCCCGTGATCGAAGGCGCGGTTACCGTCGCCTGGCGGGCGGCGACACGCACCATCGTGGAAGCCGGCAGTGAGACCAATTCCCTGGCCACCACGGCGTCGGCCTATTTCGACCACCATGTCGCATACGTCACGCTGATCACCGACCCCGGATCGCCGCACCCGCCGCTGGATTCGGGATTCGTCGCGGACACCCTCGCCACCACGGTTGCGGCGTTGCGCGGTTGAGCGGCTGGGTTTGGGTAAGTTGACTTCCGATGGGTATGCGCGGAGCGGTCGTGGTGTCACTGTGTGCCGGCGTGCTGGCCGGCTGCGGTGCTGATCGGAGCACTACCGCTGACATCGCGAGGATTTCGGATGTCAGAGTCAGCTTCGGGCCGCAGTTCAAGGTCGCCGAGGTGACGCCCACCGGTATCGACCCCAAAGTGCTCAGCGGTCAGAAACTGCCCGACGGATTGAGGTTCGAGCCGTCTGGTTGCGCCCGATTCGCCACCGGCCAACTGGTGCCCGCGGGCACCGAGGGCAATATGGCGGCAGTGTCGGCCGAGGGCGAGGGTAACCGTTTCATCGTGATCGCCGTCCAGACCAATGAAGCGGTCCCGGTGGTCGCACCCGGATCTGATTGCCGCAAGGTGGCTTTCGCCGGCGCTGGAGTCAACGGGACGGTGGAGGATGTCGAGGTACCGAAGATCGAGGGAACCGAAACCATCGGAGTGCATCGAGTCGTGCAGACGATGGTCGACGGCAAGGTCCGAACCGGCGAGGTCTACAACTACTCCGCCCACTTCGGCGACTACCAGGTGATCGTGTCGGCCAACCCCCTGGTACTGCCGGGTCAGCCGGTGGTCGGCGTCAATACCCAACGGGCCCGCGATCTGTTGATCGCCGGGGTCAACGCCATCCGTCAGCCGTGACTGTTTTCGGCGTCGACTCCGAGGTCGGTACCCTGCGTGCCGTCATCCTGCACCGGCCGGGCGCCGAACTGACCCGACTCACTCCGCGCAACAACGACGCTCTGCTGTTCGATGGGCTGCCATGGGTGGCGCGGGCACAGGAGGAGCACGACGCGTTCGCCGCCCTGTTGCGCTCACGCGGTGTCGAAGTGCTGCTCCTGTCAGAACTGCTGACCGAGGCGTTGGCCAGTGGTGCGGCACGAATGCAGGGAATAGCCGCGGCAGTCGATAGCCGAAGGCTGGGTTTGCCACTGGCCCAGGAGCTTTCGGCTCATCTGCGTAGCCTGCAGCCCTACGACTTGGCACACGTGCTGATGGGCGGTATGACGTTCACCGAACTGCCCTTCGGTGCCGACGCCGGTGCGTCCCTGGTGCGCCGGATGCACTCACATGGCGATTTCGTCATTGAGCCGCTGCCCAATTTGATGTTCACCCGTGACTCGTCGTTCTGGATCGGTCCGCGGGTTGCGATCACATCGCTGGCACTGCCGGCGCGAGTTCGGGAGACCTCGCTGACCGATCTGATCTATGCCCACCACCCACGGTTCCTCGGAGTCCGGCGTGCCTATGAGTCGCATACCGCTCCGGTCGAAGGGGGCGACATACTGCTGATGTCGCCCGGTGTGGTGGCGGTGGGAGTGGGGGAGCGCACCACCGCTGCCGGCGCAGAAGCCCTGGCGCGCAGCCTGTTCGACGACGATCTGGCGCACACGGTGTTGGCCGTACCGATCACCCAGGCGCGTGCGACGATGCATCTGGACACGGTGTGCACCATGGTCGACGTCGACGCCGCGGTCATGTATCCGGCCATCACAGACTCGCTGTCGGCGTTCACTCTCACGCGCACACCCGACGGCGTGCAGATCTCCGATGAGGCGCCGTTCATTGAGGCTGCTGCCGACGCACTGGGAATCGATCGGCTGCGAGTGATCGATACCGGGCTTGATCCGGTGACCGCCGAACGTGAGCAGTGGGATGACGGCAACAACACCCTAGCGCTGGCGCCGGGCGTTGTGATTGCTTACGAGCGCAATACCGA
>Ga0209829_10000822_pt1 | contig 26960 bp, 24 predicted proteins | sample C_140205_EF_Meta_FD_187311 | JGI IMG/M metagenome (GOLD analysis project Ga0209829, IMG submission 187311) | Freshwater microbial communities from Lake Croche, Canada to study carbon cycling - C_140205_EF_MetaG (SPAdes) (version 2) | ecosystem: Environmental > Aquatic > Freshwater > Lake... | reverse complement strand
AAAGAGATCAAAATTCAAACGGCAGCTACTTTATTAGATGTCATCATGAACATTTGGCGTCAAAAATAGCCTTTGGATATTCCACTTGAATTAAATACAAACCATGGGCAGGTACAGATCTGCCGGCTTTTTGCCGGTCTTTCGAATCAAGTATATTCGATAAATCTGACAATTCCCAATGTCCCAAACCTATTTCAATCATAGTTCCAACCACACTACGAACCATTCCTCTTAAAAACCGGTTGGCCTTAATGGTGAATATTAATTGGTCATTTCGCATTTCCCAAAATGCTTCTTTAATATCACAATCAAACGTAGTCACTTCCGTTTTCACTTTTGAAAAACACTGAAAATCGCTATGATTTTTTAAAATATTTCCCGCTAAATTCATTTGATCCACATCCAAATTGGCCTCAAACCAATAGGCATATTTACGCATCAATGGACTTTTGGACGTGGAAATAATATATTCATACGTTCGAGACAATGCATCAAATCGTGCATGAAATTCATCTGAGACTGTATATAGGGCCTGAAGGGCTAAGGAGGTGGGCAACATTCGATTCGCTCGATACACAAAATCGGATGCCGGAATTACCTCATCAGGTAAATCGACATGCGCAAATTGCTGTCGGGCATGCACACCGGTATCTGTCCTTGAACTACCCGTAATTTCAACTTTCAAACCTAGAAGCAGGCTTAATTTCTCTTCTAACTCGGCTTGTACGGAATGTGCGTTGGGTTGAATTTGGTAACCATGAAATGAGCCGCCATCATACGAGAATTGGAGTAGATAACGGCTCATGAGATTAGTTCATTAAGGCAGTTTCCAGCGCTGAATGATAAGAATCAAAAGCACCTTGCAAGCTAGAAACAAGGTGCTTATCGACCCACATATCCTGGCCATTTACTTCCCCAATCAAAGAAAATACTTGATTATTTTGATTCAAAAATGATTCGAATTTATCTTTATTTTGAGCGTCGATGGAAACCAGCACTCGACTTTGCGCTTCCCCAAACCAGTAGGCATCCCGACGAATATTGACATCCCCCTGAACAGAAAAACCTAATTTTCTTGGGAACGAGGATTCCGCCAAAGTAATCAATAAACCGCCATCAGAGACATCATGGGCTGATTGAATTAATCTTGCGCTAATTAAACCGGCAATTGATTTTTGAACCTTTTGCTCGGTTTCTAAATTAAAATGAGGTGCTGGAGTTGCTTTGATTTTTTTATACGAATATACATATTCAGAGGAAGCAATGTCATTAACAGCTTGACCGATTAAGTAAATAAGATCTCCCTCCTTCTTAAAATCTAGAGTCATTTTCATGCTTGGATCTTCCAAAATTCCCAACATACCGATGGTTGGCGTAGGAAATACAGGACCTTCATCTGAGGATTGATTGTAAAAACTTACATTACCACCTGTTACTGGTGTTTCAAAAGCCAAACAAGCTTTTTTCATTCCTTTAATGGCTCCCACAAATTGCCAATAGACCTCAGGAACGTAAGGATTTCCAAAATTAAGGCAATTAGTAATAGCGACCGGCACGCCGCCTGAACAAACAATATTTCTAGCCGCTTCGGCCACTGCCATCGCACACCCCTCTTCAGGATCAGCATTTACATACCTTGAATTACAATCCACGGTAATCACGATGGATTTTTGAGAGCCATGAACTTTGACTACGGCAGCATCCGAAGGCGCATTTGTGTTTCGATTTGCCCGGCCGATGGATGAATCATATTGTTCAGCCACCCATTTTTTGGAGGCAATGTTGGGATGATTCATTAAAAAATCAAAAGCCTTAGGTAATTCGTCTGCCGACAAATCAGCCACTGAGTCAATCGAGAACTTCTTAAACTCTTGAAAATAAGCGGGTTCTTTATATTCCCGCGTATAGACAGGGGCGCCTCCACCTAAAACTAAATCATCTGCCGGCACGTCGGCAACTAATTGGCCATCCTGATAAAACTCTAATCTTTTTGTATCTGTCACGACGCCAATTTGCTCACAATTCAAATCCCACTTGTCGAAAATTCGCTTTGCCTCATGCTCCCTCCCCTTTTCCACGACGATCAACATCCTCTCTTGAGATTCGGATAATAAGATCTCAAAAGGCTGCATATTGGCCTGACGCGTAGGAACTTTAGAAAGATCAATGATCATTCCATGCTCGCCTTTGGCTGACATCTCAGAGGTGGAACAAATAATTCCTGCCGCACCCATATCTTGAATTCCAATCACACAACCCGCTTCAATTATCTCCAAAGAGGCTTCTAATAACAACTTTTCTTGAAATGGATCACCCACTTGGACCGCAGGTAATTTTTCAGAAGACTTCGCTGTAATATCTTCGGAAGCGAAACTAGCTCCACCAATTCCATCCTTTCCAGTAGCCGAACCCACAATAAAAACTCCATTACCCACCCCATATGAAATAGCAGAGGCCTGAGTGCCTACCTTTAAAATACCTGCCGAAAATGCATTAACTAGTGGATTAGTGGAATAACAATCGTCAAAAAATACTTCACCGCCAACCGTCGGTATACCAAAAGCATTGCCATAATCGCCAATTCCTTTCACCACTCCTTTGACTAACCACTTTGTTTTTGCTAAGGCTATATTTCCAAAACGAAGCGAGTTTAATTGGGCGATTGGGCGTGCACCCATCGTAAAAATATCCCGATTAATTCCTCCTACTCCCGTAGCCGCACCTTGATAAGGCTCTAATGCCGAGGGGTGATTATGAGATTCTATTTTGAAAGCGCATCCTAATCCGTCTCCTAGGTCGACTAAACCAGCATTTTCTTCACCGGCTTTAGCAAGCATTCTAGGGGAATCCTTAGGTAAAGTCTTTAACCAAACAATTGAATTTTTATATGAACAATGTTCAGACCACATCACAGAAAATATAGAAAGCTCAGTAAAATTAGGCTTACGACCTAAAATTTCCTGAATCCGATCATATTCTTCGGCGAGTAAACCTAATTTTTTGGCAGTTTCAACGGTAGGTAAATTGTCAATAGATTCCACAATATAAGATTAATTTGAAAAAAAAATTGCTTCTAATTAAGCAATCTATAAAGGTAATAAATATGCAAACAAGAATTAAATAAAGGGAATTAAGAATTAGGCATTCATCCAAAATTCTTTATCATCTTGGGTATCTAAATCTCGATAGACCGATTCAAAATACGTGTTTTCACACAAGTCTTTATTTTGGCTCCAGAAACTTCCTAGTCCACGTTCGCCACGCCAGTTGTAAAAAAAAGCTTGCAAGTCAAATGGAATAATAATCGGAGGAGAATTTTGTCCTTTAAAACAGGAAATCATGACCTTATTGGGGTGAGATTGTTGATTCGAAACCAATTCGGACAGATGGGAATCTTCTAAAAAAGGCAAATCACAAAGTAGCACAAGGACGTCCTGCTCAAAATCTTGCATACATCTTAAGCCATAAGCTAGGGTCGAACCCATTCCCTCTGACCAATCTGGAAATAGGGAATATTGCAGGCCTTCGTGGTTAACTTGTAAGGATTGGATAATTTCAATGGACTTTTGGGTTTCAGAGCCCAGCAGCACTAATACGTTGCTGCAAGCATTTAAAGCTAGTAAACAGGTTTTTTCAAGCAGAGTTATTCCTTGAAAATTGACTAGAATTTTAGGTTCGCCCAATCGAGACGACTGCCCAGCTGCAAGAATGATGGCGCGCATTTTTAAATTTTGCATAAAACTACATTAAATTTTTAAATGGTATTTTGTTTGGATTAAAAACGTGATAAATCATCGTGTATTCTTAATTTTACTAGATGATTAGGCAGGAAGAGATTTTGTTTATGGAAAAATATAAGGATAAGGATCCATATCAAATTGCCATGAGTGCTCAGCAAAATTCCTCCATTGACATTCCTAAAATGGCTTCTCAAATACAAGCCAGGCAAAAACTAAGCCAAAAACTACCCACTTGGACCGCTAATCCCTACATATTTTTTCCAAAAAGTGTCTCACAAGAACAAGCTTCCTCTGAGGCGACTGCTCATTTTAAAGCTCTTATTGTCCATGGAAACGTCCTCGATGCCAGCGGCGGAATGGGCGTGGATTCGGCGGCTTTTGCGAAAAAAGCGAATCAAGTCGTGTATGTGGAAAAACAACAAGAACTGAAAGATATCACGGCATATAATCATGTTCAATTAGGTTACACCAATATCCAACATGTTCTCGGAGATGGCCTTACCTATCTAAATCAAGCAGTTTCGAAATTTGATTTTATCTACCTAGATCCAGCACGAAGAAATGCCAAAGGAGATAAAGTCCTATTATTCAAAGACTGTGAGCCCAACGTGCTAGATTTTCTGCCAATGATCAAGGATCATAGTCAATTATTGCTTAAAACAAGCCCGCTATTGGATTTGGAGCGGGCCATTGTAGAACTTGGCGGAGTGGAGAAAATATGGGTAGTTTGCGTTAAAAATGAAGTGAAAGAAATTTTATTTCTCAAGTCAAAAGATGCCACACTAGACCCCGTGATTGATGTAATCGAATTGAATTCAAAAATTTGTTGCCTTTTTTCAGGCACATTAGGAACTGAAAAAAACAAAAAAACCGATTTAGGGCCGGTATCAAATTTCCTTTATGAACCACATGCGGGTCTATTAAAAGCGGGATTTTTCAAATCTATAGAAACCAAAAATATTTTTAAATTAAATTCAAACACCCATTTGTATACTTCAAAGGAGCTGGAAACTCATTTTCCCGGAAAATCGTTTCATGTCATAGAAACAGGCCCTGTGGATATTGGTTGGCTCATTAAACATATACCCAACAAGCAAGTGAATATTAGTACTCGGAATTTTCCTGGAAAACCGGAAGATTTGAGAAAAAAACTAAAATTAAAGGATGGCGGAGATTTAACCTTATTTGGGTATAGAAATCATCAAAATCAAGTTGAGCTAGCCTTAACTCAAAAATATACTATTTAATTAATTATTTTAGGTAAAAGATTTAACTTTATAAATTGTTACTTTATCAACAAATTAAACACTTATGAAAAGTCTTTTAATTGGTATTTTTATATTCATCACATATGCTCCCCTATCGGCCCAAATATTTTCGGGTTTGGCTGAAATAGATAAAGCTAAAAAGGAAGGTTTTTATACGTATTTGAATACAGAAGAGAAAAATGTAACGAATGCTTGGAAAGATTATTTAAAGAAAACAGGGACCGTTGACGTGGGCCGTGCCGGCTCTATTCGCGTAGACCAAGCAAGAATATCGTCCATTTCAGATAATCCGATCAACCTTCTTTCCATCATTACCGAAGATAAAAACAAAATAAAGCTTTTTGTTTCCATGCGCATGGGAACCGATAATTACATCCAAACGGGGCATGAGAAATTCAAAGAGGCTAGCCAGTGGTTAGAAGAATTTGCTCAAGTCATTAATTTACAGGAATCTTTGAGAAAAGAGGAAAGTCGTTTGGCAGAGCTCAAGGAAGCCCAATTTAAAAACCAAAGGTATGCTGAGCGATTAATTCGTGAACTAGATTCCAACAAACGCCTAAGTGACCTTTTAACTAAAAAGTTAGAAGAAACAAGAATTCAAAAAGAAAAGATTTTAGCGAATCAAGAGCAAAATAAATTGGACCAGAAGGCCAATGATATAGCCATAGAGCAACAGGTAAAACAAGTAGAATCCGCCAAAACAAAAGTAAAATGAAAAAGATTCATGTTATTAGCATGGCTTTCATCGGCTTGCTATTTCTCAGTAGTTTTGGGTTTGTGGAGTATAGTGTGATACAACCCCAGTTCAATATAAGCATCAATGATTCTACCAAATCTAATCAAAATAGAAATGAATTAGTGGGATCCAAAAGCTTTAGTCAAGATCAAAGCAACGATCAAAAAGCAGAAAAGGAAGATTCATCTGGCAAGACCCTAGTTTCCTGGTCTGAATATTTTGCGATCGCCATTAAAACCGTGTTTCTGAAATTATTTTCTTTGCTCATCTCTTTTTTTATCTGGTAAATTAATCTGCTATGCCCTCATTTAAAATCCAAACAAACATTGGAGCTTCCATGTCATTTGTTTGGTCTCAATTTAATGAGGAGTTATTAAAAAAAATATCTCCTCCCTTTCCAAAGGTTAATATCCAGCGTTTTGATGGTTGTAAAACGGGTGATTTAGTCATTCTTGAAATAAATTTAATTTTCACTCACGTTATTTGGTCATCAGAAATTACCTATACTAATCAGGATTCAAATCAATCTGTTTTTATTGATGAAGGAATTAAGGTGCCTTTTGGAATCACCCTGTGGAAACATGAGCATTCCATTATTAAAATAGATGAAGGCCAATGTTACATTCAAGATTTTGTGACTTATAAAACATCAAATGTTTTTTTAGATATGATATTATTTCCATTTTTGTGGGGAATGATTTTTTATCGTAAACCATTCTATCAAAAATATTTAACGAATAGAAACCTATGAAATTAAACCTTACTCATAAAATTATTATTGGATTTATACTTGGCCTTGCTTTAGGAGAATTCTTTTACCTTTTCTTTTCTCCGGAAACAAGCCACGATTTAGCTACCAAGGTACAAGTAATCTCCAAGATATTTTTGAGGTTGATTAAAATGATTGTAGGACCCTTGGTCTTTTGTACCTTGGTTGTTGGCATAGCCAAATTAGGTGATTTTAAAGCGGTAGGTAGAATAGGAATTAAGACGATTGGCTATTTTTACTTTGCCACCATCCTATCCCTCATCACGGGCCTTGTGGTGGTAAATATCACCAAACCTGGAAGTTTACAAAGTTGGCCCAAACCCGCTGCAGGAACTGAAACGGGCATCGATGCATCCAAGACAAAATCCATAGAAGATTTCATTCTTCATATATTTCCAGATAGTTTTTTCAAAGCCTTAGCGGAAAATGAAATCCTCCAAATTGTGATTTTTTCCTTATTCTTTGGCGTAGCCTTAGGATCTATTGGGGATACAGGAAAAAAACTGATTCATGTGATTGATAATATTGCAGAGGTCGTGTTTAAAATGGTCAATTATGTGATGGAGCTTGCGCCTTATGCCGTTTTTGCAGCCATGACTACTGTGGTGGCAAATAAAGGTTTAAGTATTTTAATCAGTTATGGGTATTTGATGATTTGCTTCCTAGGGGGATTACTCTTCTTTACGGTCGTCATTTTATGGCTAATATGCATCTTTAACGGCATCCCATATTGGCGTTTATTAAAAGAACTAAAAGAAGCTTTATTAATTTCTTTTTCAACAGCAAGTTCGGAAGCGTCCTTCCCACAAACGATTGCGGCTTTAGAAAAATTTGGCTGCAGTAAACGAATTGTTGGCTTTGTGTTACCCTTAGGATACAGCTTTAACCTTGATGGATCCATGTTATATATGACTTTTGCCACTGGATTTATTGCCCAAGCGTACGGCGTACATTTAAGTTTAGAGCAACAAATTACGATGCTTTTAACCTTAATGATTACTTCCAAAGGAATAGCAGGGGTTCCTAGGGCCTCTTTAGTTATTATAGCGGGAACATTAACGATGTTTAACTTACCGGCGGAGGGAATTGCATTGTTGTTAGGGGTCGATCCATTTTTAGATATGGGCAGAACAGTGACTTCGGTCGCAGGAAATGGAGTAGCCACTTGTGTCGTTTCCAAGTGGGAAGGAGAGTTTAATCCACCGCCAATTACGGCTTAAAAGTAATTTCAACAGCCTTGCGTGCCGGTATAATGGAGGCCAACGTAGTGATAGTCAAGACGACTAAGGAAGTCCACACAAAATCCATGAGTTCCATTTTGATGGGATAGGCATCAATCAATGCATTAGGGATGCCTAAACCTATGATTCCAAAAGTTTGTTGGGCCCAAGCCAAAACAAATCCAAATACCATCCCCAAAATCGCCCCGGAGAAACAGATCAAAAATCCTACCCACATAATGGTTTTAAATAATTGCGATCGTGAAATACCGATGGCTAAAAGCGTGCGAAGATCTTTTCTTTTCTCAATGACCAACAAGGAAAGGGAATAAAAAAGCGTAAAGGAGGCTATTCCCATGACAAATGCCATGATTAAAAACACAAAAAGCTTTTCTATTTTGATGGCTTTTAACAACATGGCATGCTGTTCATCCCGGGTCTGAACGGAAAAGTAATTTCCTAAAATTTTTTTAATTTGTGTTTGGACTACTTTTTCGTCCACCCCACTACCCAGCATGATTTCGTAGCCGGATAATTTACCTTCGGCTCCCACCAGGTCGTTCATCCAATCCAGCGGAACTATGACCGTTTGATTATCGAAAGTTTGTTCCACCTCCAATACACCCGAAGGATAAAATATATTACTGCGAATCACTTCTTCATTGATCGAAAATTTTCTTAACGACTGATGATTGGGGTACCAGGCTTCGACAGGCTCGACTACATTTTCAAAACTCATCCCCATGTTTAAAAATACGCCTATCCCTACTAAAGCAAAAGATTGGCCTTCACTTTTAAGAAAATAATCACCATCGACCACTTGTTTTTTTAGCCGATTGGCCAATAAAAATGAATCATCCACACCTTTAAAACTCGCCACAACTTGCTTTTTTCCAAAACGAAGCAATGCTTGATCTTCTAAAACAGGATTGATGAATGTAATCCCGGATAATGCTTTTATTTGTTTTAATTTCTCCCCTGATATGGAGAAGCGAGGTGTATTTTTTGCAATGATTTTTAAGTCGGGATCAAAAGTCTGAAATAAACCTTTTTGAAAATCTTCTAATCCATTAAAGACAGACAAAATTAAAATTAATGCCATCACCTCGACCCCCACGCCTACCATAGATATTCTTGATATTAAGGTGATAAAACGAGCCTTAACAGAGGAACCAAAATAGCGTTTAGCAATGAAGAGCGGAAAGTTCAATGAATTATTTTTTAAGAATCTATTTCATCAGAATCAATTTCATCTGAATCAGAAGCGGGAGGTATCACCAAACCTTCAAACAGCGCTTCGATTTTAGCTGCATAAGCAGCTGTATCATCTAGAAAAAAGGCCAAATTTGGAATGATTCTGACTTGTTTTCTAATTCGATTAGCCAAAGCATTCCGAATAGCTTTGTTCTTGTAATCCAATTCTCTCATGATTTCGTTGGGCTTGTCGACCAACAAAAAACTAAGATAACATCTGGCCAATGACAAATCTGGACTAATTTTCACATCCGTTATGGTCACCATGGCCCCTCCAAAAACTTCCTTAAATTCTTTTTGAAAAATTTCACTCAAATCCTTCTGAATTTGCCTACCAAACTTTTGTTGACGTTTACTTTCCATAATTGCTCCAATTCTTTTCTTCTCAAAATTCTCACAAATTTCACAATAATAATTGGAATCACCGTAATTTAGTCTTTTCAAAAAGAAAATATGTTTCAGATTCTTCGTTCAAGCTCTATTTTTGTTATGATCTTATTGATCATCATTTGGCTTTTAACGACGATTACCCTAAACCAATTTAATTTACTGCCCTATACTTGGGAATTTAAAAATTACCTTATCGGCCAAAATTTAAATCATGGATATCGGATTTATAAAGACATCAGAGAAAATATCGGACCCTTATCGGCCAATTTCTACCAATTAATCGACTTTTTAAAAATCCCAATCACTTGGAATGCTTATTTAGCCACGGGAATTATTGTGCTACAAGCAATTATATTCCAACAAACGATAACGCGTTTTTTGTTATTGCCTTACTTAGGCAACCTGCCATTTTTTATTTATAGTGTATTTTTTCATTTTTCTATGGAGTTTTTAGTGCCCAACGGCTCCATGCTAGGCTTAACATTTCTGCTGTTGGCATGGAATGAAATTTTAGCCCAACAAAGTACCCTAAAAGTGACTGATCGAGTTTTTTTAATTGGGCTTTACATAGGAATCGCAAGTATATTTTTCTTGAGCTATGCATTATTTTTATTTTGGGCCATCCTTAGTTTACTTTTTTATTCCAGTATTAACCTTAGACAAATAATTTTGTTGATCATTGGGTTTTCTTTGATCTTCATTTTTACCGGGTTAATGTTTTCATATCGTGATAATTTTCAATCATTTTTTGACGTTTATAAAAATTCTGCCTTCATCATTTATGTTCCAACAGCCCAACAAATTAAGCAAATATTAGTAGCCTATATTACCGCTATGGTTTTAGGAATTTGGGGCTTTATGAAAGTCATTAATAGCACAAAAATTAAGTCTAATGCTCAAAAAGCCCAACAAACAAATATGATGTGGCTGATAATCAGTATCTTGATTATCTTTATTATTCCTACTGTCGAAAAAATAAACCTAGTCTTCTTTTTGCCACCACTTATCTATTTTACTTTAAATCTATTTTATTTATTTAAATCGTATTGGCTGAAAGAATTTTTGGTCATCACCTTAATAATCGCAATGCTTTATAGCTTGTCAAATGAATGGAATGATGTGGGCCAACAACGAATTTCGCCACAAAAATTACCGATTAGAAACGAAAAACTGATGGTTTTAGGTCCGCAAATTGAGGAGTATCAAAATAATCAAATGAGCGGTCCATTTGTCAATTGGGAATTATCGAAATCTCTTTTTACAAACTTAAATCAATACAAAACGATTATCATGTTGCATGATTATTTTGCTAAAGATATGCCTACTTATATTTATGATCCTGAAAGTAATTTTACAAAACTAGAATATTACCTGCCTGAATTAACCAATCAATATGCAAGGGTTGGCAACCATTTGTATAAAAAAATTAACAGATAATTTTATCTACTCTATTTTGATGTCTACCCCCTTCAAAAGCCGTGTCGATAAAGGTCTTAAGGCAAATTTTAGCTACTTCTAAACTTATAAAACGAACAGGTAAACAAAGAATATTGGCATCATTATGAAGCCTAATTAATTGGGCCACCTCTGAATTCCATGCTAAACCTGCTCTGATTCCTTGATGTTTATTGGCCGTAATGGCCACTCCATTTGCACTCCCACATAATAACAAGCCAAAATTATGTTCGCCTTTTTCAACGGATTCGGCTACTGGGTGAGCAAAATCTGGATAGTCTACGGAATCTGCGGAGTAAGTTCCAAAATCCTGAACCTGAATATCCAAACTTTTCAAATAATCAATTAACTGATCTTTATAATCAAAACCTGCATGATCTGCACCTACAGCAAAACTTATTTGAGAATCCATCGTAGTATTTAATAATGTATGCAAATGTACAGGGATATTATTTACATTTATAGCCAAAACAATTAAATTATGACAGATAATCAGTGGCAAGAGGAAGAGGAAAAAATAAAAAAAGCGTTTGATGATAAAACGTGGTCGCAAATTAAATCGGAAGAATCCTGGAGAATATTTAAAATCATGAGTGAATTTGTCGAAGGTATAGACAAATTATCTAAAATTGGCCCCTGCGTTTCAATTTTTGGTTCAGCCAGAACAAAACCTGAGGATAAATATTATCAAATTGCTGAAAAAATTGCTGCAAAATTAGTCCGACATGGCTATGGGGTCATTACAGGGGGTGGCCCAGGAATTATGGAGGCGGCCAACAAAGGGGCTAAATCAGAAAATGGTCGCTCAGTAGGTTTAAATATCGAATTACCTTTTGAGCAGTTCCCCAATCCCTATATTGACTCGGACAAAAACATCAATTTTGATTTCTTTTTTGTTCGTAAAGTAATGTTTGTCAAATACTCCCAAGGATTTATTATTATGCCAGGGGGATTTGGAACGCTTGACGAAATGTTTGAATCTCTAACTTTGATACAAACGCATAAAATAGGAAGATTTCCAGTAGTATTAGTGGGCACCGAATATTGGAAAGGCTTGTTAGACTGGATAAAATCAACCATGATTCCAAATGGAAACATTAATGAAGATGATCTCGAGTTATTTGCATTAGTTGACACACCTACCGAGGCAGTCCGGGTCATAGACGATTTTTACGCTAAATACCTTTTGAAGCCCAACTTCTAATTCTTTTTAAAAAACGCTTTCAATTCGTTTAATGGTAAAGCGTTAAGCGTTAGTGCTTTAAGTAGCCCGCCCTTACGTCCTACCATTACCCCATATTTCATATCTTTTAGCCCATCTATTTTATGGGCATCTGGATTGATCGATACAAATACGCCTTTATCCATGGCAGCATAAATATGGCGCCAATCCAAATCGAGTCGGTATGGGCTTGCATTCAATTCAATACTGACCCCATTAGCTAGGCATGCATCTAAAATTTTATGCGTATTCAAAGGGTAACCGGGTCTAGAAAGCAATAGCCTGCCCGTTGGGTGACCTAAAATAGATGTAAATGGATTCTCGATGGCGCGAATTAATCGATCCATCGCTCGATCTAAATCCATGGTTAATTGGGCATGTACCGAGGCCACGACATAATCAAATTGGGATAAAATATGATCATTGTAATCGAGGGAACCATCTGGTAAAATATCTGCTTCGATTCCTTTCAAAATGGTAAAATCAGACCACAATAAATTTAGTTGGTCAATCTCTTCATGTTGCCGCATAACATCTTCTTCCTTTAACCCACCGGCATATGCTGCATATTGAGAATGATCGGCAATTCCAAAGTAATGTAATCCCATGCTCCGACAAGCCTCAGCCATTTCTTGGAGCGTATTTTTCCCGTCTGAATAAACAGAGTGGTTATGCAAACAGCCTTGTAAATCGTGATCTTCGATCAATTCATAGTTTTTATGTTGGCCTGCCCACTCAAACTCTTGTAAACCCTCACGCATTTCAGGTACAATAAACGGCATATTCCTTTCTTGATAAATTGACTCTTCCGTTAAAATAGTTTTAGCCTGAGATTGTTGGTAAAAATCAATAGACTCTAAATGATATTCGTGAGCACTATGTTGAAATACCGCCGATACAAATTCGGATGTATTAACTAAATGTATTTCGATGGGGATAAGATTGTCCTCAAAAAAACCACGCCAGGTAAATGGAGAAGAGGATTGTAGATCCTCAGAGAAACCTAGAATTTCTGATATTTTACTTTGGCTACCAAAAATATCATCGGTTTCAACAACAAAAATTAAAGAGGTAATTATTTCACAATGACGCCGCAATTCACCGGAAATGGCTATTTGATCAAATGACAAATTCAACATGGCCGCAATGCGATCACTTAAAAAAACAGCTTTATCCAGTCTGAGCTTTTTTCTATTTTCTTGAATAAATACGATTTGAGACTGAATAGACGTTTGAATCGCAGATCCAAATCCCTTTAATTTTTCAACTTGGCCATTTTGACAAGCTACATTCAAATCTTCAAAAGTTGACACATTTAATTCCTGCCAAATAGTACGTACTTTTTTAGCACCTAATCCCTTAATTTTTAGAAAATCTAATAGGCCGGGAGGTGTTTGTTCAACGATCTCCTCAAGTTCCTGGCAAGTTCCAGTTTGCGCGAGTTCATAAATTAATTGGACGATTACTTTTCCCACTCCAGGAATTAATAGCAATTGGTCTGGAGTAAGTTGGCTTATCATACCCGGAAACTTATCCAATCCACGAATCGAAAAAGAAAGATTTTTAGCTTTGAACTCGTTGATGCCATGCACATCCCAAAGCTTGACCAACAACTCTAACGAATCAACTAACGCATCATTTTCCATATACAAATATATCATCCTCGAAGGATAAATTTACAAGTCCGATATAAGATTATAATAGATTCGCCAACACAATACCTAGGTAAAAGCACATTCATTAACTTTCCTATCAAGGATACTCGAATGAAAATGGTAAATTTCCAATAATTAAAACTATAATAAGGCTAAGAATTAAAAAATTATTTCTTTTTGAAAATAAAATCAAAAATAAAATTTTAAATTATTAAAATAATCCAGCCATTTATAATTCTAAAACGTATGAATTTCTCATTTGACAACTACAACACAGAGGGCTTTTTTGACGAAATGTTTTTTGCTGACGGACAAACAAGGTCAGGTTACACATTTTTTAAAGACCGCGTAGAAACGCTTTCCAAGGAGGAGTTCATGAGGCGACAAATTTCCGCAGAGAGAGCATTAATGGCGATGGGAATAACGTTCAACGTATATTCAGAGAACGAAGGAACAGAGCGTATTATGCCCGTGGACATCATCCCAAGAATTGTCAATGCTCAGGAATGGGAAAAAATGGAAAAGGGCTTAATTCAGCGAATTACTGCCTTAAATTTGTTTTTGGCCGACATCTATTCCGATCAAAAAATCATCAAAGATGGCATCATACCCAAAGAGGTTATTTATTCATCGAAAAACTTTTTAGCACCATGCATGGGCATTAAACCGCCTAAAAATATTTGGATTCACATTACAGGTACGGACTTAATCAGAGGGAATGATGGCGAATATATGGTATTAGAGGATAACTTAAGGTGTCCTTCGGGAGTTTCCTACATGATGGAAAACCGGGAGTTATTGAAACAAACGTTTCCTGAAGTCGTAGCAAAAACACAAATTAGGCCAATTGCTGATTATCCGCATAAGTTGCTGCAAATGCTCCGATTTATTAGCGATAGACCAGAGCCTACCGTAGTCGTGCTGACACCCGGAATTTATAATTCTGCTTACTTTGAGCATTCCTATTTAGCCCAACAAATGGGTGTAGAGTTAGTGGATGCGCGTGATTTAGTCGTGCATGAAGGCTATGTGAAAATGAGAACCACTAAAGGATTCAAAATAGTAGATGTTATTTATAGAAGAATTGATGATACATTCTTAGACCCTAAAACCTTTAATCAAGATTCGTTAATTGGAATTCCTGGAATTTTTGACGTATATAAAAAAGGGAAAGTAGCTCTTGCCAACGCTCCTGGTACGGGAGTTGCCGATGATAAAGTAATTTATGCATATGTACCCCGAATGATTAAATATTATTTAGGTGAAGATCCCATCATAGATAATGTAAAAACGTATATCTGCAGTGAACCAGATGATTTGAAATTTGTCCTAGAAAATATTAGTGATTTAGTGGTCAAAGAAGCCAACGAAGCCGGCGGTTATGGTATGTTGATAGGTCCTAAATCAACGAAGGAAGAACAAGAAAATTTCAAAAAACACATATTGGCCAATCCTAGAAATTACATCGCTCAGCCAACTATTTCATTATCGCGAGTTCCTTGCTTAATTGATGACCACGCGGAAGGCAGGCATGTTGATTTAAGGCCCTATATTTTGTATGGTGATGGCGTCAATGTAATGCCGGGAGGATTAACTCGGGTGGCGTTGCGCAAGGGATCTTTAGTCGTAAACTCCTCACAAGGAGGAGGTTCCAAGGATACTTGGGTGCTTTATTAGGAAAATTAGGTATTAGGGAAAATTAGGTAATAGGTTTCAGGTAATAGGAATTAGGCTTCAGGTAAAAGGTATTAGGTTTCAGGTAAAAGGTATAACCTAATTTGACCTATAACCTAAAAAACTTGGTTTCGAGTCAAATCATCCAAGGTTTCCCTCTTTCTGATCACTCTTGCAACACCTCCATCCACTAACACTTCAGCTGGCAAGAAACGAGAATTATAATGCGAAGCCATGGTAAAACCATAAGCCCCCGCATTTGCTAAGGCAATAACATCGCCCTCCTTAACTTCATTGATATTTCTCTCATCTTGCTTTCCCTTAAAATCAAAGGAAAAAGTGTCCGTTTCACAAATATTACCGACCACACGGTACGCTTTTTGAATACCTGAGTTTGCATTGGAGGCATTAAAAATATAATGATAGGAACCGTACATCATGGGTCTGATCAAATGGTTAAGCCCTGTATTAATTCCTAAAAAAGTCTTAATGGGATCGTTTTTTACCACGGTTGCTTGTGCCAAAAAGGTTCCAGCCTCACTGATCAAAAACTTACCTGGTTCCACCCATAGCTTTAATTCACGTCCGTATTGTCGGCTAAATTCCATAAAAGATTGACTCATTAATTGGCCCACCTCCTGCATATCAATCCCCGGATCCTCCGGCGAATAAGGAACTTTAAAACCACCCCCTAAATCAATAATCTCAAGATCCTTAAAGTCAAAAGCAAATTCAAAAAGTGCTGATGCAGCCTCTTGAAATGTTTTACCATCTTTTATGTCCGAACCCGTATGTTGGTGCAATCCAATCACCTGAATGTTATATCGATTGACCAACGTTAAAATCTCCTCTTTTTGGTGAATCGATATACCAAATTTAGACTCAGGATGAGCCGTCATAATTTTTTCATTTCCACCACCAAAAACATGAGGCTTAATGCGAATAAGACAGGGCTTAGTGGGTCCATATTTTTGGCCAAACTTTTCAAGTACTGAAAGATTGTCTAAGTTTACCATGGCTCCTTGGTCTACGGCAAATTCAATCTCTGAAAAATCAACCCCACTAGGAGTAAAAGTAATTTGATGACCTGCATAACCAGCCATGAGTCCCAAGGCTAATTCTTGTGGAGACACAACATCTAAATCCACTCCATTTTGCAGCATAATGCGTAAAATAGACAAATTCGTATTCGCTTTGCACGCATATTTAATCGATAAAGGAAAACCCTTCAATGACCCACGAAGAACTGAAATTTTTTCCCTAATTTTGTCTGCATCGTAGACATACAGGGGCGTTCCAAATTGCTGGGCCAAGTCTGTTAATTGAATACCTTGAATGGAATAATAAGCCATTGTGATTAAATTTAGCGACAAATATAGCCTTAAAAAGCACATCTATTGAAATACTTCTCCACATTTCTTTATTTCATGCTTAACGTTAGCGATTATTGTTGAAAAAATTAATGCATATTCTTGTATCCTAAAATGAAACAAATTTCTTTTGGATGTATCGCGAAATTCTGAAGATGTTGAAAAGACGAATTAGAAAATACTAGGGTAGATTGAAGAAATCAAATTGAATAAAAAAAGATGGAAGTAGTTTTAAAGAGAATTGATGATGATTTTCATTTTGAAGGGATGGGTAGTTCATCCGTTCCTGTTCAAATAGACGCCGCAGAGGGTATAGGAGGACATAATGCAGGGGCAAGACCCATGGAATTATTGCTGATGGGCCTAGGCGGCTGTATGGCAATTGATATTATTTTGATTATGAAAAAACAACGCCAATCGATCGATGATTTCCAAATTAGAATAACAGGAAACAGAGAAAAAATAGAGGGAACTGAGAAAACACCTTTTCGTAAAATCAATATTCAATTTGAATTAAAAGGTGCCATCGATGGAAATAAAGCCTTAAAAGCAATCCAATTATCCATGGAGAAATATTGCTCGGCTACGGCCCAATTAGAACCCAGTGCTACCATTAGCCATACTTTAGTTTTAAACTCAACTCAATTTATCGCCTAACATGCAAGCCTATTTAGATTTACTCACGCACATAAAAGATAAAGGCACCTACAAATCAGATCGAACGGGTACGGGTACAACCAGTGTTTTTGGTTATCAAATGCGTTTTAATTTAGCCGATGGATTTCCGTTGGTCACCACAAAAAAAACACATTTAAAGTCCATTATCTATGAATTGCTTTGGTTCCTAAAAGGAGAAACCAATACGGCTTATTTAAAAGAAAATAATGTCAGTATTTGGGATGAGTGGGCAAGCGAGACGGGCGATTTGGGCCCGGTATATGGCAAACAATGGCGTTCATGGGAAGGTGCAGATGGCCAAGTAATTGACCAAATAAAGGATGTAATTCATACCTTAAAAACAAACCCTGATTCTAGGCGAATTATCGTAAGCGCTTGGAACGTCGCTGATTTACCTAAAATGGCCCTAATGCCATGTCATGCGTTTTTCCAATTTTACGTGGCCAATGGCAAATTGTCATGTCAATTATATCAAAGATCCGCCGATGTATTTTTAGGTGTACCTTTTAATATTGCAAGTTATGCGCTATTAACGATGATGGTGGCCCAAGTTTGTGACTTGGCTTTGGGTGACTTTGTGTGGACCGGAGGAGATACACACTTGTATAGCAATCACATGGAACAGGTTGAATTACAATTACAACGCAGCCCTCGCCCATTACCCTACATGCGAATCAATCCAGAAAAGAAAGACTTACTCGATTTTGTATATGAAGATTTTATCTTGGAGAATTACGATCCATATCCAGGCATCAAAGCACCTGTTGCTATTTAAGCAATAATCTGTTCGATGATATCGGCCGCAGAATATCCTTTTGATTCTGCCTTATAAGATAAAATAATGCGGTGTTGCAACACCGCAACAGCCACAGCGCGTACATCTTCTACATTAGGTGAATATCGCCCATGCATTAATGACCTGCATTTTGCGGCTAAAATTAAATTCTGAGAAGCACGCGGCCCAGCACCCCAAGTAATAAATTCCTTGCTTGTCTCAGTGGCCAAAACATTATCTGGTCTCGTTTGATGAACCCAATTAACTGCTGCCTCAACGACATGATCAGAAACAGGTACACGCCTAATCAAGCTCTGATACGCTAAAAGCTGATTAATGGTCAATAAGGGTTTTATTTCTTCATCTAGACCAATTAATTCCGTCATTCGTACCACATTAATTTCATCCTGAAAGCTAGGGTATGCTAACTTTATCATGAATAAAAAACGATCAAGTTGGGCCTCAGGCAAAGGATAAGTTCCCTCCTGCTCGATCGGATTTTGAGTAGCAAACACCAAAAAAGGTTTAGGTAATTCAAAACTGGTCCCAGATACAGACACCGTTTCTTCTTGCATGGCCTCTAAAAGGGCGGATTGAGTTTTGGGTGGAGTCCGATTAATTTCATCTGCCAACACTAAATTGGTAAATACAGGGCCACGATTAAAGACAAAGTTGCGATTAGCATCTAACATTTCAGATCCTATGATATCGGAAGGCATGAGATCCGGAGTAAACTGGATTCTTTTAAAATCCAAATCTACTAGGGAGGAAAGGGTGTGAACTAATCGAGTCTTTGCCAAACCAGGAACCCCTACTAACAAACAATGACCTTGACAGAATAATGCATTTAGCATTAACTCGATGGTTGTCTCCTGCCCTACGATCCTTTGATGAATAGCCGATTTTAAAGTCTGAACGTCTTCAAAAAATGTTTCGGCAAGTTTAACGTCGTTCATCATTTTTATTGCGAGGCCCCACCAGATGATCCGCCCACAGTCCCAAGCGTATTGCAACTCTTGAACTCATCATCAATGTAAATAAAAACATCTTCCTTAGCCTTCAAAAACCATTTCTCAATCGCATCATTCTTCTTTCGAGTCAAAGCTATATTTGAAATTTTCTGATAATCCTCTTTTAAATTAGCAAAATGAGGTGGATGTTTTGCTTTAAAATATAAAATTCGAACGGCACTTCGACCGTCTTCCGTCCGATAAGGAATGGGAGTAGAAATAGTCCCCACTTTCATAGAATCGATTGAAAAATACAAACCAGGTTCCATCGTTCCGTCAAAAGGAATTCGGTAAGAACGACTCCCCATATCCATAATTAAACCTCCAGCGTCTTGCGTTCCTTTATCTTGAGAATTATCACGGGCAGCTACGTCAAACTTAATGGAATCTCGCTGAACTAAAATCCGAATACTATCTAAATATTTAGTAGGCTCCGTTAAATCTAATTTTTGATAATCAGGTCTGAGCAAAATATGTCGAGCATGATACTCCTGACCGCGTACATCCAATAACTGAATCATGTGAAAACCAAACTCACTTTCAACCACCTCAGACATTTGATTTGGCTTTAATTTTAAGGCCGCAGCCTCAAAAGGAGCCACCATTTGGCCACGCTTTGAAAAACCTAAATCTCCTCCTCGTTTTCCACTTCCCAAATCCTCTGAATATAATTTAGCTAGTTCTTCAAAACTTTCACCTTTCTCAATCCTCCTGCGATAATCCAATAAACGAGAAATTAATTCATTTTTTTGATCTTTATTTGGTTGGGCTATGCGAACGATGTGACCCACCTCAACTTCTGAAGGTAGATATGGCAATGAGTCAGTCGGGATAGTTGCAAAAAATGCGGCCACTTCTTTCGGAGTAATTTTAACATCATCCGTGATTTTATCTTGCATTTTACGCCCCGTCATCTGCTCCTTCAAATTGGCTCTCAACTCCTCTTTCATCGTCGCAATAGGTTTGCCAAAAGCCTCCACAATATTCTTAGCCGTGCCATATTGCTGCTCCATTTGGTCCATGCGAGAATTCAATTCTAATTCGATACGCTTGTCTTCTACGATCACTGAGTCAATTTCGGCTTTTGCTAACATCAGTTTGTTGATAACTAATCCTTCTAAAATTTGGCAACGATCTGGGGTATTGGCTTGGCCACTCGTTTGATATTGCTGAAATTGTTGTTCAACCTCTGATTTAAGGATATAATGATTATCGACTTTGGCAATAATTTTGTCCAATAACTGAACCGTATTTGATTCTTGGGCTACACTAGTGATCGAAATCAAACAACCCACAACTCCTAATAATAAATTCTTAATCCTCATCATTTCTATTGCATTATTTTATTTAACTCGTCCTCTTTTCGGATAATAGGAAAACTTTGTTTCAAATTCAACAACCATTTTTGTTCTAAATCAGTCTGTAAATTTCGAATAATTGAACTTCTTGCCTCCGCAAAACTCTTTAATCGCTCTTTTTCAATGTTTTTAATATCAACAAAATAATACCTACCCGCTTTTCCGAAATTCTTTTTTCCTACTTCCCAAGGAATACTATCCAATATCGCATTTTCTCCACGCTTAAAAAAGCCTTCTTCAGCCAAAAGTGTTGCTGGTTTAATAGCATTAAAACGTTTAACCACATCTTCCATCGATTGAGAATAAAACTTTAATGAAACGCGCGAATTTTTCGTTTTATCTGTTTTTGATGCTGACCTCAAATTTCCTTCTAATTTTTCAATTATCCGAGTATTTGCAATTCCCTTTTTGTTTAAATACGTAGCCACTCGATTAATCCTACCTTGGGCTAAAGTATCCAACTCACTTGAATCATGATGCCCTGAAATTTCAATAATATACTCTCTATTTTTAGCTAACAAAATAAACAACTCCTGTAAAAGCTTGGTTGAGGCATCTGCCAATTTACTTTGGCCAAACTCAAACATAATATCTGGAAAACGCTTATTCATCGGATAAGGCGCCGATTTTAAAAGTTCTAACGCATCGATAAGAGTTTTTGGATTATCCGCACTCACTAATTTGGCCTCTAATCGAGTGGGCAATGTAAACTTGAACTCATTTGAAGAATAATATTTTTGTTGGCGTGTCGAATCTAAAGATGGTTCAAAAATCTCCCTTTCCGTTATTTTACTAAACAAACTGCCCTCATAAAATTCTTTCATCTGATCCTTAAAAGCGGGGTATTTTACTTCTAAATGTTGCTCCTCTAACTGAAGAGTACATGAATCGATAAACTCTTCCAACCAAAACGCTTCAGGGATAGTCGGCAAATACCCCAAAGCTTTAATCTTTTTTCTTTGTTGGTCTACGATGAAAGCATAAAATTCCTTAATCGAATATGAATTAGCTTCACTAGAAAATAATGGTAAATTCAGATAAGCTTCATCACCTACACGGTCTTGAGCAAACCGCTCCAGAGCAATCTTTTTATTAGCCTCATTGATTACTACTTTGTTTTCTAGACGTACACGCTTCATAAATGACGATTTGATCAAGGCACTACGTTCGGAATCTGTCAATACTTTTTGCCTTAAAAATTCAGCCATCTCCTCATAACTCAACAAAGGTTTTTTATCTAATAATTTAAAGATTTGCCAACCTAAATTCGTCCGAATAGGTTGCGTATAATCGCCTAATCGTTGGATGCCAAATAATTTATCTTGAAGCTCTTCTGACAATTCGGACGAAGAATACCAACGCCTTAATTCGCCTCCTCTACCCTTTGAATAAGGATCTTCAGAAAAATTCCGACAAATGGTTTCAAAAGTATCCTCCCCCTTCACCAAATATTTTTGAACTTGATCGATCTTATTTTTAGCTTCCGCTTGCAAATTTGTGGGCGCAGTTACGGGCACCGAAATTAAAATATGAGCTAAACGAATCTTGCCTTGATTAGGCCGAATATCTAGAACTTTGATGATATGATACCCCGTTTCCGTTCTAATAATACCCGAAACTTGGCCCTTTTCCAACGAATATATTGCATTTTCAATCGGGTATTTAGTTTGAAGCACGGAGACATATCCCAGTAATCCTCCCTTAGGTGCCGACATTTCATCCTCTGAAACCTGATTAGCCAATAAGCTGAAATCGTCCCCGGCAACAAGCTTTTTTCGTATATTTTCAATTTTCTGAAAAGCCAATAAGGTATCCGAAGCGCTTGGATTAACAGGTAGTTTGACTAGAATTTGTGAAATTTGCTTCTCAAATTTGGATCGCTGATATGCTTCCCTAACTAAAGCCTCTACTTTTACATTGTCGATCAAATAAGGACTGGCTAATTCCTTTCTGAAACTTTGATATTCATCTTGAAATCCAGGAGATACAGGTATTTTAGCTTCCTCTGCTGCTAAAATCTTGATTTGATAATCAATGTAATCCGATAAGAATTTTTGTTTATTCCCTGATTTGATGCTGTCACTTTCTAATAACCTCCTATAATCTTTCTCAAAAAGAGCTGAGCTAATTTTCTTATTTCCTATTTGTAGCACAAAATCAGTTTGAGCCGCCACAGAATGAGACCATATGACCACACCCCAAAACAAGAAAAGTGAAAATTGTATTTTAAAACGCATAAACATTAAAAAACTTTGGTCTTATTTGACCTAATAAGCATATAAAATTACGAAAAATCATTGAGAAAGCGATCTATTTGACAATATCCTTGACCATTATTTCATACCCAAATTCATAATGAAAAGAATTTAATTTTGAATCTTTGCCCTTCCAATGGATGCGTTTGAATTTTGGACGATTAAGAAGTGTTAAGTCATCCCAAGTCCAAGTAACTTCTGATATACCCATTAAATCATCCTGATCTAAGGTAGCTAAAAAACTCAATCCCATAGAACTTAATCTTGTACCCCATAAAAACCAACCTAATGGATTGGTGACCGAGCTCCATTCCATGAATGCCATGGGAATTTGAAGCGCATCACTGTATGTACTCACTTTATTTAAGAATTTTTGACTCTTTGTGTAGTCATCTATTTCCCAAAGTGCTAGTTGGATTCCTATTTTTTGTCCTTCTTGCAATTCCACTCGTAGGACCTTTAAGGTATCCAAACTTATTTTAGCCCCTTTTTTAACATTCCCTAGGTAATGTGTTCCCCGAGCCGCTTTAACTACTGAATCTTTTTCAACCACAATGAGGCTGTAGCTAATCAACAACTCATCATGTAAGGTTAAATTTTCTTGTATATCGTGAGCCGTTAATGCTTGCAATTTCAAATCGATTTGTTTCCTTTTTAACTGAATCTTATTTGTCGGTAAATTTGCCTTGGAAGATAACTGTCTGCCCGAATGACATGCCCATAAACACAAGGCTAAAAGAATTACACTGAATTTATGCATTAATTTCCCTGTGGTTCCTGTTGGGTTAAACAATGAAAACTACCTTGTCCCCAAATAATTTTTTTGGCCGATAAGCCTATAACGGGTCGATCCGTAAATAATTGCTCAAATACATGTAGCGCAATGTCATCTTGAGGACAATCAAATGTGGGAACTAAAACACCCGAATTGGCGATATAAAAATTGGCATACGAACCCGGCGCTCTAAAATCATCAATAATAACTGGATCCGGCATAGGCAATTCAACAATACTAAGCTGCTTGCCAGAAATCAACCGCATCTGAGATAACTCCGATAAATTTTTAGCTAGAACCGCATGATTTGCATCGGATTTTTTAGGTTCCACCATGGCAATAACCGTGTCTGAATTTACAAACCGAACAGTATCGTCAATGTGTCCATCGGTGTCATCCCCTACAATTCCGTCACTTACCCAAAGCACTTGGTCTACACCATAATAATCCATAAGATATTCTTCAATTTGACTTTGATTTAAATGCGGGTTTCTATTGGCATTCAACAAACAAGACCTGCTGGTCAATAAAGTTCCTTCCCCATTAAACTCAACGGAGCCACCTTCCATAATAATTTCAGGTCGGACAAAGGGCAAGCCTAGGGATTCAGCTATGCCAATAGGTATGTTATTATCATCCTCAAATGGCGGATATTTACCGCCCCAAGCATTATATTCCCAATCCACAATCATCCGAGAGGAATTTGTCCGATGTACTAAAAATGCAGGTCCATGATCTCTACACCATGCATCGTTCGTCGGCTTAATGTGGCAATTAATTTGATTAGGACTTATTCCATATATGGGCAATTGACTCTCAATAAACCCTTTTAACTCAAGATCATGAACATTAATATTAACTATTTCTCCCTTTGAAATCTCCTTCATTAACTGAAAATATTCAGGATACATGTCATGCAATTTTTCAGCTTGCCAAGAGTGGTCATTATGCGGGAAGGTAATCCAAGTGGCCACGTGAGGATGCCATTCAGGAGGAAAATAATATCCTTGTGATTTTGGGGTCATGCCAATGAAGTTATATAGAAGCGATTAATCTTAATCCTTCCAAAGTGATCAATTTGTTTACCTCGTCAAACGAAGATTCCAAGGGAGTTAAAATAGATGATAATCCTCCTGTGGCTAATACTTTAATATGTGCACCTTTCTCAGCTTTTATTTGAAAAATCATTTCCTTGACTAATCCCACATAGCCCCATAATATTCCAGATTGAATCGCAGATACTGTATCAAATCCTAAAGCAGATTCGGGCATTTCAAGAGGTACTTCAGGTAGTTGGGCCGTTTGTGAAAACAAAGATTTAACTGCTGTTTTTAAGCCTGGAGCTATAGAAACTCCTTGCATTTTACCTTTTGCATCCACCAAAGTGAAGGTTAACGCGGTACCAAAATCAACAATGAGCACATCGCTTTTATAATTCATATGTGCATACACTGAATTTGCCACTAAATCCGAGCCTATTTCATCTGGACTTATGACCTCAATAGGTAATTTTGCATACAATTCAGCGCCCATGCAGATCGATTTTTTACCCGACCAGAAATCAACTCCCTTCTGAATTTGAGGTAAAACGGATGGAACAACCGAACTGATTAAGATGGTAGCCGGTTGATATGATTCAAATCCCTTCTCTTTTAATTCCCGAACTAACCACATTTGTAAGCGCAATGCGCTCCATGGTTGATGTGTGGGAGTCCGTAAAATAGCTTTCCACGTATTCTCAGCATAAAATCCAAATACGATATCCGTATTTCCTATGTCAATGACTAATAGCATAATTAAGCGGGTAAATCTTTTTCTAAGCCAGCTGATAAGATAGGAAATCTTAACCAGGATTTAGGGTCTAAACTATAATCATCCACATGAAAGCCTGGTGCATAGCGCTCCCTTTTCCACTGATTTCTTGCCCAAAGCCTGTAAAAACGATGGGTGAATTCGATTAACCTTTCTTCAGGAAACGTTGATTGATACAATTGGATAATCATTTCCTGACATTCCGCAGGAGATTTTCGATCATAAAAAGCCAACCGTTCCAAATCATTTAAAATCGGATAAGGCATCAAATCTTCTTCATCTACTTGATGGCTACCTAATGGCCTAAGTTCAGCACTCGGCTCTAGCGAATTGACCCTGTGTAAACCTGTCATTTTATGTTCGCCAACAAGGCCATTCATTTCAGCCCAAATCAACCATTTTCTCAAAAATGTTTTATCAATTCCGGCAATAGGTGAAATGGATCCCGAAGTATCACCATCCATGGTCGCATAGCCTACGCTCGCTTCAGATCGATTTGAAGTGGCTAACAGTAGCGCATTATTAATATTAGCAAACATCCAAGCACTCGGGCTTCTGACTCGAGCCTGCACATTTTGTAGGGTAATATCATCATTTTCCCAAGATAAAGTACGATGAATGGCGCCTTCAATCAAGGTCCGATACCCCTTCACTAGCAAGTCAATATCTATTTCAAAGTGAGTAGAACCTATACATTCAGCTAATTCTTTCGCTGATTGACGCGTATCAAAAGATGAATTTACCGTTCCTTGATAAATCGTTGTCAATAATTTTGCCATTAAATCTTGTAGATCTAAAACTGAATTCATCCAAGGTATGTAAGCTAATTTTTGCTTGAGACCTTGAAATCCTAAGTCTTTTTCAGCCAATTGTATAGCCATAAAACAAAGTGAGCTAATCGCTGAGGAGTCCGCACCGCCAGATAATGAAACTACATATCCAAAGGATTTGGATTTTCTCAAATAATCAAACAAGCCTAATGAAATGGCGCGAGCAAATTCCTCTTCTTTGATGTATTTTGAAGCTTCCCAGGGGTTTATTCTATTTTCTGTGAATGGTTGATCCGTTTCGGAAACCACTGTATTGGATTTAATAATGTCGTCTTCTAGGGTTGAAAAAGTCTTCAGGTCAACTGCAGCATAAATTAAATTTGAGTCATTAAATGAAAACCGATTAGACTCCGACATAATTCGGCCCTCATGAGCAATATAGGCATCTCCATCGAAAATCACTCGGCCAGATTCATTGCCCAATAAATTGGCAAATAAATAAACGCCTTGTATTATTTCAGCTCCCTCAACAACTAATTTTTTTCTAATTTGAGATTTCCCAAAAGCAAAATGTGAGGCCGTGGGATTACAAATCAACGAAACACCGCGTTGGCCCAATGAAATAGCTGGTCGGTTTTCTCCTTCCCAAGCATCTTGGCATATTTCCACGCTGACTAAAATCCCTTCGCCGATTTCGATCCGGTAATCGCCCATTGGAATTTCAAGGCCATCCTTAAGCAATGTGCTTCTTTGGGCAGCTGGCCAGGGAGAAAA
>Ga0209829_10000821_pt1 | contig 27015 bp, 24 predicted proteins | sample C_140205_EF_Meta_FD_187311 | JGI IMG/M metagenome (GOLD analysis project Ga0209829, IMG submission 187311) | Freshwater microbial communities from Lake Croche, Canada to study carbon cycling - C_140205_EF_MetaG (SPAdes) (version 2) | ecosystem: Environmental > Aquatic > Freshwater > Lake... | reverse complement strand
ACCGGGGTTCGAATCCCCGTGGGGACGCCACGAATACAAATAGGGTATCTTGAGTAAGATACGTCTTTTCGTTTGAGGCCGACGGTAAAAACGGCCATTTTGCTCACACTTTTGCGCACAGCCCACCTACGTGCAGGGATGTCCAAAGCGGGCGACCCCAAACGGCGGACCGTAATTTCGCATTACTTCGGCACCTTGGCCGCGACCATCAGTGCCGACCGGGTGTCTAGTTCCGTCACCGTAAGATGTAGCGTCGAAGCGGCGGCAACAATGGCCTGCTTGTCCTGCGTGGTCAGGCGCAACAGCACCGCCTCCGATTTTAGAAACGCCGCGACCTCGGCTTCACTGACGGCAGGGAGTTGTTTGGTTGATTTCCTCTTCATCCCGCTAGTTTCTGCTGCCGCCGAACGATGGCCTGTACAGTCTTGGGGGGGGCCACTTGCGACCGAGTTTGTTACTCAAACACTCGGTCGCGTGGGTCGATCACGAGCCAGCAGGTGGCGCCGGCCAGAAAAAGAATCCCGATGACAAGGAGGGGCGTGTTCCAGTCGCCGTTGCGGGCGAGGAGGGTGGTGACGAGCGTGGGGCCGAACACGCTGCCGATTTGGCCGGCCGTATTCATGGCGGCGCTGACGACGCCCACATGCGCACCGCCGATGTCCAAGCAGGTGCCCCAACTCGCTCCGAGCGTAAACATCGTGAGCGTGACCGCGAGGGAGATGAGCCCGATGGCGGCATGTGGATTGTGCACTTGGGTGGCTCCGATCATTGCGAGGCCGGCGAGAAAATTCCCCAGCCCGGCCACACCGGCGCGGCCGAAGCGCAGGCCGAAGCGGCGCGTTGCCCAATCGGTCGCGGCGCCGCCAAACAGATCGCCGGCCACGGCAGACACGAGCGGCAAGCCGGAGAAAAGGGCGAGCGAGGTGGTTTGAAAACCGTGTTTTTCCTCAAGGTAGGTCGGCAACCATGTGATGCAAAAATAGAATGCGCAGCTGTTGGGGATGTAAGAGAGGCAAAGTGGGAGCGTATTGCGGTGGGCGAAGAGGCGTCGCCAATACGCCCAGCCCTCATGGGCCGGAGCGGCGTGCGTGCGGCCCTCGGCGATGAGGGTCCGTTCGGCGGCGTTGACGTCGGGGTGCTCTGCCGGGTCGTCGCGGAAAAAGCGGTGCCACGCGATCACCCAAACGCATCCGATAAGCCCGAAGATCACGAAGACGGCGCGCCAGCCGAGGACACTGCTAAGGCCGTAGGCCAGCAAGGGGGTGAGCCCGCCGGCGAGATGGGCGCCGCTAAAGAATATTCCCTGCACGCGGCCGCGTTGCGAGAGCGGGACCCAGCGGGAAAACGTGCGCGCCACACAGGGCCACGCCCCGGCTTCGCCAATGCCGAAAAGGAACCGGATGACGACCAGCGAAACGTAGCCGGTAGCGGCGGCGGTCGCCATGGTGAAGGCAGACCACCACAGGACAATGCGGGCGAGCACGCGACGGGTGCCCTGACGGTCAGCCCACCACGCGGTGGGAATTTCGAACACCGCGTAGGCCAGCGCAAACGCACCGAAGACCACGCTCATTTGATCCTTCGAGAGCGAGAGGTCGCGCATGATGTCGGGCGCGAGCTTCGCGATGCACGCGCGGTCGAGGTAGGTGACCATCGCGAGGGCGACGGCGAGACCGACGACGCGGTGGCGGACGCGGGTGGGAGTGGCGGATTCAGTGGGCGACACAGTGAACGATGGTGGTGGGTCGGCGGGGGGCTAAGGTGGGCGGGCACGTCCCGGTGTCCGTATGGCAACGCGGCGCGAGCCTGGATTCCACGCGGGCCCAGGGACGTGCCCGCCCTCCCCGGAAAAAAGAGCCGAGCGCCGGCGGAAAATTACGCGGTGTGGATCTGGCGTTTCACCGGATCGTAGGTCGTCTTTTTTCCCGTGTCATAGGACATCACCGCCATGAGCACGGCGACAGCGTGTTGGTAGCCGGCGTCGATGTTGGCGTTCGGTGTTTCGCCCGAGCGCATACACTGGAGCCAGTTCAGGAAATGTTCGGGGTGTTCGATCGGCGTGACGGTTTGTTTACCGCGGATCTTGCCGTCGCGCTTGGGGCCGCCGTCTGCGCTGTAGGTCGGGGCGTTCCAGTTGTCGACGGCGAGCGTGCCTTTGTCGCCGTAGAACTTGCGCGAGCTGCCGGCGCTGTTGCCGAAATTGTTCGAACTGGTGACGACGAAGCCCTCGGGATACATCCAAGTGGCGACGACGTTGTCGGGCGCCGTGAATTTGTGCTCGTCGTTCCAGTAGGTCGAGCCGCCGAGGCACACGCACGACTGAGGAAAGCCGCAGCCCGTCACGTAGTGCATGAGGTCAAGAAAGTGCGCGCCCCACTGCGGCACCGGACCCTGGCAGAATTCGTAGTAGCCATACCACGCGGAGAACTGGTCGGCAGAAAATGGCCGCATTTTTCGGTCTCCGAGGAACTCCTTCCAATCGACGTCCGCCGACTGCACGTCGCGTTTGAGGTAGGAATACCAATAAGGTTTCTCTCCGTTGCGGGATTCGTCGATGCGGGTGATTTTTCCAATCGTGCCGTCTTTGACAAGTTGGCGTGCGCCGACGATGCCGGGGAGACTGCGGAGCTGGGTGCCGACTTGGATGATGCTACCGGCGGCTTGGGCTGCCTTGGCGGCGTCGTAAGCGCGGAGGAGCTGGCTGAAATCGGTCGCGAGGGGCTTCTCGACGTAGATGTGTTTGCCGGCTTTCGCCACCGCCTCAAGATGCGTGGTGTGATGGAAATCAGGGGAGGCAATCATGACGGCGTCGATGCCGTCCATCGCAAGGAGGTCGCGGTAACTCGTGAATTCTTTCGCCGGCCGGCCGAAGGCTTCCTTGATGACGTGATTGATACTGTCGCGGGATTTTTTCCACGGGTCGGCAATCGCGACGACCTCGAAGTTGGTCGCCTCCTTGTGTGGGAGAATGCCCTTTTCGAGGTGGGCGCCCTGGCCCCGGCTGCCACAGCCGATCTGGGCGATGCGGATGCGGGAGTTGGCTCCGATGACGCGGCTGTGCGAGGCGGCGGAAAGCGGGCGGGCGAGGGCTGCGCCGGCGGCAAGGGCGGCGGAAGTTTTCAGGAAATCTCGGCGGGGCAGGGTGGGGGTGTTCATGGAGAGGTAGAGAGGGAGGGACGGAGAAAGGGGGCGAAAGGTGCGAAAACTATAGGGTTCGTGGCGCTTCAGACGGCCAAAATGGTGTCGAGTTTTGCGGAGAGTTTTTCGAGGTAGGCTTGGTCGGTGAGGCCGTCGGCGCGCCACTGCTCGGTGATCAGCCAACCGTGGTAGCCGACTGAGTCGAGCGCGCCCATGACGGCGGGCCAATCGCTGTCGCCTTCCATCAGGTCGACTTTGAAGCCTTCGCGGAGGCCTTTCGTATCGCGGAGTTTTCGGCTGAATTCTTTCACGTGGATTTTCACGATGCGCGGGCCGAGCGTGCGAATCCAGTGTTCGGGAAAACCTGAGTTGACGACGTTGCCGACGTCGAAGTGCCACTGCACAAACGGGCTCTTGAACGCGTCGGCGAATTCAACGGCCTCGCGTGGGCTGAGGAGAAATTGGTTCCAGACGTTTTCAATCGCGATGACGACACCGAGTTCTTCAGCCAGCGGGATGGCCTTTTTGATTTCGGCGGCTGAACGGGTGAAGGCCTCGGTGTAGCTAACTTGTTTCGTGACTGTGCCGGGAACGAGGAGCACGGAGCTGGCGCCGTAAATTTTGGCATCGCGCAGGCCTTGGAGCAGTCCGTCGAGGCCGATCTGGCGCGTGGCGGGATTCGGATCGGTCAGTGGCTTGGCCCAATGCGTCGCGATGACGACACTGGGAATCTGGATGCCGGTCGCGTCACGAGCAGCGAGCACTTCGGCTTGGTTCATGGCGCTCGACGGTTCCACGCCGGCGAAACCGGCATTGCGGAGCAACTGGAATTTCTCGCGCAGGCTGAGTTTCTTCGATGTTTCGCTGTTGAGGGTCGCGAACATGAAGCCCTTCGGATTCTTGCGTGAAGCCTTGGTTGCAGCCGGTGTGGAGGCGGGCGCCACCTGGGCGGACAGCGACGAGGCGAATGGCGCGGTGGCGGCGAGCGCGGCGGACGAGCGGAGAAAGGTGCGGCGATTCATGGGGTTGGGGGAAACCGTCAATTAGTTCACAACTGATTGTTTGGAATGGCACGAATGAATTTTCCGGGGTGCCGGCCACACTCCGCCTCAGTCGAACCACTCGTCGTGGGGATCGAAGGCGGGGATGGGGACGTTGAGGATTTTCATGCGGCCGATGGCGCGGTGGCGGCAGCCGGGTTTGATGAAGATCGAAGTGAGGGGCTTCACGGGAAAACGCTCGCCGTCGAGTTCGATGAAGCCTTCGCCCTGCACTTCGAGCACGGTGTAAATCTCGGTCATCTTCTTATGATAGTGCACGCGCGCATCGAGCTGGATGTCGACGACGTGGACCGTGGCGACGTGGTTATCCGGCGTGGCAAAGCTCCGGCTGGCCCACCCGCATGGGCAGCGCACCGGCGGAACCTCGTCGAGCTGGCTGATCATGAAGTTCTGCTTGGCGGCGGTAGGTGCGGCGGCGTTGTTCATGCGGGAAAGAAAGCGAAGAAGGAGAAGCTAGGCCAGCAGTTGCTTTAAGAGTTTTCCATGGACGTCCGTCAGGCGGAAGTCGCGGCCTTGGAAGCGGAAGGTGAGCTTGGTGTGGTCCATGCCGAGGAGATGCAGCATCGTCGCATGAATGTCATGCACGTGGGCGCGATCCGTGACGGAGTTGAAGCCGAGTTCGTCGGTCTCGCCGATGGTGATGCCGGGCTTGGTGCCGCCGCCGGCGAACCACATCGTGAAGGCGTCGATGTGGTGGTTGCGACCAGTGGTGTCGCGGTTTTCGCCCATCGGCGTGCGGCCGAATTCGCCGCCCCAGATGACGAGTGTGTCCTTGAGGAGCCCGCGCTGCTTGAGGTCCTGCACGAGCGCGGCTTGGCCCTGATCGACCTCGTGGCAGCGTTTTTCGAAATCGCTTTGCAGGTTTTCGCCGGGACCGCCATGGCTGTCCCAATTGGTGTGGTAGAGTTGCACGAAGCGTGTGCCGCGCTCGACGAGGCGGCGGGCGAGGAGACAATTGCGGCCGAAGGACGGCGCGTCTTTTTCGATGCCGTAGAGTTTTAGCGTCGCTTCGCTCTCTTTGCTGAGGTCGATGAGTTCGGGCGCGCTGGCCTGCATGCGGCTGGCCATCTCATAGGAGGCGATGCGGGTGGCGATCTCGGGGTCGCCGGTCTCGACGGCGCGGGCGACGTTGAGGTCGCGGATCGCGTCGAGGGCTTGGCGCTGGCGACCAGCGGTGACGCCCGCGGGATTCGTGAGGTTGAGAATCGGGTCGCCGCTGCCGCGGAGGGGCACGCCTTGATACGTCGTCGGGAGAAAACCGCTGCCCCAGTTGACGCCGCCGCCGCGCGGACCGCGCGGGCCCGACTGCAACACGACGAAGCCGGGGAGGTCCTGCGACTCGCTGCCGAGGCCGTAGGTGACCCAGGCGCCCATGCTCGGCCGGCCGAACTGGCCCGAGCCGGTGTTCATGAAGAGTTTGGCCGGCGCGTGGTTGAAGAGTTCGGCGGCGCAGGACTTCACGAGCGTGATGTCATCGACGATGCCGGCGGTGTAAGGGAAAAGGTCGGACATCCAGGCGCCGCTCTTGCCGTGCTGTTTGAACTGGCGCCGCGTGCCGAGGAGTTTCGTGCCGTGGCTGGTATCCATGAACGCGAACCGCTTGCCCTCGATGAGTGATGGCGGGACGGGCTGGCCGTTGAGCTCGATCAGGCGCGGCTTGTAGTCGAAAAGCTCCAGCTGGCTCGGCCCGCCGGCCATGAAGAGGAAGATGACGTTCTTGGCCTTGGGCGCGAACATCGGCGCGCGCGGGGCCATGGGATTGGGCAACGCGCCAGAGGAAACGAGTTCGCCGTCGGCGCCGTAGAGTTCGTGGCGTCCGAAGAGCGAGGCGAGCGCGATGCCGCCGAGGCCCATCGTGCAGCGGCTCAGGAAATGGCGGCGCGTGACGTTTGTGAAGTGCTGCGCGGGATCGAAAGGCGGGAGGGGCGGCATGGAATTATTCGCGCGTGATGGTTTCGTCGAGGTTGAGGAGCACGCGGGCGACGGTCGTCCAGGTTTCCTGATCGGAGGCGGCGGGGTCCTTCGCGTTCGGCGTGCGGAGGTCGGCGACGAGAGCGAGGAGACGGGTGCGCTCTTTCGTGTTGGGCGGGCGCGAGACGCAGAGGCGGAAGGCGTAGTCGAGGCGTGCGGCATCGTCGGTACCGCCCTCGCCGAGGATTCGTTTGGCGAGCGCGCCGGCGAATTCGAAGAACTGCTGGTCGTTGAGGAGCGTGAGGGCTTGGAGGGGGGTGTTGGAGCGGAGGCGGCGCGTGCAGGCGCTGAAGCTGTCGGCGGCGTCGAAGACCGCGACGGCCGGGTGCGGCGTGGCGCGCCAGTAATGCGTGTAGAGTCCGCGGCGGTAGCGATCGTCGCCGGTGCTCGCGTTCCACGGGCGGCGGTTCTGGCCGAGGTTCATCACGCCTTCGGGCTGCGGTGGGTAGACGGGTGGGCCGCCGAGCTTCTGGGCGAGCAGGCCGCTGGCGGCGAGGCCGACATCGCGGACGACTTCGGCGTCGAGGCGGAGGCGCGACTGGTGGGCGAGGAACTTGTTCACCGGGTCGACCACATGGAGATCGGGGCGGGCGTGGGAGGACTGGCGGTAGGTGGCGGAGGTGACGATGAGGCGATGGAGTGCTTTCATGCTCCATTTTTGGGCGGCGAATTCAGTGGCGAGATAATCGAGCAATTCGGGATGCGAAGGCAGGAGGCCCTGGGTGCCGAAGTCGTTTTCGGTCTCGACGAGTCCGCGGCCGAAATACTGCTGCCAGATGCGGTTGACCATCACCCGGGCGGTGAGCGGGTGGTCGGGCTGGAAGAGCCAGCGCGCGAGATCGAGGCGGTTGGGCGTGGCGACGGCGATCGGCGGAAGGATCGCGGGCGTGCCGGGCTGCACGGGATCGCCGGGGCGGGTGAAATCCCCCTTGATGAAGACGACGCTGGAGCGGGGCTTGGGTAGCTCCTGCATGACGAGGGTGGTGACGAGCCGGACCTCGTTGCGTTCAAGTGCGGCGAGGCGGTCGTTGGCGGCCTTGAACTCGCTGTCGTTGGGGATCGCGTAGGCGTAGACGGCGCGGCGCTGGCGGAAGTCCTGTTTTTCCCACGGAATTTCCACCGCGGCCCGCAGGCTGTTGGGTTTGAGTTTCGCACGCACCTCGTCGGTGACGGCCGCGAGCCACGCGACGGCTTTCCTCGCATGGGTGTTGATATGGTTGGTGACCGCAAGGGTCGCTTCGGTGAGCTCGGCCTCGGAATTGCCTCCGCTGTTCTTTTCACCGCGAAAAGCGAGCGTGCCGCCGGGCGTGTTTTTGCCGTGGCCGTCTTCGACCGTGTTATTGAAGATGGCGAACAGTTGATAGTATTCGCGCTGCTTGAGCGGGTCGAATTTGTGGTCGTGGCATTGCGCGCAGCCGACCGTGAGGCCGAGAAAGGCGGTGCCGAAAGTGTTGACGCGGTCGAGCACGGCTTCGATGCGGAACTGCTCGGGGTCGATGCCGCCCTCCTGGTTGATCTGGGTGTTGCGGTTGAAACCGGTGGCGACCTTTTGGTCGACCGTGGCGCTGGGCAGGAGGTCACCGCCGAGTTGTTCGATGACGAATTGGTCGTAGGGCAAGTCGCGGTTAAGCGCGGCGACGACCCAGTCGCGGTATTTCCAAATCTGGCGGGGGGCGTCGATCGAGTAGCCGTTGGAGTCGGCGTAACGGGCGACGTCGAGCCAGGGGCGCGCCCAGCGTTCACCGTGGTGCGGCGAAGCGAGCAGGCGCGTGACGACGCGTTCGTAGGCGTCGGGCGAACGGTCGGCGAGAAACGCGGCGACTTCGGCGGGGGAGGGTGGAAGGCCGATGAGGTCGAGGCTCACGCGGCGGAGGAGCGTTACACGGTCGGTCTCGGGCGAGGGGGTGATTTTCTCCTTCGCGAGTTGGGCGAGGATGAAGGCGTCGACGGGGTGGCGGACCCAGTCGGCAGGCGCGGCCTTGGCTTTGGGCGGATCGATGCGCACGGGGGCGACGAACGCCCAGTGGATGTTTTTCTCGGGCTCTTCGGTGGCCGGTGCGACGGCGCCTGCCTCGATCCAGGCGCGCAGCACGGCGATTTTCTCTGCGGAGAGAGGCGGCTTTTTGTAGGGCATCTGCGCGATGTCATCGTGCGCGCCGAGGACGGTCTTGATGAGCAGGCTGTCCTCGGCCTTTCCCGCGACCAACGAAGGGCCGCTGTCTCCGCCGGTGCGCAGAAACGCCGCCGTGTCGGCGCGCAGGCCGGACTTTTGTTGAGACGCGCCGTGGCAACGGTAGCAGTGTTGCGCGAGGATAGGTTTCACGTCCTTCACGTAGTCCACCGGGGCGGCGGGAAGGGAGGAGGCCACCACCAAGGCGGCGAGGGCGGTGAAGTTCCGCAAAAGCATGAGTGCCCAGAGAACCTCCTCGCTGGCGGTAGAGAAAGAAAAATCGTGTGGGCCGTTGGCCGGAGAGCGACCCGGTCCGACGAGGTGCCATTTGGTGGCGGTGTGCGATTTGGGTAGCGCTCGCGGTGAGAGTGCGTGATTTTCGGTCGCACCGTCGGATCGGTCCGATGTAACCCTTACCTCCCATGAAGAATCGTTTCGCAGCTTTACTCCAACTCGCGGCGTTGGTGGCCGCTCTTATCTGGCCGGTCGCGGCTTCGGCCGCAGCCTCCGCCCAGCAGCGGCCGAATGTGCTCTTCATTATTTTCGACGACTGGGGTTGGCGCGACTCCGGTGCCTACGGGAGCAAGTGGGTCAAGACGCCCAACGTCGACCGGGCAGCGCAGGAGGGCGTGCGCTTCACGAATGCCTTCACGACCAATCCCAAATGCAGCCCTTGCCGTGCGACGATTCTGACCGGGCGCAACACGTGGCAGCTCGAGGAGGCGGCGTGTCACAACGGGATTTTCTCGAACAAATTTGCAGTCTATCCTGATTTGCTTGAACAGGCGGGCTACGCGGTCGGTCTCGTGGGAAAGGGTTGGGGTCCGGGTGATTTCAAGGCCGGTGGCTGGACGCGCAATCCCGCCGGTCCGTTGTTCAATAACTTCACCACGAACGACCGTATCGCCACGGGTATTTCCAAGAACGACTATGTGAAAAATTTTGAGGCGATGCTGCAGTCGCGCACCGCGGGAAAACCGTTTTGTTTTTGGCTGGGCTTCCACGAGCCGCATCGCGGTTACGAACTGAATTCCGGCGTGCGCCTCGGCAAGAAACTCGCGGACGTCACCGTGCCGCCCTATCTGCCGGACCTTCCGGCCGTGCGCAGCGATCTCGCGGACTACGCGATCGAGGTCGAATCGGCCGATACGATGATCGGTCGCGTGCTGAAACTCGTCGAGGCCACGGGCGAGCTCGACAACACGGTCGTGGTGATTACCTCGGACCACGGCATGCCGTTTCCCTATGTGAAAGGGCAAATCCACGAGGATGGTTTTCACGTTCCGCTCGTGGTGCGGTGGCCGGCCGGGATCAAGGGCGGCCGCGTGGTCGAAGATTTTGTCAGCGCCACGGATTTCGCGCCGACCTTTCTCGAGCTCGCTGGAGTGAAACCTCACGTGCAGATGGTCGGGCGCAGTCTGGTGCCGGTCTTGCGCTCTGAAAAATCGGGCCAGATCGACGCGGCGCGCAACGCGATCGTGGTCGCGAAGGAACGGCATGACATTGGGCGTCCCAACGATTGGGGTTATCCGGTGCGCGCGATCCGGACCAAGGAATTTCTTTATGTGCGAAATTTCTTCCCCGACCGCTGGCCGGCCGGAAATCCTGAGACGGATTTTGGCAACGTCGACCCTTCACCGAGCAAGGAAATCATCAAAGCCCTCGGCGGTTACTACTTCGATCTGTCGCTCGGAAAACGGCCCGCGGAAGAATTTTATCGGCTGACCGAAGATCCGGCCGGGGTGAACAACCTGGCGGGCGACCCCGCGTTCGGGGCCACGATGCGCGAACTTTCGGAGCGAATGTTTGCCCAGCTTCGCGCCGAGAAAGACCCGCGTGCGCTTGGTAACGGGACAATCTTCGACACCTACAAATACGTCGGTGGCCGCGCCAAGGGCTACGACACGTGGGTGAAAAAACAGGAAGAGAAGGCCGCGGCCGCGGCCAAGAATAGCAAAGGTGGCGGCGAGGCACCGTGAGCGCGTTGTCTCCTTTGTTTTTCCATCTTTCCGCCCGCTTGAATTGAGCGCTTACTCACGGGCGCACCGCTGCATCTTTCACTATGTCTTCCACGTCTTCCTCTTTACTTGCTCCCACGATCCCGCTCGCTGACGGCGGTCTGTTTCCTTCGGTCGGCCTCGGGTTTTGGAAAATGCCCAAGCCCGTCGTGCCCACGCTTCTGCCAGACGCGATCCGCGCCGGCTATCGCCACCTCGACTGCGCGTGCGACTACGGCAATGAGGCCGAGGTCGGCGCCGGCATCTCTGCCGCGTTGAGTGCGGGCCTTTGTCGTCGCGAGGACCTGTGGGTGACCTCGAAACTTTGGAACACGTACCATGAGCCCCAACACGTGCGGGCGGCGTGCGAGCGATCGTTGCGCGACCTCCGCCTCGACTATCTCGATCTCTACCTCGTTCATTTTCCCATCGCGCTCGCCTACGTGCCGTTCGATGTGCGCTACCCGCCGGAGTGGTTTCACGACCCAAAGGCGGCGGCGCCCGCGATGAAGCCGATCAATGTGCCCTACACGGAAACCTGGGCCGCGATGGAGGAACTTCACCGCGCGGGCCTCGTGAAACACATCGGCGTATGCAACCTGAATATTTCGATGCTGCGCGAGCTGCTGGGCTCCTGCTCGATCCGCCCGACGGTACACCAGATGGAGCTCCACCCCTATCTCACGCAACCGCGCCAACTCCGTTTTTGCGCGCAGGAAAAAATCGCGGTCACGGCGTTTTCTCCGCTCGGCTCTCCATCCTACGAATCCATCGGCATGGCGCAGCCCGACGAAAATGTCCTCCACGATCCCGTCGTCACCGCCATCGCCGCCGCGCATCGGAAAACTCCCGCGCAGATCACGCTCCGCTGGGGCGTGCAACGCGGTTGCGCGGTGATTCCGAAAACGCAGACGCCCGCGCGCCTCGCCGAAAATCTCGCGCTGTTCGATTTCACGCTCACCGGCGCTGAAATGGCCGCGATCGACGCCCTCGACCGCCGCCGCCGTTTCAACGACCCCGGCCACTTCGGCGAAGTTGCCTTCAATACGTTTTTCCCGATCTTCGACTGAGTTTCCCGTTTCCTCTCACCCCTCCGCTTCGTCTGCTTCCTTACCATGTTATCCTCACTCCGCCGTCTCGCCCTCGTCACTGCCCTCGCGTTGCCCGGCCTGATCTTCGCTGCCGCCGCGCCCAAGCCGCTCAAGATTCTCCTGCTCACCGGTGGCTGCTGCCACGATTACGTCGTGCAAAAAGATCTCCTCAAAAATGGTCTTGAGGCGCGCGCCAATGTTGTCGTCGACCACCTGCACACGGCCGACAAAACGACTGCTCCCGTTTTCCCCTCCCACACGAATCCCGACTACGCGAAAGGTTACGATCTCGTGATCCACGACGAATGTGCCGCCGCCATCACCGATCCTGAAATGGTGAAAAACGTGCTCGCGCCGCATGTGGCGGGTCTGCCGGGCGTCGCCCTCCATTGTGCGATGCACAGTTATCGCGTCGCGAAGGATTTTGCCCGTCCTCTCGTGCCCGGTTCTGCCGGCACCGAGTGGTTCGACTTCCTCGGCCTGCAATCCAGCAAGCACGGTCCAAAAGAGCCGATCAAGATTTCCTTCACCAAATCCGGCAGCCCCATCACCAAGGGCCTCGGCGACTGGGTTACCGGCAATGAAGAGCTCTATAACAATGTGCAGGACCCGAAAGCGTTCGCCGGCCACCGTTCGCTCGCGACGGGTTTCCAGACGACGACCGACAAGAAGGGCACCAAGACCGACAACGAGTCGGTAGTCGTGTGGACCAACACCTACGGGCCAAAGCAGGTCCGCGTTTTTAGCACGACGATCGGCCACCAGAACGAGACGGTGAGCGACGCCCGTTACCTCGAGCTTGTGACGCGCGGCGTCCTCTGGGCCGCCGGCAAACTCGGTGACGACGGTCGCCCGGTCGCCGGTTACGGTCCACAGGGTAAGTAAACAGACCATCGGCGAAAAAGTGTCGCCGCCCGGGGATTGGACACGTCACCCGGGCGAGCGGGCTACGCAGAAATAAAAATATTTTTGGCCGATCTTGGAGCAATTACCCGGTTACCTTGGGTTTGGAGGAACACTTGGTGGTTTTCCCACTGTGAGTTCGCCCGACTCTGAACAAGCCCGTTGGTTTGCAATGAAAGTTTAGCCGCACTCAACCTTTCTTACTCGTCTTTTTTATGTCCCTCCCCAACCCGTCCGCTCTCTCGCGTCGCAATTTCCTCGCCGCCACCGCCGCGGTCCCGGCCGCGTTCGCGTTTGCTTCGCTCACCGGCCAAGCCCACGCGGCTGCCGCTCCCGCGCCAAGCGCCGCGAAGAAGAAATATCCCATCGGGATTGAGCTCTATGCCGTGCGCGGCGAGCTCGTGAAGGACCTGCCCAAGACGCTCCAGACTGTGGCCAAAATCGGCTACGAAGTGGTGGAATTCTACGCGCCCTATTTCGCGTGGAAAATTCCTTACGCCAAGCAGGTGAAAACCATCATGGACGACTGCGGCCTCCGTTGCCTGTCGACCCACAACCACGTCACGTCTTTCACCCCGGGCGAAGAGGCCATGGCGCATGCCATCGAGTTGAACCAGATTCTCGGCACGAAGACTCTCGTGATGTCGTCTGCGCCGAACGGCACGCGTGGGGCCGAAGGCTGGAAAAAACTGTGCGGCCAACTCTCGGCCGCCACCGCGGCGCTGACGCCGCACGGGCTCACGGCGGGTTTTCACAACCACGCCAGCGAGTGGGCCAAGGTCGATGGCGAGACGCGCATCATGGACATCCTCGCCGCCAATACGCCGAAGGAGTTCATGCTTCAGTTTGATGTCGGCACTTGCGTCGAAGCCGGCGCCGATCCGGTCGCGTGGATCAAGGCCAACCCCGGGCGCATCCAAAGCGTGCACCTCAAAGACTGGGCGCCCGGCACCCGCGCCGAAGAGAAAGGGTTCCGTGTGCTCTTCGGTGAAGGCGTCAGTCCGTGGAAGGAAATCTTGGCGGCCGCCGAATCGGTGGGTGGAGTTGAGTTCTATCTGATGGAGCAGGAAGGCAGCCGCTACTCGGAATACGAGACCGCCAAGCGCTGTCTCGCGACGTGGCGAAAGATGCGCGGTTGATCGGATTCGCATCCGTCTGCGACGTGTTCTGCTCTGCAACCGACGGCCTTTCCAGGTCAGCCGATACCACTCGAAGGTCGCGCCTCGCGCCCCGATACCCATGAAAAATCGCCTCGCTCTTCTTTCGGTCGTTCTCGCGGTGGTTTGCTCCGCTGCATTTGCCCAATCGCCCGCCCTGCCGACTCCGCCCGCCGGACGCGGCAAAAGTAGCCGCCCGCCGGTCAACCCGAAGCTGGATGCGCTCTACAAACTCGGGCCCGACTCGCAGCCGATGGAGGGCGTGCCTCAGGGGAAATTCTCTGAGCCCCGCATCATTCCGTCGCAGGTTTTCCCCGGCACGCAGCACACCTACGTCGTCTAATGTCCCCGCCCAGTATGATCCGGAGCAACCGACTGCCCTGATGGTTTTCAACGACGGTCAGGCCATGATGGCCGAGCCCGGCAGCGTGCAGGGTCATCGCGTCCTCGACACGTTGATCTACCGGCGCGAAATCCCCGTCATGCTCGGCGTGTTCATCAATCCGGGACGGCGGCCCGACCAGCCCGAGCCCACCCCGCGCGACTGGGGCGATCAGACGACCAACCGCGGTCCGGAATACAATCCACCCACCGACGCCTACGCGCGCGTCATCGTCGAGGAGCTGATGCCCGCGCTGAAAAAGGACTACAACCTCTCGCCCGATCCCGAGCTGCACGGTATCATGGGCGCGAGCTCGGGCGCCATCGCGGCGTTCAGCACGGCGTGGTTTCGACCGAACGATTTCCGCAAAGTCATCTCGATCACCGGCAGTTTCACCGACATCCGCGGCGGCCACATTTTTCCCGAATTGGTCGCCGAGGCGGAGAAAAAGCCTTTGCGGATTTTCATGCAAGACGGCCGCAATGACAACCGCAGCCCCGCCGACCCGAAGCGCGATTGGTTTTTTCAAAACGTCCGTCTGATGCGCGCGCTCACGGCGAAGGGATACGAGGTGAATTATGCGTGGGGCATCAACAACCACGGCCAGAAACAGGGCGGCGCAATTTTCCCTGAGATGATGCGCTGGCTCTGGCGCGATCAACCGGTTTCCACCGACCCGAACGATACGGTCGAACGCTCCTTCCGCGCCCCGTTTGTTCCTCCGCAAAAATAAGGGCGCTGGGGCGAATTCCGGCCGCCGGGAAAGCTTGCCGAACATAGAGACGCAGCCGCTGCGGTTTTGGGTTATCCGTAGTGAAGAATAGTTTCGTAACGGGTTTTTCGCCAAAAATCACCTCGACAGACCGGAGGTCGGGGAGGATGCATTGCCCTCGCACCGCCCCATGCCGCCGTCTGAACAGGCCCGTTGGTTTACCGAGGAAGTGCAGCCCCATGAACGGGCGCTGCGGGCCTACTTGCAGGCACGTTTCCCGACGCTTGGCGAACACGACGACATTGTGCAGGAAACTTACACCCGCCTTCTCCGTGCGCAGGTCAACGGTGGCGTGCGTTACCCGAAAGCGTTTCTCTTCACCGCCGCCCGCAATGTTGCCTTCGATCTTTACCGCCGCCGCGGAACGAAGCCGACCGAGGTCGTGACCGATTTGGTCGAGCTTACGGTCTTGGAGGATCGGCCTGGAGTGGCGGAACAACTCGATCAAACCTACGAACTCGAAGTGCTCGCCGACGCGGTGCGCGCGCTGCCCGACCGTTGCCGCCAGGTCATCATGCTCCGCTATCTCGACGGTCTCGCTTACAAGGAAATCGCCGAGCAACTCGGCATCTCGTCCGAGACCGTGAAGGTGCACATGGCAAAGGGTATGCGCCGCTGCGCGGCATTTTTCGCGGAGCGCGGGTTGTTGGAAACATTGCCGCCGTCGGCATCTGCGGAGGCTTCCGTATGAGTGAATCACTCGACCACGACGATCCGATCGAAGAAGTCGCCTCGGATTGGCTCACGCAGCGCGAAGAAGGCTTTTCGCTCACGCAGAAGCGCGACTTCGAACGCTGGTGCCGCGCCGATCCGCGCCACGCCGCCGCGGTCGCGTGCCTCGAGGCGGCGTGTGCCCTGCTCGAAAAAATGCCGCTCGTGCGCGCGGAGTTGCAGCCCGTGGTGGAGTTTCCGGTGAAGCCGCGGGCGACTGCTCCCGCGAGAAAAATTCCCGTCCTGCGCGTCGTCTTCGCGATGGCCGCAGCTTTGGCCCTCGCGGCTTTCGGTTGGTGGCAATGGGCGCGGCTGCAACCGACCGCGCAAACCTACGCAACCTCGACGGGTGGCTACGAGCGCGTCGTTCTCGCGGACGGCTCGGTCGTGGAACTCAACGCCAACTCCGTGGTGCGAGTCGACCTGTTGCCAAATGAGCGCCGCGTAGCCCTTCAGCGGGGCGAGGCGCACTTCACCGTCGCGCACGATAAGGCGCGGCCGTTCATCGTTTCCGCCCACGGCGTCGCCGTGCGCGCAGTCGGCACGGCGTTCAACGTTCGGCTCGCTGCCACCTCCATCGAGGTGCTTGTGACCGAGGGTAAGGTGGCCGTGTCCGAAGTAGGGCCGGCGCTCGCCGCCGTGCCGTCAGGCAACGATCTAGGAATTCAAACCAGCGTGCCGGCGAACGGCAGCCCTACCCTGCTCGTCGCCAACGAACGCACCCTTATCTCCCTTACCCCGCCAAAATCTGTCGCGCCCATTCCGACAGCTACGGCGCCCGTCGTCGAAAAAATCACGTCCGAAGCGCTGCGCGAAGCCCTTTCATGGCAGGAGCGCAAACTCGTCTTTTCCGAAACCCCGCTCCGCGACGTCGTCGCGCAGTTCAACCGCCGCAACCGCACGCAACTTCTCATCGGCGACCCCGCGCTCGCGGAGCGCCCGGTCGGTGGCACGTTCGCCGCCGACAACGTCGAGGGTTTTGTCCGCCTGCTCGAGGGCAGTGGCACGATCGCGGTCGAGCGCCGCGATGAAATCACCGTGGTCTTGCGCGCGGTCCGATAGGGCGTTCGCCACCTTTGGCGAAAAATCATGCGAACGTGGATAACCCGTTTCGTCCGACGGTGCGTCTCAGGAGCGCTCCCATTGTTCCTGTTGATGAAACCCCTGATTTCCCCCGGCTCGGCCACGGCATTCGCCGCGTGTTCTCTGACGTGCGCGAGCACGCCCGTGCAGGCCGGTGAGGCGGCGCGCAAGGGCTACGACATCGCCCGGGGCGATGCCGTGAGCACGTTGAAGCGTTTCGCGGATGAGTCAGATCGGCAAGTGGTGTTTTTGGTCGATGCCGTCCGCGGCGTGACGACCAATCCGGTGCGGGGCGAGTATACCGTGCGGGAGGCGCTCACGCGCCTCGTCGCCGGCACCGGACTGGTCCTCGCGGAGGACGCCAAGTCGGGGGCTTTGATGGTGAACCGGGCGGGGCAAGAAGAGTCTCCCGCCGCAAAATCAAGTCAGGCGCCGACAACCAAGAAAACTTCCCCGGAATCCCCTATGAAAAAACAAAACGTCTTCAGTGTGCTCGGAGCATGGCTCGCCCTCGCCGTATCCTCGACCCAAGCCCAGGTGCCGACCAACGCGGAAAACACCGGCACTCTCCATGGCCGCGTGCTCAACGAGCGCAATGCCCAGTATGTCGAGGGGGCCCGCATTTCGATCGAAGGCACCGGACTCGTGACGCTCACCGACGCCGAGGGAAACTTTCGCCTGACGCAGGTGCCGACGGGCGCGGTGAAGGTGCAGACGTTTTACACGGGCCTGCCGCGCGACGTGCGCTCCGCCGAAATATCGGCGGGCAAGGCCACCGAACTCACGATTGCGCTGGGCGCGCAGCCCAAGAGCGGCGACGTCGTTCAGTTGGCCCAATTTCAGGTCTCCACCTGGCGCGAGATGGACGCCTCGGCTCTGGCCATTAACGAGCAGCGGTTCGCGCCCAATATCAAGCAGGTCGTGTCGACGGAGCAGTTTGGCAATGTGGCCGAGGGCAACACCGCCGAGTTCCTGAAATTTCTGCCCGGAATCACGATCAGCTACACCGGCGGAAATGCCCGGGGCATCTCGATCGATGGAGTCCCATCCGACTACGTGCCGGTGACTATAGACAGCTTCAATCTCGCCTCTGCCGACGGTGGTAAAACCAACCGCACGGTTATGGCAGACATGGTTTCGATCAACAACCTCTCGCGCATCGAGGTGCTCAACACGCCCACGCCCGAGTCTCCGGCCTCCGCGCTCGCGGGCACGGTGAATATGGTGACGCGCAGTTCCTTCGAGCGCGCCAAACCCTTGTTCCAGGCCAACGTCTATTTCAGCATGCGCGATAACGCTAAGAGCTTCAGCAAGGCGCCGGGGGCAGAGCCGAGCCCGACGCGCAACATTTATCCGGGATTCGATTTTTCCTACTCGGCGCCGGTCAACAAGAAGTTCGGGTTCTCGATTTCGGCCGGCGACTCCACCAGCTATTCGGCGCAGGATCGCGTGCAGGCAACCTGGCGCGGCACGGGCGTCGCCACCGCCGGCACAGCCTTCCCGGCCACGGCGTTTTCGCAGCCCTATTTGTCGGCCTACCGGGTGGAGGATCAGCCCAAGATCACGGCGCGCAAATCCCTGGCCGGCTCCGTTGATTTCAAGTTGTCGGACAACGACCGCGTTTCCGTGGGCTTCCTGTATTCCTCCTTCGATGTGCAGTTCGTGCTGCACTCGCTGACGTTCAACCCCGGCGGGGTGCAGGCCGGCGGCTTCTCCTCGAACTTTGTCCGTGGTGCCGCGGGTGCGGGCAACGTCTCGCTGATCCACAATGAACGAAATCGTTTCAATCGCACCTATATGCCGAGCATCGTGTGGAAACATCAGGGGCCCGAGTGGAAGGCCGACCTGGGCGTGGGCTACTCGTCGGCGACGGACGACAACCACGACACCGACAAGGGGTATTTCCGCGCGGTGAATGCGATTCGCAGCGGCCTGACCGTATCGTTTGATGATGTCACCTACCTGCGTCCCAGCGCGATCACGGTGAAGAATTCGACCGGTGCCGATGTGAATCCATACGTCATCGCCAACTATGCCCTCACTTCGGCGACGAGTCAGCAGAACGCCACCCACGACACGCAGAAGACCGCCTACGGCAGTGTGAGTCGGAAGCTCCCGACGAAAATCCCGGTGACCTTGAAGGCGGGATTCAATCTCCAGGAGGGCGTGCGCGACATCACCGACGACTCCGCGACCTACACCTACGTCGGAGCGGACCGCGTCGCCAGCACGTCTCCGGTCACCGGTGACGATTCACTTGCGCCGTTTTTCGATCCGGTTTTTTCGCAGCGCGTGATGCCCTACGGGTTTCTCGCCTCCGAGGCGCCCAGCGACCGCAAGGTGTGGGAGCACTACAAGGCGCAGCCGACCTACTTCACGACCAATGCCAACACGATCGCGCGCAATCGCGTGGCGACTTCGAAGTTTGCCCGCGAGCAGGTGGTGGCTCCCTACCTGCGCTCGGATTTCGACTTCCTCGACCAACGCTTGAAGATTGTCGCCGGCGTGCGCGGGGAAAAAACCAAGGTTCACGCCGAGGGACCGCTGACGGATCCGAAGAGAAGCGCCAACGGGATCGAACGCGGGTCCACGATTGAAAAAACCTACGACAAGCTTTTCCCGAGCCTCAACGCGAGCTACGCCATCCGGGAAAACTTGATCGGGCGTCTGGCCGCCTACGAGTCCATCGGACGACCGGACTACAATCAATATGCCGGCGGCCTGACCCTGCCGGATACCAGCGCCGGCGACAGCGCGACGAACCGAATTGTCGTCAATAACGTCGATATCAATCCGTGGTCCGCCAAGTCGCTGGTCCTGCGTCTGGAGCATTATTTCCAGGGCGTCGGCGTGGTGTCGGTGGCGGCCTTTCGCCGCGATGTGCGAAACTTTTTTGGCAGCACCGTGCAGGCCGCCACACCCGAATTCCTCGCGTCCTACGGTCTCGATCCGAACGCCTACGGCCGCTATGGCGTGTCGACCCAATACAATATTCCGGGCACGGTGCGCTTCGAGGGCGCGAGCTTTAACTACCGCCAGAGTCTCACCTTTCTCCCCCATTGGGCCAGGGGATTCGAGGTCTTCGCCAACGGCACTTCCCAGCGCGCGGTGGGCGATACAGGTGGAAATTTTGCGGGCTACATTCCGCGCAGCGGCAGTGTCGGCCTCAGCTTCACCCGCGAAAAATACAATCTGCGGGTGAATGCGAATCATCGCGGCCGCACGCGGCTGAATGCCGTAGCTGCGGGCGCCAGCATCGAACCCGGCACGTTTAACTGGCAGCCGCCGTCCACGTTCGTCGACGTGATCGGCGAATACACCGTGCGCAAGAACCTCTCAATCTATGCCAATCTGCGCAACGTCACCGACCAAGGGGCGACGACGGAAATCTATGGCCCCAGCACACCGCGCAACGCCCGGTTTTTCCAAACCACCAAGTATGGCTCGCTGTGGACGTTTGGCGTCAACTGGTCGCACTGAGGCCGCGTAGCCGATGAAAGAATGTAAGTGCCCGGTTGGTTTGCTCATCGCCCTGACGCTGGCACTGCTCCGTCCTGCAGTGGCGGCGGAAGTGCACCAAGCCACCGGTTTCAAGGTCGTCAACGTGACGTCGACTACCGCCGATGTGTGGACCCGCGTCACGCAGCGCGCTGCGGCGAATCCGTCCGATGCGCCGTTGCCGCGGGTCGAGGCCTTCGATGCGCCGACCGGAAAACTCGTGGCTCTGCGAGAAAACCGGGCGTTTCCTGATACCCGCGTCTTCGTGCACATGCCGGACGGGATGGACCTCGGCGCCGCGGCCGGCGGGGCACCTGCCGCCACTGGCCAGACGCGGGTGCGCTTTCGTGTCAAGGGGGCGGCCGCCTGGTCCGAGACCCCGTGGCGGAATGCGGAACGGGAGCGCGACGGGATCGTCGTGCATTCCCTGTTGGCGGTCGTCCCGGGCACCCACTATGAACTTGTGGTGCAGGCGCGGCGGAATGCGGATGACAGCCGGCCGGATGAGCAGTCGGGCGAATTCAAGAGCGCACCGCTGCCGGACCAACGCAAGCCGGTGACGTTTTGCGTTATGACCTGCCAGCAATACGAACACTTGGACCGGCCCGACGGCTTGGCGATTTATCCGGCGATGGGCGCGCTGCGACCGGACTTTTTTGTGAACACGGGAGATGCCGTCTACTACGATCACGGGCCGGTCATCGCGCTCACTCCGGCGTTGGCCCGCTATCATTGGGCGCGGATGTTTGCCCTGCCGACGCTGCGCGATTTTCACCGGAACTGCACGAGTTTCTTCATGAAGGATGACCACGATATCCTCTCGAACGATTGCGGGCCTGCGACACGGAGCGGCGAGTTGACCTACGCGGATGGCGTGCGGTTGTTCCGCGAGCAGACGGCGTTGCCGGAGAAGGCCAGTCGGACGTTCCGCTGGGGGCGTGATTTGCAGGTGTGGCTGATGGAAGGGCGGGACTATCGCACGCCGGATTGGGCGGACAATCCGACGCCCGCGCCGACCCTCTGGGGCCGCGAGCAAATCAAGTGGCTCGGCGAAACGCTGGCCGCTTCCACTGCCACGTTCCGCGTGATTCTCACCACCGTGCCCGTAGTGGGCCCGGACCGCAGCAACAAGGACGACAATTACGCCAACGTCGGTTTCGCAGTCGAAGGAAAAGAGGTTCGTGAATTGTTGGCACGCCATCGCAATCTCACCGTGATCACCGGAGATCGGCACTGGCAGTATGTCTCGGTGGACCCCGCGACTTCCGTCAATGAGTGGAGCGTCGGTCCGTCGAGCGCCTCTCATGCCGGCGGTTGGGAGGAAAAGACGCCGCGGCCCGAGCATCGCTTTCTGCGCACCGGTCAGGGCGGGTTCTTCTCAGGTGTCGTCACGCCTACCGCCACCGGTGCGAGTCTGGAACTTCGCCTGCATGATGTGGACGGGCGGGTGGTCTATCGGGAACAGAAGTGAGCCGAAACCGGGGTTGGACCCGGCGGAGACGGCGGCCGGTGCGGCGCGTTCCCCGTGGCGAGTAACCCCCCCCGCTGCCGACGAATCATGTCGTGCGGTCCGGTGCGCTTTCGCACGGTGCGATCGTCCCTCGGTGCGAGGACAGCCGCTGGCCGGCCTTCATCACTTGGCTAGGTGTCGTGTGGCCGAGGAGTCTTTCCAAATCTCTGGCAGTCTCGATCAACGCCTTAAGATCGACGCCGCACCGGTAGCCGGAAACCTCCAGCGCGTGGATCAGATCCTCGGTGCAGATGTTTCCGGTGGCTCCGTGCGCATACGGGCAGCCACCGATCCCGGCCAAGGCGGCGTCAAAGTGGATCACGCCGGCATCGAGCCCCGCGAAGACGTTGGCCAGGCCGAGTCCCCGCGTGTTGTGGAAATGGAGCGTGAGGTTTGCCTCCGGAGATGATTGGCGGACGAGTCCGACCAAATCGTGGACGAGCGCCGGATAGGCCATGCCGGTCGTGTCGCACAGGCTGATCGAACGTATGCCCGCCTCTTCATGCAGCCGTCGGCACCACATCAGGATCGTGGCGCCGGGAATCTCGCCTTCGAGCGGGCAGCCGAAGCTGCACGAAAGCGACGCGGCGAACTTCATTCCCGCCGTGGCGGCGAGAGCGGCGGCCTCCTTGATGGCTTGGAACGAGGCGTCGCCCGACATGCGCAGATTCGCGCGATTGTGGCTCTCGCTGGCCGACATCACGAGGTTCACTGCATCGGCCCGGGCAGCGATGGCCCGCTCCAGCCCGCGGACGTTGGGCACCAAGGCCGCGTAAATCACGCCGGGACGGCGGGTGATGCCTTGGAAGACCGCCTCTGCGTCGGCCAGTTGTGGGACCGCGCGGGGCGAAACAAACGAACTGACTTCGATTTTCCTGAGCCCGCTCGCTGCAAGCCGGTCGACCAATTTGATTTTTTCCTCGGTGGGCACGAAGCCGGCCTCGCTTTGCAAACCGTCGCGCAGCGCCACCTCCTGCACGTGGATCTCCCTTCCCTGGCCGCACCATGGGCTCATGCGATGACTCCTTCGGCTTTGAGTTGCTCTTGCTGTTCCGCAGTGAAGCCGAGTCCGTGAAGAATGCCCCGGGTGTGCTCGCCGAGCATGGGTGCCGGTGAGCGGATCGCGCCCGGGGTGGAGAGGAGCTTCGGCACGATGCCCGGCACCTCGACGTCGAATCCCTGGCGCGTGCGTTGTTTGAGAATCATGTCGCGCGCCCGATAGTGCGGGTCCTCCGCGATGTCTGCGATATCGTAGATTCTTCCGGCCGGCACACTGGCCGCGCCCATCTGCGCGAGGACTTCGGTGACCGTGTGGCGCTCCGTCCAGTTGCCGATCGCCTGGTCGAGTTCGGTGGCCACTTTTACGCGGCCTTGGTTGCTGGCGAGGTCGGGACGACCGCCGAGATCATCCCGGCCAATCACCGTCATCAGGCGGGTGAAAATTGCATCGCCGTTTCCGGCGACTAGCACCACGCCGTCCAGGCAACGATAAGCGTTGGAGGGAGCGATTCCGGGCAGGGCGCTCCCGGCGGGCGCACGCACTGCTCCGCGCGCGCTGTATTCGGGCAGCATGCTTTCCATCGTGTTGAAGACCGACTCGTGTAAGGCCACATCGATCACCTGACCGGAACCGCCGTTGACCTTGCGGTGGTGCAAGGCCATCAGCACGCCGATGGTGCCGTGCAATGCGGCCAACGTGTCCCCGATGGATATGCCGCAACGCACAGGAATCTGTCCCGGTTGACCCGTGAGGTGGCGCAGGCCGCCCATGGCTTCACCGATGGCTCCGAAGCTCGGAAGATCGCGATAGGGACCGGTCTGACCATATCCGGAGATCCTCAGCATGATCAGGCCGGGATTGATGGCTTGGAGCACATCCCAACCGAGCCCCCATTTCTCCATCGTGCCGGGCCGAAAGTTTTCGATCAGCACATCGCACTCGCCGATGAGCTGCCGGGCGATTTCCTGGCCTTGGGCGATCCGCACGTCGAGTGCGAGCGATTGCTTGTTCCGCGACTGCACCTGCCACCAGAGGGACGTGCCGCCTTCGAGGAGACGCCATTGCCGGAGGGGATCACCGTTAAGGGGAGGCTCGATCTTGATGACCGCGGCCCCGAATTCGCCCAAGGTTTTGCCGACAAAAGGACCTGCAATCAACTGCCCCATTTCCACCACGCGCACGCCGGCGAGAGCCTGAGTTTGAGGTGGCACGGCAGGCGGGGACGATAGGGGCGGTGAGGCCGGGCTCATGCGGCCCCCTCCTTGGCGCGGAGCCCGGGTGGGAGCAGAAACAGAACCACGCCGGCGCCCAAGAACAGGGCACCGGAGATACCGTAGAGCGCCGGGGTGGTGCTGCCCGTGAGGTCACGAATCCGACCGACCAGGTAGGGGCTCACAATTCCACCCATCTGCCCCAGCGTGTTGATCAGGGCGATGCCTCCGGCGGCCCCGACCCCCGTCGCCAGTTTCGGTGGAAGCGACCAGAAAGCCGGGATCGCCGCGACCATCCCGAGCCCCGTGACCCCCAACGCGACCAGGAGAATTGCAAGGCTTTGATCAAAAACCCCGCACGCCGCGAAACCGATCGCGGCAATCACGAGCAAGCCGGCCAGCACGTGGTGACGCTGACCCGCAGAATCGGCCCAGCGTCCCGTCACCACCATGGCGAGGGCGCCGCAAACGTAGGGTCCGGCGACCAATACGCCCATCGTTGAGGCATCGTTGACGCCGGCAGTGCGAATCAGGTGGGGCGCCCAGAAGTTCAGCCCGTAGGATCCGATCTGCACCAGAAAGTAGACCACGGCGAGGGCGAGGAATCCCGGCGTCTTGATCGCCTCAAGCAAGGATTTGTCCCGGGGGCCGGAGTGTTGTTGGCGGATGTGCTCGGTCAGCCAGCGCTTTTCTTCGCCGCTGAGCCAGGGAGCGTCCTCCACCTTATCTTTCAGCACGCACAGCACCAACAGCCCGAGTGGCACACAGGGCAGACCTCCACTTAAGAAAAGCCAGTGCCAGCCCGACAAGCCCATGAGCCCGTCGGCTTTTTGGAGAATCAATCCCGCCAGCGGACTGCCGACCAGCCCCGAGAGTGCCGGAGCCAGAAAAAGCAACGCGGTGATGCGCCCGCGATGGCTGGCGGGAAACCAAGTGGTCAGGTAGTAGAGGACCCCGGGCGCGAATCCAGCTTCCATCGCACCGATCAGGAAGCGCAGCATGTAGAATTGCCAGGGTGTCTGGACAAACACCATTGCCGCCGTGGCCAACCCCCAGGAAATTATGATCCGCGCCAGCCATTTTCGCGCCCCGAAGCGATAGAGGAGCATGTTGCTCGGCACTTCAAAGATCACATAGCCGATGACGAAGAGACTCGCCCCCAACCCGTAGGCTGTGTCGCTCAAGGTTAGCGCGTCCTGCAACTGAAACTTGGCAAAGCTGATATTGATGCGGTCGAAGTAGGCGAAAAAATAGCAGATGATGACGGTCGGCATCAGCCGCCACGCGACCTTGGTGATGATGGGGTGGTTCAAAGCAGGGGAAATTCGGGTGCGGATCGTGGGATGGCGCGGAGGGTTGGAGTCAGCGTGCGGTGACGACGCATTGAGACGCAGTTGACGTGTTTCTGGGTTATCGCCGGCGAGAAATAATTTTGTGCCGGATGGTTTGCTGAAACGCCTTTCGATCGACCGGGAGACCGGCAAGCAAGTTGGCCGGCGTGAGCCGCGCGCTCGTGCAATCCTCGCGAAATCACGCCCCATTGCCGCGCATCGTCTCGGCAGAGGTTCTCACCGCTGACCGTGTCGCCGCGAATCGTGCGCCGGAGAAGAAGCTCTACGTCGTGCCCAGCCTTGACCTCGTCGCCACCCGCCTCGGCAAATTGCCGGGCCCGGCCGTCCAGCCGACCTTCCCCAATGAGTGCTGGAAACGGCGGATGGCCCCGGCACCGCGACCACCAGAGAATCGCTCCGAGGCGAGCAGCGAGCAGCGGAACACTCGCTGAAATGATCGGAACGACTACCGCCCCATCACCACGGACTGATGAGCGGGATCACGGACCGACCGTAGCGCCGGTAGTGCTTGAAGTGTTTGTCCAGCGTGAGCACGCGGCAGTCCTTGTGCACCTCGGAGAGCCGCACCAGACATGCATCCGCGAGCGACATGGGCGTGTCGGCGTAGCGCTGCATGAGCAGCTCGATGCCGGCGGCTTCGGAAGCGAGTGTGAACGTCGCGTCGAGCAAGCCTTGACGCACTTTACCGATAATTTTCGCCGGATCGCCGCCCGCTCTCGCATAGAGGAAACACGCTTCCGTGAGCACCGCCTCACACGTAATGAACGCTGGCTCCAGCTTCCCAAACTGGTCCGCCGACCATTCATGCTATTGATCGGTATCACACAGCCAGGCGACCAGCGGCCCCGTATTGAGGAGGACGACCTCTCTCATTTGCCGAAGTCAGCGAAGTATTTTGGATTAGTCGAAAGGTCAGTTGGGCCTGAGACCGTGCCGCGCAAATCAGCCATCGCATCGGCCATCGAGATGCGCTTTTTCGGCGTTCGCCCATTTCCTTGGCGCCGCAGCTCCAAAGCCTCGCGCACGAGGTCCGAGCGGGAGCGCCGGGTGCTGTTGGCTTCATCGATCAGCCACTTGGCCAGCGGTTCGGGGAGCTTCACAGAAAAGGTTTTCACAACTCCGCCAACGTATGACGGGTCTGCCGCGCGGGCGAGTCGATACTCGGGCGAGCCTGGAACCAGCCGAACGGACCAGCCGAACGGGGTCTGGCTTTGGGGTTTGGGGTGAAGCGGTGAACGTGCCCGCCTGTTTTCCTTCAGCCGGTCGTTCACAGCCCCGACACCCCGCACGTTGCCATCCGGCAGGGATTGCCTGTCACTAAGCATCGGTCCACGGGCAAGAGGCACTGGCGCCGCCGAGCCGTTCCTATACTGACGCTTGACGTTAGTAATGCGCGGCGTAACCATCGGAGGAGATGATCATTTCGTTCCGCTGCGAGGCCACCGAGCAAATCCACCGGGGTGAAACGACGCCTGACCTGCCAGCTGACATTCAGAAAGTTGCCCTCCGCAAACTCCAACAACTCGACCTCGCCCAAAAGCTCGACGACTTGCGGATCCCTCCTGGCAATCGGCTGGAACCGCTCAAGCGCGACCGCCAAGGCCAGCATTCCATCCGCATCAATGACAAATACCGTGTGTGTTTTGTCTGGACCGAAAGCGGAGTCGAGGACGTCGAAATTGTAGACTATCACTAATTTTATGAACAAGAAACTGCCACTCCCCACGTCGGGCGAAATGCTGCGCGAGGAATTCCTGAATCCGCTGGGCATCACGCCCTATCAACTGGCGAAAGATATCCACGTGCCCCAAACCCGAATTTCGGCCATCTTGGCGGGCGAGCGCACCATCACGGCCGATACCGGCCTCCGGCTCGACCGCTACTTCGGCCTCTCCGACGGTTGGTGGGTCCGGCTCCAGTTGGACTGCGACCTGCGCAAAGCCCAGCGGGAACTTGGCGCTCGCATCGCGCGCGAAGTGAAGCCCCGCGAAGTCGCCGCCGCCTGAGA
>Ga0209829_10000819_pt1 | contig 27033 bp, 24 predicted proteins | sample C_140205_EF_Meta_FD_187311 | JGI IMG/M metagenome (GOLD analysis project Ga0209829, IMG submission 187311) | Freshwater microbial communities from Lake Croche, Canada to study carbon cycling - C_140205_EF_MetaG (SPAdes) (version 2) | ecosystem: Environmental > Aquatic > Freshwater > Lake... | reverse complement strand
GCCATTTGATGACCGCATTCAATTGGCACAGGCAATCGAGGCACGACCATGATTGCGATGAAAGCCTCTGAAATTGCAGCAGTAGTACATGGCAGATTGCACGGCGATGATGTCGTGGTTTCTACGGCGCCTATCATTGATTCACGGGTTGCGACACCCGGTTCACTCTTTCTTGCAGTGCAAGGCGAACGCGTGGATGGTCATGAATTTGTGGCAGATGCATTTTCCCACGGAGCAGTTCTTGCGCTCACGTCTCATGCAGTTACTCAGCCACACATCCTTGTCGAAGATGTTGTTATCGCACTGGGCAAATTGGCACAGCATGTTCGAAGCAATCTCTTGAATCTCACCGTCATTGGTATTACAGGCTCACAAGGAAAGACCACAGCAAAAGAGTTACTGGCGGCAATTCTCTCATCGGCAGCTGAGACCGTTGCTCCGCAAGGAAATTTCAATAATGAGATTGGTGCACCTATCTCGCTTCTGCAATGCACTGAATCAACAAAGTACTGCATCGTTGAGATGGGGGCACGCCACACCGGCGATATTGCACATTTATGCGCAATCGCTCAACCCGATATTGGAGTAGTGCTCAAAGTTGGTACCGCACATCTTGGTGAATTTGGATCCATACAAGCTATTGCTGATACTAAATCAGAACTTATTCAATCCCTCAGCTCCGCAGGTGTATCGATTTTAGGAACATATGACGAATTCACTCCCGCAATGGCCAAGTTCCATAAAGGTAAGACGCTCACCTTTGGCGAATCCACTGAGTGCGATATTCGTGCAGCTGATATCGAAATTCGCGAGGGACGCGCACATTTTGATCTCATCACACCAGAAGGTAGAAGTGCTGTTGGACTTCGCATCGTTGGATTACATCAAGTTGCAAATGCTCTGGCTGTAGCAGCGGTAGCAACAGTTCTGGGATTCTCACTAGATCAAATTGCAAGCGGTCTTTCAACAGCCGAATCTCATGCCAAGTGGAGGATGGAGATTGAAGAACTTCCATCACTTGTGCTCATCAATGATGCATATAACGCCAGTCCAGAAGCTATCGCTGCAGCGCTCCAGACCTTGGTTCTCTTTGCGCAAGAACGAGGGGGAGAATCATGGGCGTTCTTGGGAAAGATGCATGAACTCGGCGAGTCATCGAATGCAGATCACGCAGCTATTGGCACCCTTGCCTCTGAACTAGGAATCGACCATCTCGTCTGTGTAGGAGCGCCCGAATACGCTTCCACTATCGCAGCTATGAGTGAAACGACGGTACATCGGTGCGTTGATATCGAAGCCGCTGTCGCGGTAGCGAAGAATCTCAATAAGGGAGATGTTGTCTTAGTGAAAGCATCACGTTCTGAGAAGCTAGAAATTTTGGCAGATGCAATATCTGCTCAGTGGTTAAGTACAGTGCAGGAGGGTGAAGCAGAATGAGATTAATTTTGATAGCAGGCGCCCTAGCGCTCTTCTTCTCACTCTTTGCAACACCCACACTTATTCGCGTCTTAGCGCGTCGAGGTTATGGTCAGATTATTCGCGACGACGGTCCTTCTGCCCACCAAACAAAGCGCGGCACCCCGACAATGGGTGGAATCATCATCATCTTCGGTTCACTCTTCTCGTATTTGATTGCCCACCTCATCACCCAAAGGTCAGTCACGGTCTCTGCAGTGCTCATACTTGGACTGGTAGTCGCTCTTGGACTTCTTGGATTTATCGATGATTTTATTAAGGTCTCACGTCAGAATTCACGTGGAATCAGCGCTAAGCAGAAGATTGCGGGACAAGTGTTCGTCGCCGCTGTATTTGGATATCTCGGAATCCATTTCCCAGATCCTGAAGGCCTCACCCCAATTTCGCATCATCTCTCAACTGTTCGTGACACCAGTATTTCTCTTGCAGTAGTGCTTGTGATTATCTGGGTAGTTTTCATGGTGACTGCAACAAGTAATGGCGTCAATCTCACTGATGGTCTTGATGGTCTTGCAACTGGTGCATCCGTGATGACATTTCTCGCTTTTGTTTTAATTGGTGTCTGGGAATTCGGACAGAGCTGCGCTATTGCTGCATCAGGGAATTGTTACAACGTGCGCGACCCGCTTGATTTAGCTGTCCTTGCTGCAGCCTTTGCCGGTTCATGTACAGGTTTTCTCTGGTGGAATGCATCTCCTGCAAAGATATTTATGGGCGATACCGGTTCACTTGCACTCGGTGGCGCACTGGCCGGAATGGCTACATCGCTTCGGGTCGAACTACTCCTTATCCCTCTTGGCGGACTCTTCGTCATCATCACTCTCTCGGTTGCGCTACAAGTTCTCTATTTCAAAGCAACAGGTGGAAAGCGCCTCTTTAAGATGGCGCCTCTGCAACACCACTTCGAATTATTGGGGTGGGGAGAAGTCACGATTGTTCTGCGATTCTGGATCATTGCTGGGCTTGGTGTGGCTCTTGGCCTAGGCCTTTTCTACACCCAATGGGTTGCTGGCTAATACTTCAATGGCACAGGCACTGTATTCAGAGTTACGTGACAAGCGTGTTCTTGTTGCAGGCGCAGGCGTTACCGGAGTTGCATGTGCGCATGCGCTGAATCGCAAAGGTGCTCATGTCACTCTCGTTGATGAGTCAGTAACTGAGGTCGAAGCATTTACTGTTCTTACTCCCGCAGGCGTCACCATCGGTGACTATGACACTCTTCTGATATCTCCAGGTTGGCGCGAAGAACATCCACTCATACATCGCGCACGTGATGCTGGACTGTCTCTCATCAATGAAATTGACTTGGCATGGAGTCTGAAAGATCCAGCTCAGAAATGGATTGCACTCACCGGAACAAATGGCAAGACAAGTACCGTAGAACTTTCGGCACAGATGCTGCGCAGTGGTGGTCTGCGAGCTGTTGCATGCGGGAATGTGGGGACTACAGTGGTTGAAACCGTTGAATCCTCAGAAAAGTATGACTATCTCGTTCTTGAGCTTTCTTCATTCCAATTGCATTGGATGGAGGATCCAAGCTTTGTAGCCGTAGCGATTCTGAATATTGCTGAGGATCACGTCGATTGGCACGGATCATTTGATGCATATGCCAAAGATAAAATTTCGATTCTCGATAAATCAACAACTGCGATTCTAAATGGTGATGATGGAGAGATTGTCTCTCGCACATCTGCCTGGCAAGGAAGAAAAGTCTTCTTCTCACTCGACACTCCTGCACCTGGCCAGATTGGTATCGTGGAAGAACTTCTCATTGATCGGGCATTTGTCGCAGATCCTCAAGAAGCAGCGATGATCTCTGAGCTCAATGAGATAAAGCCGACTGTTCCTCACAATGTTTCCAATGCCCTTGCCGCTGCAGGGTTAGCGCGCACAGTAGGTGTTTCACATGAAGCAATTCGTGCAGCGATTGCTGCTTTTACGCCAGGTAAACATCGCATTGCGAAAGTGCTTGAGAAAGATGGAGTCAACTGGATCAATGATTCCAAAGCAACCAACCCCCATGCTGCAGTTGCATCTGTGATGTCCGCACTCTCTGTTATCTGGGTAGCTGGTGGTTTAGCCAAGGGTGCCACGATGGGCGAACTCGTTGAACGCGTCAAAGGTCGAGTGAAGGTAGCGGTGCTGATTGGGGCTGATCAAGAGTTAATTGCTCAAGAAATTCGGCAACGTGCACCACATATTGAAATTATCTCCATCAAGACTCCTGCGGATTACGTAAAGGGTGGCGCGAGCAATTCGCTCATGGAGGAGGTAGTCCGCGCTGCACGTGCTCGCGCAACTTCGGGGGATACCGTGTTGTTGGCACCTGCCTGCGCATCCATGGACCAATTTATTTCGTATAGCGACCGAGGCGATAGATTTTCAGCGGCAGTAGAGAAGGTAGTTCGTGATGGCAAATAAAACGCAGACCCACTTTCTCTCCAAACCTGTTAATCATCTTTATATGCTCTTAATAAGTGCAAGTGCGCTTACATTCCTAGGACTGATCATGGTCTTCTCTGCTTCTTCCATTCAATCTATTGATAGTAAGGGGACCGCACTCGCTGTTGTCCTTCGCCAATTATTGTTTGTCGCGATTTCAATTCCGCTTGCTGGCTATCTCTCCAAACTCCCCATTGCGCGCTGGGAGGCAGTCGGTCGCTTAGGCCTTGTTATCTCCATAGCTCTCTTGGGCGTGCTGGTCATTCCAGGCGTCGGAAAGACGGTGAATGGAAATACCAACTGGATCAACCTCAAGTTCATTGATGTGCAACCAAGTGAGTTTGCAAAACTATTCATGATTCTCTGGGCAAGTTTCTTGCTTGCCCGAAAAGAGAAGTCTGGCAGATTTAACGTCAATGTATTTATGTTGATGGGGCCAGGATTTCTTCTGATCATGGCGCTGGTTATGTATGGTCACGATCTTGGAACCGCATCCGTACTTGCTGCAATACTTGCAGGACTTCTCTTTGTCTCAGGAATTCGCTTACGACTATTTGGCGCGATTACAGCGTTGGGTGGGGTTCTCCTTGCTGCATTTATCGTCACTTCCGGATATCGCGCTGCTCGCTTTCTCGTATTTATCAACCCCTTTGCACCTGCTGATTACAAATATGCGGGATGGCAACCAGCTCATAGCTTGCTCGGGCTAGCAAGTGGCGGACTCTTTGGAGTGGGTCTGGGTGGGAGTCGACAGAAGTGGGGAAATCTCGCCGAGGCGCATACCGACTTTATCTTCTCAGTTATTGGCGAAGAGTTAGGGTTAATCGGAACTCTCTTCGTTCTCGTACTTATGACTACGTTGATTTACTCAATCTTTCGAATCTCACTTCGCGCACAGGAGCCTATGGTCAGGTTTGCATGTGCAGGAATCGGATGTTGGATTACCGTTCAAGCATTTCTTAATATTGGATCTGCAACGAGCGTACTTCCAGTTGTCGGAGTGACTCTTCCTCTAGTCTCGTATGGTGGCTCGGCACTTGTTGCAACAATCTGCGCCATTGGTTTTGTCGCAGGAGCTGCCTTGCGCGATCCTGAAGTACGAAGAGAAATTGTAAAGAAACGGACCAAGTGAAGAAGATCGTTCTTGCAGGCGGGGGCACAGCTGGCCATATTGAACCAGCGTTAGCTGTCGCGCGAGAATTACGTAGTCGCTACCCGCAACTAGCTATCACCTTCCTTGGTACACGTTCTGGGCTCGAGACTCGCCTCGTTCCTGATGCAGGTTTTACTCTCTCGCACATTACAAAGGTGAAAATTTCTCGGACACTTTCACCCACATTGCTACTGATTCCATTCTCACTTATTCGATCAATCGTGCAATCAGCGCGGCTGCTTCGGGGCGCTGATGCGCTCGTAGGTTTTGGGGGATATGTGTCAGGTCCTGCTTATTTGGCAGCAGCACTGACTCGCACACCGATAGTGATTCACGAGGCAAATGCACGTCCTGGAGTTGCAAACCGCATGGGTGCGCACTTAACGCCCTTTACTGCAGTCAGCCATCCAGTACATACGGGCGCACTTTCAGATGCTCTTATCTCAGGCCTTCCTCTTCGCGAAGATATTGTCAGCGCATTTCGTGCAGCCAGTACCGATTGGAAGGCAGCTCGCCTTCAAGCAAAGCGAGTGTTGGGATTCTCGGATTCGAAACCGCTGATATTTATCTTTGGAGGCTCACAAGGATCCGCTGCCATCAACGCAGTCATTGCTGCATCACAGCAATCCCTGCAAGAAGCGGGAATTCAAATGTTGCATGGTGTGGGATCGGGCAATGCGTTACCTGAGTCTTCTGCTGGGTATCACGCCCAGAACTACATCACCGATATGGCAACTGCCTATCTTGCAGCTGACCTTGTTATTTCACGCAGTGGCGCAGTCACATGTGCTGAGGTCAATACCTTAGGAAGATGTGCGCTCTTTATTCCATTGCCAATCGGAAATGGTGAACAAGAGCTCAATGGCCTTGATTTAGTTGCACAAGGGAGAGCCGAGATACTTCACCAGAAGAGTTTCACCTCCGAATGGCTCATAGCTAATGCGCAACCACTTCTGGCGAAAAGTGCGGCAACTCCGCTTCAAGGTTCAGCGGTAGATATTGAGGCCGCTTCTAAGATTGTCTCGCTCATCGAGCACGCAGTTCGGGGAGGTATATAAATGGATTCACTCGCTGGTAAGAAGATTCATTTTATTGGTATCGGTGGATCAGGTATGAGCGGATTAGCGCGCATTGCGCTCTCGGATGGAATCGAAGTTTCAGGATCAGATGCGAAAGATTCATCCGTTCTCGTGGCGCTGAAGGCGCTCGGCGCAGATGTGTACTCATCGCACGAGGCAGCACATGTTGCAGGGGCTGATGTAGTTATTTACTCCACAGCTATCTCTTCCACTAATCCTGAAATGGCCTATGCCGTCGAACGTTCGATTCCGATCTTGACGCGCGCGCAAGCACTTGCGCTCTTGATGCAAGGATCGCGCAGCATCGCCGTCGCAGGCACGCATGGAAAGACAACAACATCATCGATGTTAACGGTCGCCCTTCAAGCATGTGGAGTAGATCCTTCGTTTGCAATTGGTGGAACTCTGACCGCATCTGGCTCTAACGCCCATCGCGGTACGGGGGATATCTTTGTCGCCGAGGCAGATGAATCCGATGGCTCTTTCATTGAGTACAAGCCGCTTGCTGCCATCGTCACAAATATTGAACATGATCACGTTGACTTCTTCCACACACCGGAGGCCGTCACAGAGATCTTTGATCGCTTTGCCCAGACTATTTCTCCCCAAGGTTTTCTCATTTACTGTGCTGACGATGCAGGCTCTGCTCGCCTTGGTACATCGGCTCTTGCTTGCACACCAATCTCATATGGAGAAAGTGAAGGTTCGGATCTGCGGATTGATCACATCACTCTCAATCCCATGGGATCGAAGGCGCGCATCGTGTGGAAAGGCAGTGCCGTCGGAAATCTTGAGCTACAAGTTCCTGGCCATCACAATCTCCTCAATGCAGCAGCTTGCCTAGCCATGGGATTATCACTTGATCTACCCGTGCACCACTTACTTGAAGGGTTACACAACTTCCGTGGTGCTGGTCGCCGATTTGAGTTAACTGCCACAGTTCACGGAATACGTGTCATCGATGATTACGGTCACCACCCAACAGAGATTCGAGTAACGCTCGAAGCTGCGCGACGCTATGCCGGTGATGGACGAGTGTTGGTCATTTTTCAACCACATCGCTTCTCTCGCACACAAGCATTTCTCGGCGAGTTCGCGATAGCGCTCGATCTCGCAGATGACGTCACTCTTCTCGAGATTTATGCAGCAAGTGAAAAGCCGATTCACGGAGTTACTTCGGCACAGATTGCAGAGAGGATGAAGCGAGGCCATTACATTCCAAATTTTGCTGCAGCGGCAGAGCGCGTTATAGAGCTCGCAGAACCTGGCGATGTCATCTTCACCTTAGGTGCTGGCGATGTAAATTCTCTCGCTCCCATCATCGCCGAGGGATTGCAACGTCGCTTTGCGTAAAATCTCTCGTTTCTCGGTAGCAACGGCTGCGGCTGTTGCACTCTTTGCTGGGTTGGTCTACCTCTTTGCGTGGTCTTCCATATTTTCAGTATCGACCATCACGGTATCTGGTTCACCGACAGCAGATAGCAAGAGCCAAGTATTAGAAAGATTGGACATCACACCAGGAGAGAAATTGGCTCGAGTAGAGCCGCGAGCAATTGCCACTCGACTTGACTCGATTGACTGGATCCAATCAGTTGATATTTCACGACATTGGTTGAGTGGCCATGTTGAGATTGTCGTGTCACCCCGAGTTCCCACGGCATATTTCAACGGTTCGACAATTGACGCCTCCGGTAAGGTCTTTCAGCTCCCTGGTTTCTCTGGTGCACATCTTCCAACTGTCACTGCTACAGATCCCAAGATCGGGTTAGCGGCAATCGCTCTCTTTCAATCCCTTCCTGCCACCTTTAAATCGGAAGTGACATCGCTCTCGGCCCACGACACCGCTAGCTTCGTGCTTCATCTGACAGTCGAAGGGCGAGACCTCCAAATCATGTGGGGGGAGAATGAGAAAACAGCCCTGAAAATTCAAGTAATTAGCGCACTTATTGCACTTCCAGAAAATAAAAAGATTAAGAGAATTGATATCAGTGCACCACATGCACCGATAGTGAAATAAAATTTCTTACGAAAACAATTGCAAGCCATCAAGTACACGTTGAGAAAATAGTTCGTGGCGGTCTTTGATTACTCCCGTCTAACGACATACCTTGACCGCCATATAGAGAGTAGAAATGTATGCCTCAAGTAGAGGTTTACAGTTCTTTAGGGGGACTCACGTGGCTGCACCACAGAATTACTTAGCTGTCATCAAAGTTGTCGGTATCGGCGGCGGCGGAGTAAATGCAATCAATCGCATGATTGATGTCGGATTAAAGGGCGTTGAGTTCATCGCTATCAATACAGATGCACAACATTTATTAATGAGTGATGCGGATGTAAAACTTGATATTGGTCGCGCATCAACAAAGGGTCTCGGTGCAGGTGCTGCTCCTGAAAAGGGAAGACAAGCTGCAATCGATCACATTGAAGAGATTGAAGAAATTCTTCGCGGTGCAGATATGGTCTTTGTTACTGCAGGAGAAGGTGGCGGTACAGGTACTGGTGGCGCGCCAATCGTTGCAAAGATTGCACGCGATCTTGGAGCACTCACCATTGGTGTTGTAACAAAGCCGTTTTCATTTGAAGGAAAGATACGTACACGTCAAGCAGATGAAGGAATCGAACTCCTACGCGAACAAGTAGATACTCTTATTGTTATTCCCAACGATCGTCTACTTGCAATCTCTGATCGCTCTATCACTGCAGTCGATGCATTTAAGAGTGCGGATCAAGTTCTTCTCTCTGGTGTACAAGGAATTACTGAAATCATCACGCAACCTGGACTCATCAACCTTGACTTTGCCGATGTGAAAACTGTAATGACCGATGCAGGCTCTGCACTTATGGGTATCGGTTCAGCACGTGGTGAAAACCGCGCAACCCGCGCCGCAGAACTTGCAATCTCTAGCCCACTTCTTGAAGCATCTATCGATGGCGCAATGGGTGTACTTCTCTCAGTTGCAGGTGGCTCCGACCTCGGACTCTTTGAAATTAACGAAGCGTGTGAACTGGTTCAGTCAGCGGCACATCCAGATGCGCGCATTATCTTTGGAACCACGATTGATGATGCACTAGGTGATGAAGTTCGTATCACCGTCATCGCAGCAGGCTTCGCTGGCGGAGAGCCAAAGAAGGTTGAGATGCCGATTATCAATGCGACGACCCTCGGTGGCATCGCAGATCCGATTCCCTCCAATGACCCACTATCGGTCGCACTTGATCTTGACTCATCAGCACCTCGCAAACGCGTCACCTTTGAAGAGCTCATCTCTGAAGATGAAATTGATGTCCCAGATTTCATGAAGTAACCCTGACGCTCCTTCCATGAAGTACCGCTTTACCAATCGCACCGGGGGCTCGAGCACCGGCGCTTTTGCATCTTTAAACCTGGGACTTCACGTCAACGACGAAGTTGCACATGTCCTCGCAAATCGCGCTCTCATAGAGGGTGAAGCAGGGCCAATTCAATATATGAACCAAGTTCATGGCAATCGTGTGGCAGTCATCGAATCTGTGACGGATGAGGATCCCACGGCAGATGCACTCGTTACAGGAATATCTGGAATTTCTCTGGCAGTGCAAGTTGCCGACTGCATCCCATTGTTACTGCACTCTGCAGAATCTGTCGCTGCAGTACATGTAGGTCGCAAAGGACTTGTCAACGCAGTAACTTTGAAGGCCCTTGCGGTCATGAGGGATATGGGTTCTCTCCATATTGAGGCGATCATCGGTCCATCAATTTGTGGAATGTGCTACGAAGTTTCTCAAGACATTTATGATGAAGTAGTAGATCTGCATCCAGATGCTGCGTCGAAGACTTCGTATGGCACGCTCTCATTGGATCTTCCTGCGGCGCTTCGCACAGTTCTTGCCGCCGAAGGAGTCTCAGTAGTGAATCATTCTCAGTGCACCGTAGAAAATCCAGAGCTCTTTTCTTATCGGCGCGATGCGGTAACTGGTCGCCAAGCTGGAATAATTTCACTATGAGCCGTCGTGAAGAACTCGCAGAGCGACTTGGCCAAGTACAGAGCAGCATTTCTCGCTCGGATGTAACTCTGATTGTGGTGACAAAGACCTATCCGGTGAGCGACGTGCAGATACTCCACGAACTTGGTGTTCGCAATTTCGGTGAAAACCGCAGTGAAGAGGGATCTGAAAAATCAGCAGTTGTGGATGCAACCTGGCACTTTCAAGGGGGAATCCAAAGCCGTAAATTGCGCGATATTGCATCGTGGGCAGACGTTATCCATTCACTTGATAACGCAGGACATCTCTCCAAACTTGCAGCAGCTGCGCAGAAATCAGTGGATGTTTTTCTCCAGCTCTCACTCGATGGCGATCCATCGCGTGGGGGAGTTCTGGAATCCGAACTATCCGCCCTTGCCGATCAAGTATCCGAAGCCACCAATCTAAAGTTGTTGGGTCTGATGTGTGTTCCACCAGTGGCGGCAGATCCACAGAAGGCATTTACTGAGATTTTCAAAACCCATCAGAGATTTATCAGTCGATATCCAGGAGCCACATCGCTATCTGCTGGGATGTCTGGCGATTATGAAATTGCCATGGATTGCGGTGCGACACATATTCGCGTTGGAAGCTCAATCCTCGGCTCACGCGCTCCTCACCAGTAATCTTGACTCATGTCAGCACTTAATAAAATGATGGGCTTCCTTGGCCTCGTCGACTCAGATGAAGAGACCATAGTTTCCGAAGTTCCAGCTCGTGCCGCAGTTGCTCGACCAGCGCGCGAACGCACCGGTGTCACAGTTTTGGGATCACATCACTCAACATCATCACAACCTGCTCTGATTGATGAGCCGGCTTCATACAACATTATGACTTTGCAACCGCGTTCATATTCAGAGGCACGCAAAGTTGGCGAGTATTTCCGTGAAGGAAATCCAGTCATCATCAATCTCGATGATATGGAAGAGAGCGAACGTAAGCGCCTCGTAGATTTTGCAAGCGGCCTTGTCTTTGGACTCAATGGTCGCATCGAGCGCATTAGCCTTAAAGTCTTCTTGCTCTCACCTGCAAATGTCAGTGTCAGCAATGAAGAGAAGACTGCTGCTCAGGCATCATTCTTCAATCAGAGCTGAACGCCGCGTAATGCTTAGGTCGATTCTTCTTCAGTTACTCGGGCTCTTTAAGCTCGCACTCTTTGCTCGAATCATCATCGATTACATCCGCATGTTTGCACGTAACTGGCGCCCCAACGCAATTCTTCTGGCTATCTTTGAATTTATTTACTCAATTACCGATAAGCCGATGCGATTTGTGCAGCGCTTTATTCCACCACTTCGCATTGGTGGAGTAGCTCTCGATCTCTCATTTATCGTCGTGCTGATTGCTATCAATCTCGCACAAGGTGCAATCAGCGTTCTTCTCTAACTACTAAGCCTTAGTAAGGGTAACTCCGACTCCGAGTTCGTTCTCTTCAATTGCGACGCTCTTATCAAATTCACATGAGAGCGCTAAGACTTCATCGCTGATATGAGCTGAGTTCTCTGTAATGGTCTGTGCAAGATCAGCACCTGCATTCCAGCGCACAGTAATACGGTCTGATATTTCAAAGCCATCGCTCTTCCGTCGCTCTTGAATGAGGCGAATTACCTCGCGCACATTGCCTGATGCAATGAGTGCGGGAGACAGAGCTAGATCGAGTGCAACTGATTCACCATCATGGCTTGCCACCATCCAGCCGCTCTTGGGGACTTCGGTGATGACAAGATCATCGAGCTCAATTGCAAAGCTTCCAACCTGCGCAGAGCCAGTTGCTCTCAGCCCCTTCACCAATGAAGTGGGATCGGATGCGCTGATCAACTTAGCCACATCTTGTACCGCTTTGCCGTATTTGGCACCGAGTGATTTGAAGTTGGCTTTAACTGAGATATCCACCAGATCTCCATCTGCGTGAGCGATATCTTCCAGGTCGAGAACATTGAGTTCATCAGAAATTTGAGATTTCATATCATCTGGCAACTGCGCCCATCCCTGTGCTGAGATAAGAGCGCGCTGGAGAGGTTGACGAATCTTGATGGCAGATTCGGCACGGGCAGATCTTCCCAGTTCTACGACGCGCCTTGTCATGGCAACTTGTCCGTTGAGCTTGGTACTAATCAACGAAGAATCTGCGATAGGAAAATCTGTCAGGTGAACTGAAGCTGGAGCGCTTGTGTCAGCAGCGCGCACCAGTACCTGCCAGGTGTGCTCTGCGATAAATGGCACCATTGGTGCAAGTAACTGAGTCAGAGTTACAAGACATTCATGGAGTGTGGCAAGTGCTGCGCGATCGCCATCCCAGAAGCGTCGTCGTGAGCGGCGCACATACCAGTTGGAGAGATCATCAATAAAGCGAGCCAAAACTTTTCCGGCAGCTTGTGAATCAAAATCGCTGTAGGCCTTATCAACTTCTGCAATCAAGGTATTGAGTTCACTGATGATCCATTGGTCCATCATCGAACGTTCTGCAAGTGCGGGACTCTGAGAGAGTTCAAAGTCAGACGCTTCTGCATAGAGCGCATGGAAGGAGATAGTGTTCCAATAAGTGAGCAGGGTCTTGCGGACGACATCTGAAATTGCATCATGGCCAACGCGGCGGGCTGACCACGGAGAACCAGCCGCGAGCATGTACCAACGGACAGCATCGGCGCCATGTTGATCCATGAGCGAAATTGGCTCGAGAACATTGCCAAGGTGTTTACTCATCTTTCGACCATCTTTATCGAGAATATGGCCAAGACAGAGAACGCTCTTATAAGAACTTTCATCGAAGACAAGAGTTCCGATAGTCATGAGCGTGTAGAACCAACCGCGCGTTTGATCGATGGCTTCGCAGATAAAGTCTGCCGGGTAGGCAGCTTTAAACTTTTCAACTGAACCTTCCTTATGAGGGTATCCCCACTGTGCAAATGGCATTGCACCAGAGTCATACCAACAATCGATGACTTCAGGAACGCGCGTCATGAGCAAAGAACACTCAGCACATGCGAAGGTAATGTCATCAACAAATGGACGGTGTGGGTCTAAGTTGCTCAGCTCTTGGCCAGCGAGGGCCCCTAACTCTTTGAGTGAATCAACGCAGACCTCATGTTTATTGTCGCAGCGCCAGATAGGTAGGGGAGTGCCCCAGTAACGATTGCGCGAAAGAGCCCAGTCAATATTGTTATTGAGCCAATCACCATAACGCCCTGTCTTGATTGTTTCAGGATGCCAATTAGTCCTCTGATTTTCGCGGATTAACTCATCCTTAATAGATGTGGTGCGGATGTACCAAGACGGTTGCGCGTAATAGATAAGAGCTGTGTGACAACGCCAGCAGTGTGGGTATTCGTGCTCGTATGGCTGGTGTTTATAGAGCGCTCCAGATGCTTTTAATTCTTTGACAAGTGGTTTATCCGCCTCTTTGAAGAACATGCCACCAACAACGGGAGTTTCTGGAAGAAATGTTCCATCAGGTGCAATGGGATTTACAACTGGTAGTCCGTATGAACGGCAGACAAGTAAGTCATCTGCGCCGAATGCAGGGGATTGATGCACAAGTCCAGTTCCATCTTCAGTGGTGACATACGTTGCTAAGACAATGAAATGTGAATCTGGAATTTCAAGGTAGTTAAAGGGGCGTGTATAGGTAATGCGTTCGAGATCTTTACCCTTGATGGTCTTGATCACCTCGTGCTCGCCGGCAACTTTTGAGAGCAGTGGCTGCGCAACAACAAGCACTTCACTCGCATCGTCCACAGTTGCCTTGACCACCACGTAATCAACATCGGGGTGTACAGCAATAGCGGTATTAGAAACGAGAGTCCATGGCGTTGTTGTCCAAACTAAGAAAGATGCTTTCAGCTCAGCTAACTCACCGGATGTAGCAGGAAAGCGCACAAAGACTGATGGATCCACAACGGTCTCATATCCCTGTGAAAGTTCATGATCAGAAAGTCCTGTTCCGCAGCGAGGACAGTACGGTGCAACACGGTGATCTTGTACAAGCAGACCCTTCTTCCAAATCTCTTTAAGACTCCACCAGACGCTTTCTACATACTCAGGAGCCATCGTCCAATACGCCTGATCGAAATCGACCCAGAAGCCCATACGTTCCGTCATGGTGGTAAATGCATCAACGTGGCGAGTTACGGATTCGCGACACTTATCGTTGAATGGTGCGATGCCATATTTTTCAATATCGCCTTTACCTGCAAATCCAAGTTCTTTCTCAACAGCAATTTCGACAGGCAATCCGTGGCAATCCCATCCCGCTTTACGAGTGACGTACTTTCCCTTCATCGTCTGATAACGAGGGAACACATCTTTAAATACGCGCGCTTCAATGTGGTGAGTTCCAGGCATCCCATTTGCAGTAGGAGGACCCTCGTAGAAAGTCCAAGGTGTGCCACCAGCACGGGATTCGGTGCTCTTATGGAAAATCTCGTTATCGCGCCAGAAATCTAGAATTGAGTGTTCCATAGCAGGAAGATCAATCGACGCAGGTATCGCGCGAAATGGTGATGACATAAAAAATCCTCCAAGAAGATAGAACACTCTTGGAGGGACGAAGTGTGAACTTCGCGGTACCACCCACCTTGTAGCTGCGAGCGTATGTCGCAGATACCTCTTTATTGCTTGCTATCGGCTGGTTCTACCCCGCCTTATGAGGGCGAATCTTCCAGCATGCTCCGAAGGTGATGGCCTCATCAACGCATATTTCCTGCAAGGTCGTGCGTGGGAAGTCTAAACCATGCGTGGCAAAGTTGGTTACGCGGGCAAAAACGCATAAGGTGCGCGGCGTGCCAGGAAAAAAGATAGTAAAGAAGGCGGCTAAAAAAGCCCCTGCGAAGAAGTCTCCTGCAAAAAAGGTTGCTAAGAAAGCCCCTGCTAAGAAAGCACCTGCCAAGAAAGCTCCTGCAAAGAAGGTTGCCAAGAAGGCTCCTGCTAAGAAAGCTCCAGCCAAGAAAGTTGTAGCGCCGGGCCGCCCATTTCCTTCGAAGATTGGAAAGACCACGCTTACCGTAGATGAAAAATCCCAGACAGTTTCTGTTGCAACAGTAGTAGCGCCAACAGCTGCGCCAGTAGTTGAAGAACGTCGATTGGTAATGCCGCCACCACCACGTCCTGTGAAGAGTGGAAAGAAAGTTGCACCACTGAAGCCAATCAAAGCAGTTCCTACCCCTGTCACAGCAGCAGCAGGTGAAGCTCCATGGACACCAGCAGAGCTAAAGACTGTTCGAACAGAGATTGCAAAAGATCTTGAGAGACTTCGCAACGAGCTAGCACTCGTTGAAGTTGAACTCGATAACCTGATTGCAGATTCTGGCGAAGGTGCTGGTGATGATCAAGCTGATTCAGGAACAAAGACATTCGAACGCGAACATGAAATGTCACTTGTCATTAATGCACGCGACATGGTTCTTCAGACTGAGCGCGCACTCGAGCGTATTGATGCAAAGACGTATGGCCTCTGTGAAGTCTGCAGTGCTGCAATTGGAAAGCCACGCCTACAAGTTTTTCCTCGCGCAACTTTGTGCATGATCTGCAAGCAGAAGGAAGAGCGGCGCTAAAGTGCGCCGATTGTTCGCGGTAGCGTGGACTATCTGGCTCTTTGATTTTCTCACCAAAATCTGGGCACTGTCAGCCCTGACTTCTAATCCTCGCTCAGTACTTGGCACCACTCTGCAATTCGTGCTTGTAAAGAATTCAGGAGCGGCATTTAGCTTTGCGGCTGGTTTCACAATTTTCTTCACACTGTTAGCACTTGCAGTTGTGGTAGTCATTACCTATTACGCTCCACGAATCACATCACAAGGATGGCTCGTCGCACTTGGACTTGTCTTGGGCGGTGTTCTCGGCAATCTGACCGATCGAATCTTCCGCCAACCAGGATTTCTCAATGGAAATGTGATTGATTGGATTCAGATTCCACATTGGCCAGTATTTAACCTGGCAGACTCAGCAATTACTGTGGCAGCCCTCATTGCCTTCATTCTTTCGCTGCGAAATATCTCTCCCATTACACGGGTAAGGTAACGACATATGACACGCGAATTAAGGCAGCTCAGCGTTCCCGAAGGTGTAGCCGGCGAACGTATCGATAGTGCGCTCACTCGAGTCTTAGGTCTTTCTCGCACCGCCATTGTGAAATTACTCGAAGATGGCGATATCACTACCGACAATAGAGCGATGCTCAAGTCAGAGCGTGTGACAGCAGGCCAAGTCATTGAAGTTCTGATGCCAGCGCCCCTGAATCAAGATCCGATTCCTCTTACCCCACTGGTTGGTCTCACAGTTGTCTATAACGACGATGACATTGTTGTGATTGATAAACCCGTTGGCTGCGCCGCACATCCCAGTCCTGGATGGATGGGACCCACTGTTGTAGGAGCGTTGATGGCGGCGGGTTACACAATCTCAACTTCAGGACCCGCAGAACGAGCTGGAGTAGTCCATCGCCTCGATGCTGGAACTTCGGGGCTGATGATTATCGCTAAAACTGAGAACGCTTACTTAAAATTGAAAGAGATGTTTCGAAACCACGATGTTGAAAAGACCTATCACGCACTTGTGCAGGGACATATGGATCCCTCTACTGGAACCATCGATGCACCGATTGATCGCCACCCGAAAGAAGATCACCGCTTTGCAGTTGTAGCAACAGGTAAAGAGAGCATCACACATTACGAAGTTATTGAGTATTACCGGTCAGTCTCACTTGCAAAGGTGGAACTTGAAACAGGACGTACACACCAAATCCGCGTTCACTTCTCCGCACTGGGTCATCCACTTGTGGGCGACACTACCTATGGTGCAGATCCTGTTTTAGGGAAGAAGATGAAGATGTCTCGACCTTGGCTTCATGCCTTAGAACTTCGCTTCAACCATCCAACAGATGGAACGCCACTTGTCTTGCGCGCACCGTACCCACTTGACCTCCAAAACTCTCTGGCGTTGCTATCGGAAGCGGTCCTGCCTTAGGCGCTAGTGTTGCGCCACCATGTCATCTGAAGATTTTTCAGCTTCACGGGCATCGACGCAAGACTCGTTTGTACATCTACATGTACATACCGAGTACTCGATGCTCGATGGTGCCGCGCGCGTCGGGGATCTTGTTAATGAAGTAGCCCGCCAAGAAATGCCGGCGATTGCAATGACAGATCATGGCAATGTATTTGGTGCATTTGATTTCTATAAACAAGCAACCAAAGCAGGCGTTAAACCCATCATTGGAATCGAAGCCTATGTAGCCCCCGAATCTCGCTTTGATAAGAAGCGTGTGCAATGGGCCGATGGTGGCGAAGATGATGTCTCAGGTGGTGGCGCCTATACCCACATGACAATTGTCGCGGAGAACAACCAAGGTCTCGCAAATCTTTTTAAGCTCTCATCACTTGCATCTCTTGAAGGCTATTACTACAAGCCTCGTATGGATCGTGAACTCATCTCTCGATACGCAGATGGTCTTATTGCCACAACAGGTTGTCCCGGTGGCGAGATTCAAACGCGTTTACGTATGGGCAATTACAAGGAAGCCCTTCGTGCAGCGAGCGACTATCGCGACATCTTTGGTGCCAATAACTTCTTCCTCGAAATCATGGATCATCAGATTGAAATCGAATCTCGCGTCAAGGCAGACCTTCTTAAATTAGGTAAAGAACTCAAGCTTCCCCTGCTGGCCACCAATGATCTTCACTACACATTTCATGAAGATGCCGCAGCGCACGCAGCGCTGCTCTGTGTGCAGTCAGGCTCAACTCTGGCAGACCCTAAGCGCTTTAAATTCGATAATGATGAGTTCTATCTCAAAACCCCAGCACAGATGCGCGAGCTCTTTAAAGAGATTCCTGAATCATGCGATAACACCTTACTTATTGCAGAACGATGCAACGTCACCCTCCGTGAAAATGAGAACTTACTTCCGGCATTTGATGTACCAGCTGGTGAAACAGAAGATTCCTGGCTTCGCAAAGAATCAGTGAGAGGACTCCTCGAAAGGATGGGGGATAGGGCTACTGATATCTATCGCACCCGACTGCAATACGAACTCGACGTTATGGTCAAGATGGGATTTCCGGGTTACTTCCTTGTTGTTGCAGATCTTGTCGGACATGCGAAGAAAGTTGGCATTCGCGTAGGTCCTGGTCGCGGATCTGCAGCAGGTTCCCTTGTTGCATATGCACTTGGCATCACAGGACTCGATCCCATTGAACACGGACTTCTCTTTGAACGATTCCTCAATCCAGAACGTATCTCGATGCCTGATATCGATCTCGACTTCGACGAACGTCGTCGCTCAGAAATGATTCGATATGCGACAGAGAAGTATGGGGAAGACCGCGTTGCACAGATCATCACGTACGGAACAATTAAATCGAAGCAGTCGATTAAAGATGCGACCAGAGTTCTTGGATATCCCTATGTCATTGGGGAGAAACTCACCAAAGCACTTCCACCATCTGTCATGGGTAAAGACATCACGCTTTCAGGAATCTTCGACTCGAAAGATACCCGCCATGGAGAAGCTGGTGAATTCCGACAACTCTATGAGACTGATCCTGATTCCAAGCGTGTCGTTGATTTAGCCAAAGGGCTTGAAGGGCTTAAGCGCCAATGGGGCGTACATGCTGCCGGCGTGATTTTGTCGCGTGAACCACTTCTTGATGTTATTCCAATTCACCGTCGCGAAGCAGATGGCGCGATCATCACCCAATTCGATATGGGTGCCTGCGAATCTACGGGGCTACTTAAGATGGACTTCTTGGGACTTCGAAATCTGTCAGTACTCGATGATGCACTGCTCAATATCAAGGCGAATAAAGGTGTCGATGTTGTTCTCGAAGACCTTCCACTCAGCGATCAGAAGACATTCGAACTTCTCTCGCGTGGTGACACTCTCGGTGTATTCCAACTCGACGGTGGGCCAATGCGCGCGCTACTTCGCAGCATGGCCCCTGATTCATTTGCTGATATCTCAGCCGTTATTGCGCTCTATCGCCCCGGCCCGATGGGAGAAAATGCACACAACAACTATGCCGATCGTAAAAATGGTCGCAAGCCCGTCGAGCCAATTCATCCCGAACTATTTCAACCCTTGCAGGAAATCCTCGGTGATACCTACGGCCTGATTGTCTATCAAGAACAAGTAATGGCAATTGCGCAGAAAGTTGCTGGCTTTACTCTTGGCCGCGCAGATTTACTCCGTAAGGCCATGGGTAAGAAGAATAAAGAAATCCTTGATAAGGAGTACATCCCATTTGAAGCCGGCATGAAAGAGAATGGATTCTCAACAGGTGCAATCTCGCGCCTTTGGGAAGTTCTTATTCCGTTCTCTGATTATGCATTTAACCGTGCCCATAGCGCTGGCTATGGTGTTGTCTCTTTCTGGACCGCTTACCTCAAAGCCAACTACCCAACTGAATATATGGCAGCACTCCTTACCAGCGTTCGTGATGATAAAGATAAATCAGCGCTCTATCTATCTGAGTGCCGTCGTATGGGAATCAAAGTCTTGCCACCGGATGTCAATGAATCAGATGCTGAGTACACACCGCGTGGAAAAGATATTCGCTTTGGCCTTGCTGCAATTCGCAATGTTGGCGAAGGTGTTGTTGCATCAGTAAAGGCAGCTCGTGCAAGCAAAGGTGCATTTTCATCATTCGGAGATTTCCTCGCCAAAGTCGATGCCAATGTCTGCAATAAGAAGACCATCGAATCTCTCATTAAAGCTGGCGCTTTTGATTCACTCAACCATCCGCGAAAAGGTTTGATGGCAATTCACCTGGAAGCGATTGATTCTGTGATCGAGACAAAACGTGCCGAGGCAATCGGACAGTTTGATCTCTTCGGTGGTGATTCCATTTCACAAGTAGCGGGTCTTGATATTGAAATCCCTACAGCTGAATGGGATAAATCAACCCTCCTTACATTCGAGCGCGAGATGTTAGGTCTGTATGTATCGGATCACCCACTTCTTGGTGTGGAACATGTGTTGCGTTCACATACAGATATGAGCATTAGCCAGTTGCTCGATGATGGACCGCAAGATGCGATGGTCACTATTGGCGGACTTATTACTGGGATTCAGAGAAAAGTTTCGCGACAGGGAGCATCGTGGGCGGTTGTCAACGTCGAAGATCTTGAAGGTGCTATTGAAGTTCTCTTCTTCTCCAATACCTATAACCAATACGCGCTCTCATTAACTGAGGACCGCGTTGTTGTGGTGCGAGGTCGTTTCTCCCGCACTGATGAGCAAGTTCGATTTACGGCGCTCGAGATGAAGATGCCAGATATCTCTGCCGCATCTACTGGTCCACTTTTGATCTCACTTCCTGCCGCACAAGTGACACCTCCGATTGTCGAGCGCATGAAAGAAATTCTGCGATCACATCCTGGAAAGCGTGAAGTTCATCTGCAAGTCATTGATCAAGAGAAATCAACGACTCTTAAGATTGATGCGCTGGTCACATCTTCCCCAAGTTTGAGCGCTGACCTCAAAGCAATCCTCGGCCCTGACTGCCTAGTACGTATTTAATCCGGCTCATCGCTGCGTATTCGCAAAGTAGAATTGCGCTGTGATTCGCACCGTTGACCTCCGTGGTAAGTCTCTTGATAAGGCTGGGTATCAAGGTCTACTGCCACGTGCCAAACTCGACGTTGCGCAGGCGATGGTTCTGATTGAACCAATCCTGCATCGCGTTCAGCACGGAAGTGAAGCAGACCTCATTGCACTCGCTGAAGAATTTGATGGAGTAACTCCACCATCTATCCGAGTTCCTCAAGCAGCTTTGGATAAGGCACTTGCCCAACTTGATCCAGCAATTCGTGCCGCACTTGAAGAATCAGCATCTCGAATTCGCAAAGTTCATCGCGATCAAGTCAGAGGCGAAACTCGCACAACAGTTGTCGATGGCGGAACCGTCACTGAGAAATGGATACCTGTTGACCGCGTTGGACTCTATGTTCCAGGTGGCCGAGCCGTTTACCCCAGCAGCGTGATGATGAACGTTATTCCAGCGCAGATTGCACAGGTGCAGAGCATCGCAGTTGCATCTCCACCGCAGAAAGATTTCGGGGGGCTACCTCACCCAACAATTCTTGCCACATGCGCACTTCTTGGAATCACTGAGGTCTATGCAGTTGGAGGAGCGCAAGCAATTGCACTCTTTGGATACGGTATGAAAAATCTCTGCCTTAAATGTGACCTTGTTACAGGACCTGGCAACATCTACGTCGCCGCTGCAAAGCGGGCACTTCGTGGAATTATCGGAATAGATTCAGAGGCAGGTCCTACCGAAATTGCAGTGCTAGCTGATGAGACCGCCCTGGCAGCAGATGTTGCAGCAGATTTGATCAGTCAGGCAGAGCACGATGTCATTGCAGCGGCAGTTTTGGTAACTACATCGACAAAATTAGCAACTGATGTTGAGGCAGAACTTAAAAAACGCGTCGCTGCAACAAGACACTCAGAACGTATTCGCACAGCGCTTACGGGAATTCAATCTGCAATAGTGCTTGTTGATTCTTTGCAGCAAGGCCTTGATGTAGTTAATGCTTACGCCGCAGAACACCTTGAGATTCAGACACGAAATCCAGCAGCGGATGCAGAAAAAATTAGAAATGCTGGTGCTGTCTTTATTGGTCGATTCTCGCCAGTTTCCCTCGGTGATTACTCAGCTGGCTCAAATCACGTTTTACCTACGGGTGGATGTGCTTGTCATAGCAGTGGTTTATCAGTGCAGACTTTCTTGCGCGGTCTGCACTTTATCGAATATGACAAGAAGGCCTTCACCGAAATTCTCGACACTGTCGTTACGCTGGCAAACTCTGAAGATTTGCCAGCCCACGGTGAAGCGATGACAGCGCGGTTGGAAAACCTATGAACCAATGGCCATCGTGGCTGCCGCTGCGACAAGATCTACAAGAGCTTTCACCGTATGGCGCTCCGCAACTACCTGCAGAAGCTGTAATGAATACAAATGAGAACCCGTATGCACCTTCAACAGCCTTGGCACAAGCTATTGCTGCTCGAATCGCTGAGGTCGCTCTGACTCTTAATCGCTATCCAGATCGTGATGCTGTTGCACTGCGTACCAAGTTAGCTCAATTTATTGATAGCCAATCAGGCACCGCTCTTGATGTGAAGAATATATGGGCGGCAAATGGAAGTAATGAAATTATCCAGTCACTTTTCCTGGCATTTGGCTCGGGTATGGCGATTGGATTTACACCTTCTTACTCGATGCACCCGCTGATTGCGAAGGTCACACAAGTTGATTGGGTCAATGGCAGCCGTCGTGAAGATTTCTCACTCGATATAGATTCTGCAATCACCCAGATTCAAAGGGTGAAACCAACTCTTACCTTCATCACATCGCCAAATAATCCAACTGGGTCGGCAATTACGATTGATGAGATAGAAAAGATTGCAAAATCCACACCAGGACTACTGGTTGTCGATGAAGCGTATGCAGAGTTCTCAGATGAGAAGTCAGCAGCAACGCTGATTTCGAGGTACCCACACGTTGTCGTTATTCGCACTATGAGCAAGGCCTTTGCCTTTGCTGGAGCACGTCTTGGTTATCTCGTTGCAGATCCTGCGGTCATTGAGGCGATGTTCTTAGTGCGACTTCCTTATCACCTCAGTGCTCTCACTCAAGCGGCCGCAGAGGTTGCACTCGACTTCCACGATGAATTACTAGGTACTGTGGCGCAACTTCGTACGGATCGAGACCGCGTTGCAGCCCACCTGGGCGAGCTAGGTCTGACTGTTATTCCAAGCTCATCAAACTTCTTGCTCTTCTCGGGCTTTGAAATGCCGTCTGCGCAACTATGGCAGGCGATGCTCGATAGGGGAGTTCTCATCCGAGATGTGGGATTATTGGGTTACTTGCGAGTGACCATTGGCAATGAGGCCGAGAACAGTAAATTTATTTCAACGCTAACGGCATGCCTGGGAGAAAAATGAGCAGAACATCACGAGTCGAACGCACAACGAAAGAGTCGAGTGTTCTTGTCGAACTCAACCTCGACGGCACTGGCGAAATCTCTGTTGATACCGGAGTCCCATTCTTCGATCACATGCTCAGCCAATTAGGAAAGCACTCAGGTTTTAATCTCACCGTGAAGACAACTGGCGACGTTGATGTTGATTCACACCATACTGTTGAAGATACCTCACTCGCATTTGGCCAGGCACTTCGCGAAGCGCTGGGCGATAAAGCTGGTATTCGCCGCTTTGGAGATGCGATGGTTCCACTGGATGAAGTTCTCGTGCAGGCAGCGGTCGATCTTTCAGGCCGTCCTTACTTAGTGCATCGCCAACCAGAGATTGTCGAACTCATTGGAACTTTCGATACAACTCTGGGAAAACATATCTGGGAATCCATAGTTGCCGAAGCACGTATTGCACTTCATATTCGTGTGCTTGAAGGCCGCAATGCACATCACGTCTTTGAGGCGCAATTTAAGGCTGTAGCTCGCGCTCTACGCGATGCCGTTGCACTCGATGGTCGAGTTGCAGGAATTCCTTCAACAAAGGGCTCGCTCTAACGTTCGTGATTGCAATTCTCGATTACGGATCAGGAAATTTACGCTCTGCTCAACGCGCCTTTGAAACCTCAGGCAGAGAAGTGGTCATCACTTCGGATTACGACGTCGCGCTCAACGCAGACGGTCTTGTTGTCCCAGGCGTTGGCGCTTTTGCTGCGTGCATGTCAGGACTTACTGAAATTCGTGGGGATCAACTTGTTCGTGAACGAATTGCTCTCAAACGCCCCACGTTAGGAATTTGTGTGGGTATGCAGATTCTCTTCTCTCGCGGCGTCGAACATGGTGATCAATTGGGCGTGGGTGTGTGGGATGCAACTGTTGAAAGACTTCAAGCACCGATATTGCCGCACATGGGTTGGAATACAGTGCAGTCAGGTGCTGCTTCTTCGCTCTTTAAAGGGATCGAAACAGAATCGTTCTACTTCGTACATTCCTACGCGGTAAAGAAGAAGGTCGGCGCAATTGCAACCATGGCACATCACAGCGAAGATTTTCTTGCCGCAGTCGAAGATGGAGTCATTACGGCCACGCAATTTCACCCTGAAAAATCAGGAGACGCAGGGCTACAGCTGATTAAGAATTGGACAGATGCCCTATGAGTTACTTAGAACTCCTGCCTGCAGTCGATGTCAAAGATGGCCGCGCTGTGCGCCTTGTGCAAGGAGAACTCGCTGCTGAGACTGCCTACGGCAATCCACTTGAAGTAGCACTTGAATTTCAAGCAGCAGGAGCTGAGTGGCTTCACCTCGTTGATCTTGATGCTGCATTTGGTCGTGGTGAAAATAGCGTTTTGCTCGCAGAAGTGGTGGGCACGCTCGATATCAAAGTGGAACTCTCCGGTGGAATCCGTGATGACGAATCACTGCACCGTGCACTGGCGACAGGGTGTCGTCGCATCAATCTTGGAACTGCTGCCTTGGAAAATCCTGATTGGACAGCGAAAGTGATTGGTGAATACGGAGATCGCATCGCGGTAGGGCTTGATGTACGTGGACATGTACTTGCAGCGCGGGGCTGGACTCAAGAAGGAGGCGATCTCTTTGAAACAATCGAACGTCTTGAGCGAGATGGTTGTGCTCGTTATGTAGTAACTGATGTAACAAAAGATGGAACGCTGCAAGGTCCTAACCTCGAACTCCTGAAAGAGGTGTGTGCTGTAACGCGTAAACCAGTTATTGCATCCGGTGGAATTTCATCTCTTGCAGATATTGCCGCACTGGCCGCACTCAATAGCGCAGGCGTCGAAGGTGCAATCGTTGGCAAGGCTCTCTATGCGGGAGCATTTACTTTGCACGAAGCGCTAGAACTGACGCGACCATGAGTCTCTCTGTTCGCATCATTCCGTGTCTTGACGTCACAGATGGTCGAGTCGTAAAGGGCGTCAACTTCACAAATCTTGTCGATGCGGGTGACCCTGTTGAAATGGCATCTCTTTATGGCCTTGAAGGTGCAGATGAACTTACCTTTCTTGATATCTCGGCAAGCGTGGCAGGTCGAGAGACAACACTTGATGTAGTCCGCAAGACCGCCGAACAAGTCTTTATTCCCCTAACTGTCGGTGGCGGAATTCGCACCGTCGATGATGTGAATCGTTTGCTCCGTGCTGGCGCCGATAAAGTTTCGATTAATACAGCAGCACTTGCTCGACCAGAATTGATTGCCGAGATTGCAGATCGATTTGGTTCACAAGTTCTTGTCCTCTCAGTCGATGCACGTCGCGCACGTACAGACTCTGGTTTTGAAGTGACCACACATGGTGGGCGCGAAAGCGCTGGAGTTGATGCACTTGCGTGGGTAGAGAAAGCATGCGCACTGGGAGTGGGGGAAATTCTTCTCAACTCGATGGATGCGGATGGAACTCGTGCCGGGTATGACATCGGAATGATTACAGCGGTGAGAGCTGTATCCCGTGTTCCTCTTATTGCAAGCGGTGGTGCTGGATCTCTCGAAGATTTTGCTGCAGCTCTCGATGCTGGAGCAGATGCGCTATTGGCCGCCAGCGTCTTCCACTTTGGCGTACATCGCATAGGTGATGTGAAGAAGTACCTCTCTAGCCATAATTATTCAGTGCGCAACGCCCACATGGCGTAGGGCAGAATATGTCTATGACCGCAGAGCTAACTCCTGAAATTGCTGCGCTCCTCAAAGATCCATCCTCACTTATTCCAGCAATTGCACAGGATGCAGCGACCGGTGAAGTCCTGATGCTTGCCTATATGAATGCACAATCACTTGCGGCAACTCTGGCAACAGGTAAAGCAACGTACTGGTCTCGAAGTCGCAATGAACTGTGGGAGAAAGGTGCTACCTCTGGCCACTTTCAATTAGTTCAATCAATTGCTATCGACTGTGATGGGGATGCACTTCTTATTAAGGTCAATCAAATAGGAGCTGCATGCCACACAGGTGATCGCAGCTGTTTCCACCGGGAAATTAAGGTTGCCAAATGAAGTTAGAGGAATTCCGCGAATACGCGAAGTCCAATAATGTCATCCCCGTTTATCGCAGACTACTTGCAGATGGTGAGACTCCACTCAATGTCTATAAAAAACTTGCAAAGAATTTGCCTGGAACTTTTCTCTTGGAATCGGCCGAACACGGGGGAGTCTGGTCTCGCTACTCATTTATCGGGGCGCATAGCCAAACTACCTTGACCGAAAAAGATGGCGTGGCCGTCTGGATCGGTAAACCTCCTGCGGGAGTGCCACAAGGCATGAACCCACTTGAAGCGCTGCGCAAGACTGTTGCGCATTTGAAGTCACCAAAGATTGCTGGTCTTCCAACGCTCACAGGCGGGCTCGTTGGTTATATGGGTTATGACTCTGTGCGCAGACTCGAAAAACTTCCGACGCTTGCTAAGAAAGATATTGCACTTCCTGAGATTGCATTTATGTTGACTAGCGACCTGGCGGTCATGGATCACAGCGAAGGAACCATTACTCTCATTGCTAATGCAATTAACTGGGATGGTTCTGATGAACGCATGGATGAGTCGTATGCAGATGCTGTAGCTCGCCTTGATCGGATGCAGGCGGAGCTACTGACTCCACTTGCAGGAGATGTCTCTCAGATTCCGGCAAAGCGCGCTCCTGAATTTGAACGCAATATGACTGAAGCGGAATTCATCGCCAAGGTTGAAATCGCTAAAGAGGAAATTCGTGCTGGAGAAGCATTCCAAATAGTTCTTTCTCAGAGATTTTCAATGCCATGCGCTGCGGATGCACTTGATGTCTATCGTATGTTGCGACTGAATAATCCAAGTCCGTATATGTATCTCTTTAGATTTGAAGATGGCATTGAAGTTGTGGGCTCGAGCCCCGAGGCGCTTGTGAAGGTAACGGGAACAGA
>Ga0209829_10000818_pt1 | contig 27034 bp, 27 predicted proteins | sample C_140205_EF_Meta_FD_187311 | JGI IMG/M metagenome (GOLD analysis project Ga0209829, IMG submission 187311) | Freshwater microbial communities from Lake Croche, Canada to study carbon cycling - C_140205_EF_MetaG (SPAdes) (version 2) | ecosystem: Environmental > Aquatic > Freshwater > Lake... | reverse complement strand
TCGGCGACTTGGTCGTAGAGGGGGCGGAGGTTGTTGACGGCCGTGGCGAGGAGTTTGGCCTCGGTGGCGGTGAGGTTGCCGCGGGTCTTGCTTTCGAGCATTTCGAGGCAGTCGAGCACGGATTTCGCAGCACGGAGGTTCACCTGGTTGCTACCGGTCTGCGGATTTGGAATCTGGCCGAGGAACATGCCGGCGCTTTGGGCCTGGAGGAACAGGAATTCACTGAATCGGGGATCGGCCTGGGGCTGTTCGGGCATGACGAAGTTCTAAGACAGGTTGGCGGTCCGCTCCAAGCGCTCATTCCGGCAGAACGGTCACGAGGGTCGGCGCGACACCGAGCAGGCGAGCGGCGGTTTCAGCCACCGCCTCCGGTGTCAGGCTGCTGTAGATCGCCGGGAGATGGCGGTGCTGGTCGGCAGCTTGGTCGAAGAGCAGATCGATGGCGGCGAGGCGGGCACAGGAGGCAATCGACTGCTGCTGGATCGCGAGGCTGCTCAGGACCGTCGATCGGACCCTCTCGAAGGCTTCGGCGGGAATGCCGTATTGAGCCAGCTTGGAGATTTCCGTCAGGAGTTCCTCACGGGCAAAGCGGGCCTGCTCGGGCGAAGTGGCGAGGTAGAAAGTGAACAGCCCGCTGTCAAAGCCGAGAAACTGGGTCGCGCCGACCTGATAGGCCAGCCCTAGTTCTTCACGGATGCGGGTGAACAGCGGGCCAGCCATGTCGGAGCAATACTCCTGAAGCATCGTCAGTGCGTGTCGATCGGCCGACAACGCATGGGCCCCGGGAAATCCGATCGCCATCACCGCCTGCTTTTTCGGCAGGTGAAAGGTGAGGTCGGCCCCGGTCACAAGCTGACTCGCAGGCGGCGTCCAGCGCTGACCGGTCTGCAGTTTTTCGAACAGGGGTGCAATCGCATCCGCCGCTGCGATGGGGTCGAAGTCACCGGCAATGGCGAGTGCGAGATTCGAACCCGTGAAATGCAGGCTGTGGTGTGCGAACAGCCCGAGACGGTTCAGTGAACCGAGGCTTTCCAATGATCCGAGCGAATCGAGTCCGTAGCCGGCAGCGTTGAAAACGGAGCGGCGAAGCTCGCGGATCGCGGTGTGCAGCGGGTCTTCCAACGATTCCTCAAATGCAGCGCGTTGGCTGGCCTTTTCGCGGTCGATGGCATCGTCGGGAAGCGACGGGGAGAGAAGGACATCGGCTAGCACTTCCGCTAGGGTCTGAAAATCCGGGGAAAGTCCGCCCGCTTGGACGAGCAGGGCGTTATTGCCTGCGGTTGCCCCGATGGACGCGCCGAGCGATTCGAGCGCGATTGCGAGTTCCTCTCCAGTGCGCGATTTCGTGCCTTGCGGCAGGGTCGAGGCGAGGAGTTGATTGAGACCGTTCGAAACTGGAGTTTCCGATGGCAGGCCGCTGCGGATGGCCGATTGGAAATGGAGCAAGGGCACCCGGCGATCCGGCAGGAAGGCGAGTTGGATGCCGTTTGGCAGCGTCAGCGATTCGATGTCAGGGCGACTGCGCTTGGCTTTCGCGGTGCGGGCCGGTGGCGCGGCGTCTTCGGGATCCAAAACGGTCAGACTCATCCGCTCGGTTCCGAGCCCGATCACCACTCGGCGCACGTCGGCGTCGGTCACTGCCTGGATCAAAGCGAGGTAATTGCGTGTGTAGTTCAGATCGCGTGCCTCATGCCAGTTCGATGCGAGATCGGACGCACGACCGGAAGCCGTTGTTAGAGAGCGGAACTGGCCGGCGGCGATCTGCCGTTTCGCCTTCATCAGCTCGTCATCGAAGGCCTCGCTTGGAAAAGAGAAGAGCTCCGCAAGGACGGCTTCGATCAGTTCGTCACGATGCTCTGGCAATGCCTCGGCACTCACCGCAAACAGGCCTTCACGACCCGGGCCCGTCCATGACCAGGCGGAAATCTCCAGCGCCAGCTCGCGTTCCTGCCGCAGCCGTCGGTAGAGCCGCGCGGAACGACCGCGCCCCAGCATCGTGGCCAAAACCTCGTAGACCGCCGCATCCGGATGGGTGGCATCGGGCATCTTCCAAGCCATCGTCAACCGCGAGGCCGGCACCGCGAAGGTCTCGCGACTACGGCGTTCCCCGACCTGTGGCGGATCGACCGGCACGTGCGGCTCCGGCCCGCCGGCGAGTGGGATCTCGGCGGTCAGGGACGCGACCAGCGTCCGGATGTCCACCGGATCGAAATCGCCTGAGATCGCCACGAACACTCGGTCGGGAGTGTAGCGGCTGCGATGATAGCGCAGCATTTCATCGTGCGTGATCGCATCGAACAAATGACGATGACCAATGACCGGGTGACGTCGCGGATCGTGGACAAAGACAGTCGAGAACAACAAGCGGTGCGCGACGTTGTCCGGATCGTCGAGACCCATGTCGATCTCGCGACGGATCACGTCCTTTTCCTTTTCAAACTCCGAGACTGGCAAGGACGGCAGGAAAACCAGTTCGGTCAGGATGCCGAGGAACTTCTTCAGTGAGGCGGCGGGGCCGTCGATGTAGTAAACCGTGCGATCAAAACTGGTATAGGCGTTCCAATGACCACCGGCCGCCTGGACCGAACTCGCCAGTGAGTCGGCATCGTAGCTGCGGGTGCCCTTGAAGACCATGTGCTCGAGAAAATGCGAAAGCCCGGCCCCCAACTGCGATTCCTCATGGAGACTGCCGGTCTCCACCCAAAACTGGGCGCTGACCACCGGAGCAGAGGGATCGGGGTCAAGAATCAGCGCGAGCCCGTTGGGCAGGGTTTCGACAGTGGCGGTGACGGCGGGGTAATCCATGAAATTTACGGCTTGGATGAAGGTGGATGATCGATCAGAAAGAGGGATGCAACGGTGGATTGCTTTGGCATTGGTAGTGATACTCCTTCTCGGGACTGTGGGAAGCGCGCTGGTCTGGAATCATCGCCGGAACCGACCCGACAAGGTCTGGGTGCCACTCCCGCTCAGCCCGGAGTCCTCGGACGATGCACGCAAAACCTTCGCCAAGCAACTCGACAAGGAACTCCGTAAAACGTCCGTCCTGTTAGGAGTTGCCACGGACGTCCACCTCGCCGAAAAACTCGGCCTGCCCTCGGCCGAGGCTGCTGCCGACGAGCTTGGGAAGCGCTTGTTCGTCGAAATCGGCCAAGCCAACACGCCGATGAGCAAGATTCCTTCACTCAATGTCGGCGTGAATGGAAAAAGTAAGGAGCACGCCCTGCTCGGCCAGATTGCCGAGCGCCTGATGAAGGACGTGAAGCGCGTCATCGGGGCAAAGGAACAGCAGTCGCCCTCATTTTAAGGCCCTGATTCGGCATCACACGTGCGACGGCCGAAAACCAACATCGGCACGCCGATCACAAAATAGAGGAGAACCACCAGCGGCCAGAACCTGATTGTCCTCTCGATCGGCGACTCAGCCATTCGCGCCGCCACATAGTCGGCATAGCCTTCCTCCGCCTCTTCCCTGTCGTCATCCTCCACTGACAACCTCACGCCTCCAAGTGCATTGGTAAGCTGCCAGAACCATTGAACCATGTGTTCATCCAGAACCGCCGATTCAAGTCCAAGATCCGCCAGATGGATACGGACCAAATGTGCCTCTTCCGGTGTCTGGAATCGGCCAAGCGTCATCATGGTCCGAACCCTAACAGGCGACGGGCCTAAGGCGAGAGTAACGAAAGAAAGAGAACACCAATCAGGCTTGCGCTCTCCCGCCTTTGAGCGGTCCTCAGCTGATTCTCGCAATCAAGCTTTCGGCATCAAAGCGGGCCTTTGGACGATTGGCCGTGTGATCATCCGCTGAACGATAGCCGACGGCACAGGCGACAGCCGTTGCGTAGCCGCTTTCCTTCAGACCGAGGATTTCGTCATAGGCTGAGGCATCGAGTCCTTCAATCGGGCAGGTGTCGATTCCAAGCATGGCGGCGGCCGTCATGAACTGGCCGAGTGCAATATATACCTGGCGGGTGTTCCAGGCCTGACGCGCCTCGATCGACATGCTGCCCACGAAGCCCTCGATCATGCCTTTCATCGGAGCGAGCACCTCGGCCGGAGTGGACTGGACAGCTCCCAGCTTGGCGATCCAGATGTCAATGTCCGCTTGGCTCACATCGGTGCGGGTGGCAAAAACAACGAAGTGCGAGGCATCCGTCACCTGACCCTGACCCCATGACTGCGCGCGGAGTTCAGCCCGCACGTCGGGGTTCTCGACGATGAGAAATTTCCATGGTTGGAGGCCGAATGATGATGGCGTGAGGATCAGGGTTTCCTCAAGGGCGGCCCAGATCTCCGCCGGGATTTTCTGGTCGGCTTGGAAGTGCTTGGTGGCGTATCGCCAGCGCAGCGCGGCAACAACAGATGCAGGAGTGGATTCGGCCATGGGCCGGATTATTGCCCATCGACCTCGAAAGGCAAGGAGACCGAAGGGAAATCCTTCAAGGTGAGGCTGAACACCACGCCATACTCGTCGTTGACCCGGTTGTCGCGATGCGTGAAGCCAACCCCCGCCACCCAGTTTCCGAGATCGCGATGGAGCGTGTATTGCTCGACTTCCAGCGTGCCGTCATCCAACTCCCAGAGCTGGAACATGCCAACGCCCCAGCGCTCGTTCAGGCGCGCATAGGCACGCAGGTCGATGCGGTTGGAATCAGTCAGCACCGGATGGTTGTTGAGCAGGCGATCCCCGATGGAGAACTCGAAATTCTCATTCGGTTGGAAACGCAACCGGGCGTTGAACTCACTGAAGCCCGAGGAGTCATTGACCAGCGGAAACTGGGATTCCAGATCGACGGACAGCCATGGCAGAGGACGCCAACGGACATCGTTGTAGAGATTGGAAAAGCTCCGGCTCGCCTCGGGATCCTGAATAAACGCATCCAAGTAGGAGTCCACGTAGAGCCACTCGAAGCTCTGACCGTCACGATGGGTGAGCAGACTGTTGCGCGCCCCGAAGCGGACGATGTTCCAGTCCCGGATGTCATCGATCGCGGTGAAGCGGCCGACATCCAAGGTGCGCGGGCGGGTCGAGAACGAAAGACGGTCGATTTCCGGAAACGTCGGATCGAGGTCATCGGTGGAGACCAGTGACCAGCGGGCATAGGGCTGGAGCACATGGACCAGTCCATCCAAGCCAAGGGCGCGGTCCTGATACTCGCCGAAGTCCTTGGAGAATTTCACTGAAGCTTCCGCTCCAGCCTGAACATAGGTGCGGTTGATCGACTCCGACGGCCCGGAAACATCCCAGTACTTGCTGTAACCGAAGCCAGCTTCCGGCACGAAGCTCAGCCAGCCGCCCAGATTCATGGGCAGCGAAAACTCATGATAGGTGTGGAAGCGCGAAAATGCCGGATCGAGCAGTTGGGTGGTGAGCGCGGGGATGCTGGCATTCCCCGGCGGCAGCGAGCGGATGCGCTCGATCAGCAGTCGCTCATAGGGTGGCAACTGCTCCAAAAGCCCGGGCACGCGCGGATCGCCGGGGGCCAGTGTAAGCAGCGGAATGATGATCGCATTGCGGGTCGGATCCGAGGTGGTTTCCGAGTAGGCTCCGAGCGAGGTGCTTCCTTCATGAAGGATCGGCAGGTCAAAAATCGGTGCTCGCGCCTGATCCAGGGCCAGTTCAGGAATTCGGCTGTCGGAACGGTAGAAATCATTCACGCGCAGACGCGTGAACAAGGAGGCCAAGGTGCTGCCATCATTCCGGAAAATTCCGAGCGTGTTATCCGGAAACGGATCAGTGCGGAAGACCTTCGGATCGAAGTCCTCCAGGTAATACTGATCGCTGAGCAAGGTGAGGTTTGCATCGAACCTCCAGTCAGCACCGTCCGGCATGTCGTAGGGCACACGATAGCGGAACTGGGCGGAGTAACGGTCATTGTCGATCTTCGCCCGGGGAATGCCGGAGCGCTGGATCGAAGAATCGAGGTCGTGGAGGTAGTAGAGTTTCAACCAGCCAAGGTTGGGATTTTCCTGGGCACGGGTATCAAACAAATCGACTCCGGTGCCGATGCCACGGGTGCCGCGAATGTCGAGGTGCCACTGGGACAGCAGCCACTGGTCCTTGGGCTCGCCGGTTTTCGCATCGCGCTCACCCCCAAGCATGATTCCATAGGTGTTCAACACATAGGGCCCCCAGTTCGAGCGGGCTCCGGGCTCGAAATGATAGCCGAGCTCCTTGTCCAAGGGCTGGCTCAGGTAGGGCAGCCAGAATACCGGCGTGTCACCGGCGTAAAATTTCAGATCCTTGAAGACCACCTTGTCGCCGGGATAAACCGTGGTGCGGGCCGCGCGGATCCAGTAGTTCGGATCCTCGACGTCGTTGGTGGTGATGCCCGCGTCCTCACCCACGAAGACCTGCTTGCCATTGGCATCGGTCTCGACGCTGAACTTCCCGGATTCCAGCAGCAGCGGATCGACCGAGGCCCGCAATCCGGTGACATCGAGCGATTTCTTGCCGTAATCGTAAACCGCGCGCTCGCCGCGTTGCAGGGTGTTGCCCTGATAAACGCTGACATTGCCCATCAGGGTGACCGTCTTCACCTTGGTGTCGATGAGCGCACGATCCGAGAAGACCTCGATGCCGGTGTCAGTCGACATCTTGACCAGACCATTTAGGTCGATGTTCTTGGTCTTGACGTTGCCGACCGCGTGATTGGCGGAAAGCGAAGTGCCGTTGTCTGTCGTGACCTTCACGGCCCCTTCGTATCGAAGCTCACCGGTCGGGGCATCATACTCGATCTTCCCGCCGAGATTCGAAATGGTGACCTCCTTGGGCAACGTCGGAGACAGGGAATCCGCCTGGCCAGAGGGCAGCTTCGGCAGCGGAACCGCCGCGATCTTGTCAACCCCCGGCGCGGCACCCGGGTTGGGCAGCACATCCGGTTGCTGGGCTTGCAACGGCAGTGCCCAGAAAATCGTCAGCAACGGCGCAACAACGGTCATCCTCATCCCCGCCGATCAGAGAGATTGGGGCCTTTGAAGTAAAGGTTGAATCGGCGCCCCCCCTCACTCGGAGATCTCCGCTTTTGAAATCTCCGCCATGTGCCATCTTCCGTCCATGCAACCCTCGCCCGTCGCCATCCTCGGAGCCACCGGCTTCATCGGTCGCCACCTCGCGGCCCGTCTCGCCGAAAAAGCCATCCCGATCACCGGCGTCAGCCGATCACGCGAAGCCAAGATCGACGGTGTTTCACGCTGGCAAACTCCGGACTCCCTCGACCTCGGCGGACACCAGGCCGTCGTGAATCTCTCCGGCGAACGCGTCGACTGCCGCTGGACCCCGGCCCGCCGAGAAATCCTCGAACACTCCCGCATTGAGGTCACCCAGCGTCTCGTCGGCCATCTCCGTTCCCTCGATCCCGCCGAGCGTCCTGCCGTCCTCCTCAACGGCTCTGGCATTGGTTACTATGGCGACGGCGGCGACACCTCGCTCGACGAATCCGCCCCCGCCGGGACCGATTACCTCGCGCGGCTTTGCGTTGATTGGGAAAACGCCGCGCTGGAGGCCACCACCTTCGATACCCGCGTCGTCCTCCTCCGCACCGGCGTGGTCCTCGGAAAAGGCGGGGCCGCCTTCGACAAGCTCCGCAAGCTCTTCGCCCTCGGACTCGGCGGGAATCTCGGCTCCGGCCGCCAATGGATGCCCTGGATCCACCTCGACGACGAAGTTTCCGCCATCATTCACGCCATCGAGACCCCCAGCCTCCACGGCCCGCTCAACCTCGCCGCTCCCCAGCCCGAACGAAATGCCGATTTCACCCGGAAACTCGCCGCCGCCCTCCACCGCCCGGCCTTTTTCCACGCCCCGGCTTTCGCCTTGAAACTCGCCCTCGGTGAATTTGCCAACGCCCTCCTCACCGGCCAACGCGCCGTTCCCGCCGCCCTAACAGCTTCCGGCTTCACCTTCCGCCACCCCACCCTCGAATCCGCCCTCGCCGATCTGTTGCGATGAACCCTTCAGCCTCTAACCGCCTATGCGAGTTTACTGAAGAGACTTCAACCACGGATGAAAAGGATGATCACGGATAAGAGAACCAAAATCGAAGTATCTGGCATCGTTTTTCCAGGCTGAATCTCAATCTGAAAAATCCAACAGGATCCTGAGTCTTCATCCGTGTAAATCCTCTTCATCCGTGGTTGATCCATCTGGGATTTCCCGTCGTGCCTGAACCCTGCTCCCTCCCCCACGCTCGCCAACCTTGCAACGGCGGGCCTTTTCCCGTTTCCTACCGTTATGGCCGCTCCGCAAAACGTCATCGCGCTGGTTTACGACTACGACCAGACCCTCAGCCCCCGCTACATGCAGGATGACGTCGTCTTCCCCGAATTCGGCATCGACCCCGCCCAGTTCTGGAAAAAGTGCAACACCCTCGTCCACGACCAGAAATGGGACGGCGAGCTGGCCTACATGAAGTGCCTGCTCGACTACCTCGGCATGGACAATGTCTCCAACGCCAAGCTCACCGAACTCGGCGCTGGCCTCAGCTTTTTCCCCGGCCTCCCCGAACTCTTCGAAGCCCTGCCGAAAGCCGCCCTCCGCCCCGAGCACGAACTCGCCGGCATCAAGGTCGAGCACTACATCATCTCCTCCGGCCTCAAGGCCCTGCTCGATGGCTCCCGCCTCAAGCCTTTCGTGAAAGCCATGTTCGGCTGCGAGTTCGGTGAGGACGCCGAGGGCCGCATCAGTTTCCCGAAGCGCGCCATCTCCCACACCACCAAGACCCAGTTCCTCTTCCGCATCAATAAAGGCATGCTCGATTACGACCAGGACGTGAACGACCACATGCCGGCCGACCAGCGGCCGATCCCCTTTGAAAACATGGTCTACGTCGGCGACGGCCCCACCGACGTCCCCTGCTTCACCGTCATGTCGCGTAACGGCGGCCAGGGCATCGCCGTTTACAACCCCGAGGACGCTTCCGGAAAATCCTTCCGGAAATGCTTCCAGCTCTCCACCCACGCCGGCCGCGTCAAACACATCGCCCCCGCCGACTACCGCGAAGGCTCGCACCTCTGGCTCCTGCTCAAGGAAATGGTCACCGAAACCGCCGACCGCATTCTTCGACTCAGAGTCGAAGAACGCGACAACGCCACCGTCGCCGCGCCGAAGTTTTGATTCGGGCCTTTTCATTCTCACTCCATCCATCAATTTGAGATCATGAAGCTAGCTGTAGAAATCGAACAGGAAACCGATGGCCGATGGATTGCCGAAATCTCTCAAATCCCGGGTGCCTTGGCCTACGGAAACACTCGCCAGGAAGCGATTGCCAGGGTTGAAGCACTCGCTTTGCGCGTCTTCGCGGATCGCTTGGAGCACGGCGAAATGCCGCAGGAGCTTGAAGAGATTTTTTCCGTGGCGATATGAGCCAGTGGGGATCGACCAAGTCCAGGAGAGTCCTGGCCGCTCTCTATAAAATCGGCTGGAGCCTCAAGCGGGAATCCGGCGGCTCGCATCGTGTGTTGTCCCGCGCCGGATGGCCTGATTTCGTCTTCTCGTTTCACGATGGTGAGGAGATCGGGCCGAAAATGCTCTCCCGCATCGCGAAAAATACCGGTCTTCTCCCGGGTGATCTTTAGGGAAAAGGGGGAGATTCAGGATTGGTTTCCAGCCCACAAGAAGACAGCGCCAACCAGAGCTGACAGAGTACCCCAATGCAAGTTTAGGACAAAGACTGATGCCGAATGCTAATACAAGGTGCAGCCTGATCGTTGTGAAACCATGAAACGCTGGCTCATCACCTTGTCGCTGGTCATCCTCGCCTTTGTGGCAGGATTCCAACTGGCGTCGAACTTCATCGGCGTCAGCAGCAATCGGGCCGCGCGGCCTTCCGCGAGACTCTTGCCAGTGGGCTCTTAAACCATTCGCAGCAAACAGTCGATTTGAAGAAGGATCTTGATCGTCCGATTTCCACCTCACACGTTAACGATGCAGCAGACGTGGAAATCAAAATTTCAGTGCCGGAACTCGGGGTGAACAAGACCGTCTCCATCTACGCCCCGGACGTCGAACTGGAGAACTTCCCGGACATCATCGAACTCCAGATCTTCAACCGCCCTGAACGCGAAATTCTCGATTTCGTTCCAAAAGGTGATCCAGATTGGTCACGACTCCGGTAAGTCAAAAAACTGAGTCCCGAAACAAACCTACTAAAAGCCACCTTCGGGTGCCAGCTGAGCACTCTGGGCGTCCATGGTCTTGCGGACTTAGCTTCCCTCGGTATTCCGCATTGGCAGCGCGGATTTCGCTGCCTAGCCTTTGCCCCTTCGATGTCTGAGAAAACCAAGTTCCACTTCACCGGGATCTGCGGGACCGCCATGGGCGCGGTCGCGGCCGCCATGAAACAGCGCGGCTTCACCGTGACCGGGTCCGACGCCAACGTCTATCCGCCGATGTCCGATTTCCTGCGTGGCCAGGGCATTCCGATCGCCGAGGGCTATCGCGAGGAGAACATCCCGGCCGACACCGACGTTGTGATCATCGGCAACGCCATTTCCCGCGGCAACCCGGAGGCCGAAGCCGCGCTCGACCGCAAGCTGCTCTATCACTCGCTCCCCGAGGTCCTGAAGGAGTTCTTCCTACGCGGCAAACGCAACTTCGTCGTCTCCGGCACTCACGGGAAAACCACCACCTCGTCCATGCTCGCGTGGATTTTCAAGCAGGCAGGGCGCGATCCCGGCTACATGATCGGTGGCCTGCCGAAAAACCTCGGCCAGGGCGCGGTGTTCACGAACTCCGAGTTCAACGTCCTCGAAGGCGACGAGTATGACACCGCCTTCTTCGACAAGCGCTCGAAGTTCCTCCACTACCTCCCGGAATGCGTCGTGGTGAACAACATCGAGTTCGACCACGCCGACATCTACAACTCGATCGACGAGATCAAGCTGACCTTCAAGCGCCTGCTCAACATCGTCCCGCGCGGCGGTGTGGCCTTCGTGAATGGCGATGAACCGAACTGCCTCGCAGTCGCCGTCAACGCGCCCTGCCCGGTCAGCACCGTCGGCTTTTCCGAAACCTGCTCGCTGCGGATCGAAAACGTGAGCTACGAGACGGATCGTAGTTCGTTCGATCTCGGTGGCGAACGCTACTCGGTCCGGATGACCGGCGAGTTCAACGTCCGCAATGCCGCGATGGCGATCGTTGCCGCCACCTTCGCCGGACTCACGCCTGACGAAATCCGAGACGGCCTCGAGTCCTTCGACGGCGTCGCGCGCCGCCAGGAATTGAAAGGCGAGGTCAACGGCATCAAGATCATCGACGACTTCGCCCATCACCCGACCGCCATCAAGCTCGCGGTCCAGAGCCTGCGCCAGCGTTACACCGAAGGCCGCCTGTGGATCCTGTTCGAGCCGCGATCGAACACCACCAAGCGCTCGGTCTTCCAGCACGAGCTCGCCGAAGCCCTCGCGCTCCCTGACTTCGCCGTCATCTCCGCGATTCCCGATCTGCACAAGGTCCCCGAGGGACAGCGGCTCGATCCCGACAAGCTCGCCCGCGACATCGCCTCGATGGGTGGCCACGCTCGCTACATCCAGACGGTCGACGAAATCGTCGCCATCGTCGCCGCCGAAGCCAAGCCCGGTGACACCGTCGCCGTCCTCAGCAACGGCGGTTTTGGCGGAATCCATGTCAGGCTCCTCGCGGCCCTAAAACACCCGGCGATCCCAACATCGTCGGTCTCCTGAAAAAAATCTAAGAAATCCCGCCCGAAGTCGTTTCTCTCAAACCATGAATTCAACCAAATTCCTCATTTGCCTTGGTGCGGTCGTGGCCGCGACCAGTTGCACCTCCCGCATCCAAGCTTCCGAATCTGACAATATCCTCAGTGATCTCTTTGTCACTGGTTCCGTCATCCAGGAGGAGAAAAAGGACGGCGTTTACAGAGAGCCGGAGTGGGTCGGCCATCGCCGCTTCAGCACCACTCGGGTCTACATCCAGAAGGATCCCGGAGAAGTCGGGATCGAGGAATGGTATCGGGTCCGCACCTTTGACAGCGGGCAGGTCACCCAGCGTTTCCAACAGGAGTTGGAGATCGGTCTGCCCTACCGCATGCAGCTCGACCTCTATGAAAAGCTCATCCACGACAACGAGGATCCCGAGGGCTGGATGCAGGATGAATTCGCCGTTGAACTCCGTTATGCCTTTGCCGACTGGGGCGTGATCCCTGGAAATCCGACGCTTTATGAGGAGTATGCGTTTGTCGACAGTGGTCCGGACGTCTTGGAGTCAAAGCTGCTCTTTGGCGACGACTATGAGGGTTGGCACTGGGGGGTGAACCTGATTTGGGAACAAGAACTCTGGGGCACCAAATCCACCGAGTGGGGAATGGCGTTCGGACTCTCACGGGCTGTGATCGACAGCAAGCTCTCCATCGGCATCGAGGGAAAATGGACCCATCCCGAGGGAGGTGAGGACGAATACATTCTCGGCCCCTCCATCCAATGGCTGCCCACGCCCAACACGCATGTCGATCTGGTGGTCATGGCAGGCCTCAACGACGCCTCGCCACAGACCGAAAGCTACCTGATCCTCGGATTCGATTTCGGCGGTGACGCCCCCAAGCGCAAGGGCTACAAACCAACCACCATCGGTGGCGGGCTCTGATTCGGCGCATTCCGCGACCCTTTGAATTCACGCTGTAGTTGGAAGACCGTCTAGGCACCGATCGGGTGCCAGACGGTCTTCGATTCGATGAAGGCACGGATCTCGTAAACGCCCTGCTGGCGATCCGCCGTCCAGTCGATCGCATCCTCGGCGTTGAAAAACTTGAGACGCTTCACGCTTTCGGCCCCGCCGATTTGAATTTCGGTCCGCTCCGCTTTTGTCGCCACGGCGGAAAGCGCACGGATGTGGGCGTGGGTGGCAAAGGTCGCGAGCACGTCCTTGCGCTGACCTGTTAGAAGATTGACCACACCGCCGGGAAGGTCGCTGGTGGCGAGCATTTCCCCTAACAGAATTGCAGGATACGGCGCGGTTTCGGAAGCCAGGGCGATGACCGAATTCCCCGCTGTGATCACCGGCAGAATCATCGACAGCAGGCCGAGCAGCGCCGACTTGTCGGACGCGATCACGCCGACCACGCCCATCGGTTCGGAGACGGTGAAGTTGAAATGCGAACTCGCCACCGGATTCACGCTGCCGAGCACCTGCTCGTATTTGTCCGCCCAACCGGCGTAGTGGACGACGCGGTCGATCGAGGCGGCGACTTCGGCTTTCGCGTCAGCGGCCGAGGTGCCATCGAGCATCAGCGCACTGGCCATTTCCGCACTGCGGGCCTCCAGCATTTCGGCGAGGCGGTAAAGGATCTGCGCGCGGTTGTAGGGGCTGCGTTTCGCCCAGCCCGCTCCGGCCTTGGCGGCGGCTTCCACGGCATTGCGCAGGTCCTTTCGCGAGCACTGCGGGACATTGGCATAGAACGCGCCCGAGGCAGCGGTGATCGGGGCCACCTTCCCGCTCTCCGAACGGATGAAGGCTCCGCCGACATAGCACTTCGGGGTCTTGGTGATTTTCAAATTCATGATGGATATAAGTCTTATGGGTCCTATTTCAATTCGGCATAATCCAGCAGCCCGTGCTTCCCACCCTCTCTCCCGAAGCCCGACTGCTTGTAGCCGCCGAAGGGTGAGGAGGGATCGAACTTGTTGTAGGTGTTTGCCCAGACGACGCCGGCCTTCAGCTCGGAGGCCATGCGCAGGATCAGCGAACCCTTGTCGGTCCAGACGCCGGCGCTAAGGCCGTAGTCGGTGTTGTTGGCTTTCTCGATGGCCTCGTCCGGCGTGCGGAAGGTGAGGATTGAAAGCACAGGCCCGAAGATCTCCTCGCGGGCGATGCGATGGCTCTGCGACACATTCGAAAACAGGGTCGGCGGGAAATAGAAGCCCTTGGTCGGCAGCTTGCAGGCGGACTGGTGCATCTCCGCACCTTCCGCGACACCGCTTTTCACGAGGGCATGAATGCGTCCGAGCTGCTCCTTGGAATTGATCGCGCCGAGGTCAGTGTTCTTATCGAGTGGATCACCCGTGCGGAGGACCGCGACGCGGCGCTTGAGTTTCGCCAGCACTTCATTGGCCACCGATTCCTGAACCAGCAAACGCGATCCCGCGCAGCAGACGTGGCCCTGGTTGAAGAAGATGCCGTTGACGATGCCCTCAACCGCCTGATCAAGCGGCGCGTCCTCGAAAACAATGTTCGCCGCCTTGCCACCGAGTTCGAGGGTCAGGCGTTTGCCGGTTCCGGCGAGGGCCCGCTGGATCGCCTTTCCGACGCCGGTGGAGCCGGTGAAGGCCACCTTCACGCCGAGCGGATGATTGACGACGGCCTCGCCCGTTTCGCCGGCACCGGTGACGATGTTCACGACGCCAGGTGGCAGCCCGGCTTCCTGGAGGATCGAGCAGAATTTCAACGCGGTGATCGAGGTGGTCTCGGCCGGCTTTAGAACTACGGTGTTTCCCGTAGCGAGCGCCGGAGCGATTTTCCACGCCAGCATCAGCAGCGGGAAATTCCATGGGATCACCTGGCCGATCACGCCCAGGGGCGCGAGTGTGCGCCCGGGCACCACATGGTCGAGCTTGTCCGCCCATCCGGCGTGATAAAAGAAATGCGCGGCCGCCATCGGCACATCGAAGTCGCGGGCCTCCTTGATCGGCTTTCCGCCGTCGAGGGTTTCAGCGACGGCGAATTCACGGGCGCGGTCTTGGAGCAGTCGGGCGATGCGGAACAGATACTTGCCGCGTTCCTTGCCCGGGAGTTTCGACCACGAGGCGAAGGCCTTGTGCGCGGCCTGATAGGCGGCCTCGACATCGGCGGGACCGGCGAGCGCGATTTCAGACAGCTTCTTTTCATCGCGCGGGCTGATCGAATCGAAGTACTTCCGCGTCTTCGGAGCGACGAATTTTCCACCGATGAAAAGCCCGTAGCGAGATTCGATCTGCGGGTCCGCCGTTTCCGGAGCGGGATCGTATTCCCAAAGATCGCCGAACAGGAGTTCGCGGGAAGGAATGGAGCGGGAGGATTTCATGAAGGGAAGGGAGAATGACGAATTTCCGAATGACGAAGACGACGGCGGTTGGCAGGATGAACCAGTCGGGCGTTTTTCTAACAGAATTAACAGAATTTTCCAGGATTTACAAAACGTGGAAATCTGTGGCTTCGAAGGATTTGATGCATTCTGTGAATTCTGGAAATCTTGTTAATTCTGTCACAACTGCTCTGATTCATCGAAGCGTTTCATTTTCATTCAATCTCCAAGGTTCGGCATTCGGAAATTCGAAATTCGTCATTAGTAACCGGACGAGTCCTCGCTGAAGGTCCACGGTGCTTGATACGCGCCGGTCTTTTCCTTCACGAGCTGCCGGACCAGATCGTTGAGCAGGGCGGACGCACCAAAGCGGTAGCAGCGGTTGTTCAGCCAGGCGTCGCCGAGGGTTTCCTTGATCGCGATGAGGAACTGGATCGCCTGCTTCGCCGTGCGGATGCCGCCGGCGGGTTTCATTGAAATCGCGATACCGGTGGAAAGGTAGAAATCGCGGATCGCCTCGAGCATCACCTGATTGTTGCCAAGCGTGGCGTTCGAGGAGGTCTTGCCGGTCGAAGTCTTGATGAAGTCGCCGGGGCGCAGCACCTGCATCGCGAGGAAGGACGCGGCGCGGATGTTGCCGTAGGTTTCGAGTTCGCTGGTTTCGAGGATGACCTTGAGCGTGGCGTCGCCGCAGGCTTCGACCACGGCGGCGATCTCGTCCTGCACCAGCTGGACCTCCCCGGCGAGAAAGGCTCCGCGGTTGATCACCATATCGATCTCGTCCGCGCCATCGGCCACGGCAGACTTCACTTCGGCGAGACGGGTTTTCAAAGGAGCCTGTCCGGAGGGAAAGGCGGTGGCGACGGAGGCGATGCGGACACCGGTGCCCTTCACGTGCTTCGCGGCATGCTTCACCATCGCGGGATACACACAGACGGCGGCTACTTTCGGAATGGTGGGATCGTCGTGTGGGAAAAGCGCTTTCTGGCAGAGCGAGGCGACCTTTCCCGGCGTGTCCTTGCCTTCCAGCGTGGTCAGATCGACCATCGTCACAGCGAGCTTGAGCGCCTGAACCTTGGAGGTTTTTTTGATACTACGCGTGGCGTATTTGGCGACCCGCTCCTCGATGGCGACCTTGTCAACAGGGCCGACGTCACTGAGAAGCCGCGAGAGGGCAGAAGAACTCCGGACAGGCATTGCCGCGAAGCATTGCGCTCCAAGGCCCTCAGGACAACCCAAAAGGATCTGGTCAGCCCTCGGACTTCTCTTCGTTGATGAGGAGCGGCGCGGTCGAGGAGCCTGAACCTCCAAAGCCCGGCATGACGCGGCGGACGAGTTTTTTCAATCCGGAGTCGGCGGCTTCGAGATCGGCCTCGGCTTGGCGGAGGGCCTTTTCCCAAGCGGGGGCAAAACCCGGAGCCTGTTCTCGCATGAGACGCACGGCGGCCTCGGTGATCTGGAGCTGGCGCTGCTCGGCGCGGCCGGGTTTCTGCTGGAGGGCGGCGCTGTTGACGCGGAGGATCTCGTTCTGTTTCCGCAGGTTGTCTAGCTCGGCCTGGAGCGACTGGTTGCCGCTGGCGTTGATCTTAAGCTGGGTGTTGAGGTGGCTTGTTAGATCGCGCTGCTCGGTTTCGAGTCGCTTGATTTCCCGCGCGAGCGCACGCTTGGCGGAGAAGCCAGATTTCCAGAGAAAGCCGGCGACGAGCAGGCCGAGAAGAAGTCCCCAGACGAAGGTCTGCTGGATGAGATATTGGAGCGTGTCCATCGGATCAGGGCTTGTGGGTGTTCCCGGGAGGCGAAACCGGAGGACTTCCGGCCGTGGTCGCTGGAGCGACGGTCCGCGCGGCGGAGAGGTCGTCGATCAGGTCCCTGGCGCAAGTTGCACGCGAATGCCGGGCGTGTCGAGCACGGCGGAACCCGGAAATTGGCTTGATTTCCCGGTCAGGGTGAACGTTCATCGCCCCGCGCGCGTCCCCAAGGGTTGCGCGCATCATAAACCGAACCGCCGAATGAGTCAGGTTGAATCTGAAAGTACGGCGCGCCAAGGGCTGCCATGGGCTGCCACGTTGAGTGCGCTGGGGATCGTCTTCGGGGATATCGGGACCAGCCCCTTGTATGCCTTTCGCGAATGTTTTGCCGAGGGCCACGGAGCGCCGATCAGCGCGGCGAACCTCGTCGGGGCGGCTTCGCTGATCGTCTGGTCACTGCTGTTCATCGTAGGCTTCAAGTATCTGCGGATGGTTCTTCGACTCGATAACCGGGGTGAAGGCGGGGTGCTCGCATTGGCTGCGCTGATCCGTTCGGTGGTGCCGGGTGCAAAGGGGCAGCGCTGGTTTTTCATGCTGGGACTGTTCGGTGCGGCCTTAATCTACGCCGATGGCATGCTGACCCCGGCGATTTCGGTGCTCAGCGCCGTGGAGGGCCTCACGGAGGCGAAGCTGAACCTGAGTAAGGAGGCTATTCCCCTGATTTCGATGGTGATTCTCGTCGGGCTGTTCGCGATCCAACGCTTCGGCACGGGAAAAGTCGGCAAACTCTTCGGCCCGATCGTGCTCCTATGGTTCGGCGTGCTGGCTGGAACCGGTATTGCCTCGATCATCCAGACCCCGATGGTCCTGATGGCGCTCACGCCGACCTCGGCCTTCAGCTTTCTGTTACACGAATGGCATCATGCGCTCCCCTTGCTGGCTGCCGTCTTCCTCGCGGTGACCGGCGGAGAAGCGCTGTATGCCGACCTCGGCCACTTCGGTCGCAGGCCGATCCGACTTGCTTGGTGGGTGGTGGTGTGTCCGGCGCTGATTCTGAACTACCTCGGCCAGGCGGCCCTGCTCGAACGTTCTCCTGAAGCAATTGAGAGCCCCTTCTTCCGACTGGTTCCCCAGGCCTTCGCGCTGCCGCTGACGATCCTCGCCACCCTTGCCGCGATCATTGCCAGTCAGGCACTGATTTCCGGCGCCTTCTCGCTGACCGCCCAAGCCATCCAATTGAACTGCCTGCCGCGCCTGAGAATCTTCCACACCTCCCTGACCGAAAAGGGGCAGATCTATCTTCCGATGGTGAACTGGCTACTCGCGATTTCCTGTCTGCTGCTTGTTGGTCTCTTCAAATCCTCCACCAACCTCGCCGCCGCTTATGGCATCGCGATCGCACTGACCATGACCGCCACTTCGGTGCTGTTCTGGGTCGCGGCGCTGAAGATCTGGAACTGGTCGAAGCTGCAGGCCGCTCTTCTCGCAGGCGTTTTCCTTTGCGTGGACATGGCCTTTCTCGCCGCCAACGGGCTGAAAATCATCCACGGCGGAGCGCTTCCGCTCGGCGTCGCGGCGGTCGTGATGTTCATCATGACGACCTGGACCTGGGGGCGCAACCGCAGCGGTCGCCAACTCCAGCGTCAGAAAATCCCGCTGGAGGACCTTCTCGGCCAAGTGTCGCGCGGCACCATCCCTCGTGTCCGTGGCACTGCCATTTTCATGACCGGCCAGATCGACTCCGTGCCGGTCCCACTGCTTCACAACCTCAAGCACAACGGAGTCATCCACGAGCGGCTCATTCTGCTCCACGTGGTCACGCTCGACGTCGCCACGTCAAACCCCGCCGAACGCTTCGAATTCAAGGACCTCGGCCAAGGATTCTTCTCGGTTGTCCTGCGTTTCGGCTTCTCCGAGGATCCGGATGTCCCGCGCGCCCTCAAGGACGGCATGCCGGCGGAAATCGGCTACCACCCGGGCCGCACCAGCTTCTTCCTCGGTCGCGAAACCATCATCACCGGCAGGGTCTGCACCCACTGGCAGAAGTTCCGCCTGACGATTTTCGCGTCCATGCTCCGCAATGCCACGCCGGCCTCCGCCTATTTCAAGCTGCCGCCGAACCGGGTCGTTGAACTCGGCGCCCAGGTGATCCTTTGATCCTCGGCTTTTCGAATTGCACGGCCCTCTCCTCCGACACACGCTCTAAGACTTGTGAATTCGGCCACTCCACTTCTGTTGACGATCCTCGCACTCGCGTCGTGCTCGCAACACGTCGAGCCGACCGCCGCCTCCGGCGCGCCCAAGCGTCTGTCCGAGCGCATCAACGAGAAAACCGGATTCGTCCAGGACGACGAGGGCAACTGGAAACCCAGGGTCGATCGCCGCAGCGCGTTCGAATCCAAGGGTGAGTCACCCTATTTCAAAGGTGACTATGCCAAGAAGGAATACAAGGCAGGCGAATACGCGAAGAAGTCCTGGTGGGGGACAAAGACCTACGAGAACAAGGCCTATCAGGGCGACACCGACGGCAGCCGTTTTTCAAAACCTTCTCCCCTGACTGGCCGTCAATCGCGCGAGGGTGAAAAGGTCGCCCGCGAGGGCGGCACCTACGAGACTGGCAACTACGCTGTCGGCAAAGCCAACGAGTCCAACAAGAATCACCTCGCACATCCCTCCGACGCCGAGACCGACTTCAGACGCCGCGTGTTCACCCCGCCGCCGGTCATCGATTGGCAATCCCAGCGGAATCTCAATCTCCAGCAGACGAAGAGCATTCTGGGGCGGGACTGAGCGCTTTGATCGTTAGCTCCAGGCTTTCGATCAGCCGCTTCTTGGCCCTTGGCCATCGCCAGGGACGGCCCTCGAGAAAGTAGGATTGCGAAACCCGCAGCACCACCACGGCCAGGCGCTCGACTCCGAACTCCTCGCGCAAGGACATGCCAACCGCCGAGACCGAGGGAACGCCAACCGCGTTGGCCGACATGCTCTCATCGCCACTTCTCAGCTCTTGCGCCCAGGAATCGGCCAAGCGCCCCGCCACTTCATCGCCATCAACGGTCTCAAGATGAACCACTCCCTCGTCCGCCAATCCTACACGGATCAGCACGTGCACGACAAATGACTCACGGCGCAGGGCCTCCTTGATTTTGCCGTGCACCGCGTCGCGAAATGGTCGCAGATGACGATCACAGAGCTTTCCCTTCTGGACCTCCGTCAACGGTGACGACACACGACTCCAGCGGGCGTCGCCATCCATCTCCAGATCGATCAACATCCGCGTGACCTCGCCATGCGCCAAGGGCGTGCGGAAATTGATCGAAAAGCCCTGCGCCAAATTCAGCGCCCCGGGCTCCCAGCCTTCCGCCGACGCCACCGCCTCCTCGTGCCCACGGAACAGCTCGCGCCAGGGTTCTGGCACCGCACAAGTGGCATGCTCACAGCTGAAAAAAACGGGGATCATCGGCTCGACTTGTTGATTGCAGGTTCCACGCCAAACGCAACCCCGGGTCAGCCCTCCGACTCCAATCGACCGGCAAGATCCTCGCGTCCAGTCGCACGCGCCAGTTCGATCCGCAAGACCTTGACCTCCGGGCGATGCAGCTCCTCTGAACTCATCGCTCCCAAGGCCGTCACCGCCGCATCAAAATCCCTGATCGCTAGAGCACCCTCGGCCTGGTCCAGCAGCGTGGGCTCCTCCCCCGGCAGTGGCGGCTTTCCGTAAATCGCCCACTTCGCTTGATCAGGCAGCCCAACCAACAGCTCCTGCTCGGCAATCTGCTCCAGATACACGAACTCGTCGCCATCGCGCTTCATCCGCCAATGATTGACCCCCACTACGATCATCAGGCCGATTGTAAAAAACGAAATCTCCAGCAACACCGGCGTCGAGAGGAAGCCCGCGATCATCCCAAACCACTCCCCAAGCACTCCCGGTGCCGCACCGGCCAGACGAATCGCAATCGTCAGAACCAATACGCCAAACAGGACCGAGGTCGCCACGATCACCTGCTTCACCCGTTCATCTCGAAAAATTCCCATCGCTGGTGCAATGCTACACCTCAACGACTCCAACCCAAATCCCGAATTCCTAAAAACAACCCTGAATTATTTAAGATAATTTGATTATTTTTAAAATTCATCATTTTAGGCGCACGCATGGCTGTCCGAGCGCTCCACCCGATCGTTCTCGCAGGAGCGCTGCTTGCGCCACCTGCGCCACCTGCGGTGATCGCGTGGGCGCCCGCCAAGGCCACGCAGCCGATAAAATCCATTGCGGCCACGCCCACTCCAGAGGCCCAGCCACTCGCCAACCAAGCGCGTCGCGTCGTGCTGCCCATCGAAATCGCCAAACACGGCCGCGCGGTGGTCCAGAAGCAGATCGAGGCGCAACTGGAACCCGTCCCGGAGCCATCCAGTCTCCTGCTCCTGACGGCCAGCTCGCTGCTCCTACTTCGACGACGCCGGTCTAACTGAGTTGCCCGAGGCTTGCCCCGTCCGGTTTCACCCCGTAAACCCCGCCCATGCGGCTTTACGACACGCTGACCCGGAGCGAACGCGCCCTCGCCCCGATCGACGGCTCCACCTTCCGATTCTACTGCTGCGGCCCCACCGTTTACGGCCCAGCACACATTGGCAATTTCCGCACCTTCGTGCTCCAGGACGTCTTTCGCCGCACCCTGGAAACCGGCGGCACCCGCACCTTCCACGTCCGCAACATCACCGACGTCGATGATAAGACGATCCGCGACTCACAGAAAGCCGGCCAGTCCCTCGCCGACTTTACTCGTGGCTGGACGGAGAAATTCCACGCCGATTGCGATGCCCTTGGCTGCCAGCTTCCTCATGTCGAGCCCAGTGCCATCGAGCACATCCCGCAGCAGATCGCGATGATCACCGACCTCGTGGAAAAGGGCCACGCCTACGCCTCAGACGACGGCTCGGTCTATTTCAAAATCGCTTCCTTCCCCGGCTACGGAAAGCTTTCACGGCTCGACGAGCGCGAACTCGAACTCGGCAAGACCCAGAACGCCCGCGCCAACTCCGACGAGTACGAGAAGGATAGTATTTCGGACTTCGTACTCTGGAAATCGCGGCGCCCGGAAGACGGTGAAAACTTCTGGGAATCTCCCTGGGGCCTGGGCCGCCCCGGCTGGCACCTCGAGTGCTCGGCCATGATCAAGGAATATCTCGGCGACACCTTCGACCTCCACTCCGGTGGCGTGGACCTCGTCTTTCCGCATCACGAAAACGAGATCGCCCAGAGCACCTGCGCCTGCGGCGGCCACTTCGCCGCGCACTGGTTCCACATCACCCACCTCCTCGTCGATGGCGGGAAAATGTCGAAGTCGCTCGGCAATCTTTACACCCTCGAGGACCTCTCCGCCAAGGGCTTCACCGCCATGGAGGTGCGCTATGTTCTCATCGGCGCGCATTACCGCAAGCCGCTCAATTTCACGCTCGATTCACTGAGCGCAGCCCGCGAGGCCCTCGCGAAACTCGCTAAGGGTGCCCGCTCGCTGGCCAAGCGCTCACCCGCCGAGGCCCGTTTCGACAGCGTCGACTTCGGCCCCTTCCAGTCCGCCTGGGACACGCTCAACGACGACCTCAACACCCCCGGCGCGCTCGGCGGACTCTTCACCGGCCTCAAGGAGTCGTCCGCTCTGAGTGGCGAAGCCGCCGCCAGGGCCCTCGCTGCCTTCAACCGCGTCCTCCGCGCCCTCGGTCTCACGCTTCCCGAAGAACAGGAAATCGTCGAAGCCCCCGGCCACATCCTCGCCCTCGCCGACGAACGCTGGCAAGCACGCCTCGGCCGAAACTGGGTCAAATCCGACCTCCTCCGCGACCAGCTCCTCGAAGAAGGCTGGGTGGTGAAGGACGGGAAGGATGGATACGAACTCTCTCCGAGAGAATGACGAATGAGGAATTTTCGAATGAGGAATTGGCTTTGCTTGAAATGACTTTTACCAGCGTTTAGTCTTTCCTCCATGTCGACCAAGGAACTTGCCATCGATACCATCCAAGGTTTGCCTGAAAATGCCTCGTGGCAGGACATTGAGGAGCGCATTCACTTTCTTGCCGCAATCGACAAAGCGCAAGAGGAAATCCGACAGGGCAAGTTCGTCTCGCATGAAGAAGTCCGAGCCCAGCTGGAGCAATGGCTTACCGAGTAATCTGGTCTGATTCCGCTCGCTCGGACCTCCGTTCCATCGTGCGCTACATCGCACGGGATGACCAAACCATCGCCCGACGCTTCGGCGAACGAATCATTTCGAGTGTCGAGAAGATCACCGCATTTCCCCGTAGCGGGCGGATGGTGCCGGAGCAGCGAAACGACCTCATTCGCGAAATCATTCTTTCGCCCTACCGGATCATTTTTCAAATCGACGATGCGGCCTTGAGGATCAACGTCATGAAAATCTGGCACTCTGCGAGAGGAAGCCTGAACTCCGACCAGTAGCCGCGTTCACCTCTTCTTTTAGTCATTAGGATTTAGTCATTACTCATTTCTTCCCCATGAACCTCCCCCACCGCCCACGCCGCAACCGCCGGACACCTGCCATCCGTTCGCTGGTTCGCGAGACCTCGCTTTCGCCTGCGGATTTCATCCTGCCGGTGTTCTTCCATGAGGACGCGGTGGACACACCGATCGCCTCGATGCCGGGCGTGACGCGCTGGTCGGTCGAAAGCCTGGTGAAGGAGGCCGGGGAGGCCCATGCGCTTGGAATTCCGGCGATCGTGTTGTTTCCGAAAATCGAGGAGTCTCTTAAGACGCCGCTCGCCGAGGAATGTGCGAACGATGAGGGCCTGGTCCCACGCGCCATCCGTGCGATCAAGGCCGCGCATCCGACGCTTTGCGTGATCACGGACGTGGCGCTTGACCCCTACAACTCCGACGGCCACGACGGCGTGGTGATCCGCGACGAAGAGGGCGAAGTCGAGATTCTCAACGACGAAACCGTGCGCGTGCTGGTCGAACAGGCCCTCTGTCACGCCCGGGCCGGAGCAGACATCGTTTCCCCGTCCGACATGATGGACGGTCGCGTGGCGGCGATCCGTCAGGCGCTCGATGACGAGGGTTACGAGGACGTCTCCATCCTGAGTTACACCGCGAAATACGCTTCGGCGTTTTACGGACCCTTCCGTGGAGCGCTCGATTCCGCCCCGAAGGATGGCGACAAGAAAACCTATCAGATGGACCCCGGCAATGCCCGCGAGGCGATCCGCGAACTTCAGCACGACGAGGCCGAGGGCGCGGACATGGTGATGGTGAAACCCGCCGGCCCCTACCTCGACATCATCACCCGCATCCGTGAGTCCACCGCACTACCTGTCGCCGCCTATCAGGTCAGCGGCGAGTATCTCATGCTGAAGAGCGCCTCGGCCAGCGGCTGGCTCGATGAAAAGGCGATCGTTCTGGAATCGCTGTTAGGCATCAAGCGCGCCGGGGCCGACATGATCTTGACCTACTTCGCCAAGCAAGCGGCGGGCTGGTTGAAGTAGCCGCGTTTCAAACACCCGAACCCGAGAATTCCTCTTCTCCACTGGCGTGGCGGATCACGTCGTGTATCCTCCTGCCGCCTAATGAATTCTGTCACTCCAACGCCACCGATCTCCACGGGCGTGGTCTTCGAAGCCCGCAAGGTGCGGAAGGTTTACCATACTGGAGAAGTCGATGTGGTGGCGCTGCACGGCGTCGATCTGTCGCTGAACGCCGGTGAACTCGTCTGCCTGCTCGGCGCCTCCGGCAGTGGAAAATCCACCCTGCTCAACATCCTCGGCGGCCTCGACGTGCCAACCTCCGGCGAGCTGATCTACAAGGGCTGGAACCTCGACGGCACGGAGGAAAAAACGCTCACGCTTTTTCGGAGGAACTGCGTCGGCTTCGTGTTCCAGTTCTACAACCTCATCCCCAGCCTCACGGCCCGGGAAAACGTGGCGCTCATCACCAGCATCTCGCGCAACCCGATGACGCCCGAGGAAGCACTCGAAATGGTCGGCCTCACCAAGCGCATGGATCATTTCCCCTCCCAGCTTTCCGGCGGCGAGCAGCAACGCGTCGCCATCGCCCGCGCCATCGCCAAACGTCCGGAAGTCCTGCTCTGCGACGAGCCGACCGGAGCCCTCGACGTCACCACCGGCATCACCGTTCTGGAAGCCGTCGAACGCATCAATCGCGAACTCGGCACGCTCACCGTCATCATCACCCACAACGCCGTCATGGCGGAAATGGCGGACCGCGTGTTGCACCTGTCTGACGGAAAAATCATCGACTCCACTCGCAATGAGGTGCGGCTCCCGGCATCAGGACTGAAATGGTGAAGGCACCGAAGCACTGAATTCTAAGCACTAAATCCGAAACGGAAGAGCCAGAGCAGAAGCCACCCTCTTCCTTTCGTCACTCGGATTTCGTCATTCGTCATCTTCTCCCCATGATCTCCCCGCTCGACCGGAAACTGCTGCGTGATCTTGGCAAGATGAAGGGCCAGGTCCTCGCGGTCAGTCTCGTCATGGCCTGCGGTCTGGCGATGATGATCATGACCCGGAGCCTGATCCTCACGCTGGAATCAACCCGCACGACCTATTATCAGCAGAATGCGATGGCGGATATTTTCGCCACCTTGAAACGCGCACCGCTCTCGGTCGCGGAGCGCATTTCGGACCTGCCTGGAGTGGCGATGGTGGAGCCCCGCGTGGCGGTGGATGTGACGCTCGATCTCCCCGGTCTAACAGAACCCGCGACCGGTCACATCGTCTCGCTACCGGAAGACGGCGGCCCGCAGAAGCTGAATCGCGTCTTCCTGCGCAGCGGACGATTCCCACGCACCGACGATCGTCGTGGGGTCGTGGTTGGAGAAACCTTTGCCAACGAAAACGGGCTCTCACCCGGCGACTCGCTCGTCGCAGTCATCAACGGCCATCGCGAAACCCTGAGCATCTGCGGCATCGGCCTTTCGCCGGAATTCGTCTTCGAGGCCCGCGCCGGAGAAACCCTTCCCGACCACAAGCGCTTCAGCGTGATCTGGATGAACTATCGCGCGCTGGCCGTGGCTTACAATCTCGACGGTGCCTTCAACGACGTGTGCGTTGACCTCTCCCCCGGCGCGAAGGCCGAACCGGTGATCGAGGAAATGGACCGCCTGCTCGCCCCCTATGGAGCCGGTGGTGCATTCATGCGGAAGGAACAAGCCTCGGCCCAGCGTCTCGATGACGAGCTCCGCGTGCTGCATTCGCTGTCGGTGCTCTACCCGCTCGTGTTTCTCAGCGTGGCGGCATTTATGGTGAATGCCGTACTTGCACGCATCGTCCGGTTGCAGCGCGAACAAATTGCCCAGATGAAGGCGCTGGGCTACGCGTCTTGGCAGGTCGGAGTCCATTACCTGAAATTCGTGTTGGTGATCGGCGTGCTCGGCACGATCATGGGGGGCTTCGGCGGACGCGTTCTCGGTGGAAAGTTCGTCGAGATGTACAAGACGTTTTTCCGCTTTCCCAACCTGCTGTTCCAAATGGACTATAGCGCCCTCGGCCTGGCCCTGCTGATCAGCATGGGAGCCTCGGCGATCGGCGTGCTTTCCGTCGTCTGGCAAGCCGTGAAGCTTCCACCTGCGGAGGCCATGCGCCCCGAACCGCCTGCGGATTTCAAGCCGTCATTCTTCGAGAAGATCGGCCTCACCCGCTTTTTCAGTCCCACCTTCCGGATGGCACTGCGCAACATCGAACGCCGTCCTTGGCAGGCGGTCTTCACCGGAGGCGGCCTGATGCTCGCCACCGGCCTGATGGTCCTGCCCGGTGCGATGGGCGACAGCATCGATTACCTGCTGACTTACCAGTGGAGCAGCGTCCAGCGGCAGGATGTGTCGGTCTTTCTAACAGAACCCACCGCCTCGCAGGGCTTCCACAGCCTTGAGCACCTTCCCGGCGTGCTACTCGCCGAGGAAGTCCGCAGCGTTCCCGCCCGGCTGAAGTTTGCCCAGCATCACCGCAAACTCTCCGTCAGCGGCATTTCCCGTCATTCCAATCTGAACCGCCTGCTCGACGAAAACGGCGAGCCGATCGTGATGCCCGATGAAGGTCTGGTGATGTCGAAGAAACTCGCTGAAGTGATCGGCGCGCGGATCGGGGATGAAGTGGAGATCGAAGTGCTCGAAGGCCGTCGTCCGACCTTGCTGGTGCCGATTCGCGGGCTGGTGACCGACTACGCCGGAGTCGCCGCCTACATGGACATCACCGCGCTGCACCGGCTGATGAAAGAGGGCGACACCGTGAATGGCG
>Ga0209829_10000814_pt1 | contig 27084 bp, 20 predicted proteins | sample C_140205_EF_Meta_FD_187311 | JGI IMG/M metagenome (GOLD analysis project Ga0209829, IMG submission 187311) | Freshwater microbial communities from Lake Croche, Canada to study carbon cycling - C_140205_EF_MetaG (SPAdes) (version 2) | ecosystem: Environmental > Aquatic > Freshwater > Lake... | reverse complement strand
GGTGGGCTCATCAAAAATGAATAACATTTTATTACTTGCTTTACCCTTGCCTAAAAAGCTGGCCAACTTTACCCTTTGCGCTTCGCCTCCACTTAAGGTACTGCTGCTCTGTCCCAACTTTACATAACCCAAGCCTACTTCTTGCAATGGACTTATCGCAAATACGATGTTTTTTTCTTCACTAAAAAATGAAATGGCCTCATCCACACTCATCTCCAATACTTCATAAATATTTTTTCCCTTATACTGTACTTCTAATACTGTCTCTTTAAATCTCTTTCCGCCACAATCCTCGCAAGTTAAATGCACATCGGCTAAAAATTGCATCTCTACCAATTGCTCTCCCTCTCCCTTACAGGTATCACATCTGCCTCCATCTACATTGAAGGAAAAATGTTTGGGCAAAAATCCTCTAATTTTTGACAGCGCTTGTTTAGAATATAAATCTCTTATGGCATCGTACGCTTTGATATACGTAACAGGATTACTGCGCGATGATTTTCCAATCGGGTTCTGATCTACCATTTCTATTTGATCTATCAAATGCAAATCACCACTTATTCCGTCATAACCGCCTACCATTTCCGCAGGAAGTGCTTTGGCTTTTAATAAAGCATTGTACAATACTTGTTTTACCAAAGTAGTTTTTCCACTTCCACTTACACCACTCACTACACATAAACTATGCAAGGGAAATTGAACATCAATGCTTTTTAAATTGTGTAAATACGCCCCTTCTAATTTTATAAAGTGTTTTGATATTCTTGTTTTTTCTGGAATGGGGATACTCATAGCACCACTTAAATACTTTCCAGTTAAACTTTCTTTGTCTTTTATGAGTGCTGCCGCATTCCCAACTGCTACTACTTCTCCACCCTGGTGCGCTGCCAGTGGTCCCATATCAATAATATGATCGGCATGTCGCATAATTTGCTCATCGTGCTCAACTACCACTACAGTATTGCCTAGGTCTCTTAAATTTTGTAATACTTTAATAAGTCGTTCTGTATCTCTTGAATGCAACCCTATTGAAGGCTCATCTAAAATATACAAGGAGTTGGTTAAATTACTTCCCAAACATCTTGTCAATTGGATTCTCTGGCTTTCTCCCCCACTTAAACTATTTGCCAATCGTGATAATGTTAAATAACCCAAGCCTACATCCATTAAGGTTTGTATGCGCTGTTCTAATTCTATCAATAATCTTTTTGCAATTTGTGTTTCGTGTGCTGTTAATTTTAACTCCGTAAACCAAACCTGTAAATCTTTGACTGGCATGGCACACAATTCTCCAATATGTTTGCCTGCAATTTTTACATACAAGGCTTCCTTGCGCACGCGGTATCCTTCACAATCGGGGCAATTGGTTCTGCCACGATACCTACTTAACATCACCCTAAATTGTACTTTATACAAATGCGCTTTTACATCTTCAAAAAAAGCATCAATCCCCAAAGCTTTTCCTAAACCCTTCCACAACTGTGCTACCTGCGTCTTCGTTAATTTATTAATCGGTTGATGTATCGGAAATCCTGCTTTGCCTGCTTCTTTTACAAATTGATCCTTCCACCAAACCAACTTCTCTCCTTTCCAGGGCGCTACCCCTCCATCATACACCGATAAGTTGGTATTGGGTATCACTAAATTTTCATCTATCCCCAATACCTGACTGTATCCTTCACAAGTTGGGCAAGCCCCATAAGGATTGTTGAAAGAAAATAAATTAGGACTTGGTTCATCAAATTCAATGCCATCTAGCGTGAACTTGTTATTGAAAGTTTTTAATACCGTTTCATTTTGCTCCACCCATAATATTCCTTCTCCTTCATAAAAAGCAGTACCAATAGAATCACTGATGCGATGAATGTCATCTTCATCAAATGCTTTGACAACGACTCTGTCAATTAAAACATATACCTCATGCGCTTTGATGGTTTTAGTAATTTCTGCCTTGGTCAACACCAATGCATCCTCAATTCTTAATATGCTGGATGCAGTTGCTTTAGTGGACGACCTTAGGTAAATTCGAGCAAACCCTTTTTGTAATAATATATTTAACTCCTCTTGTATGTCTCTTTTAGCTTGCTGTTTAAAAGGCACAATAATCACCATCTTGTCTCCCGCTTTCCCTTTTTGGATAAACTGCAATACATCCTGAACATCTTGCTTTTTTACTTCCTGTCCACTAATCGGCGATATGGTTTTTCCTACTCTGGCATAAAATACCCTCAGGTAATCATAAATTTCGGTCATACTTCCCACCGTACTGCGCGGTGTTCGTGTAACTACTTTTTGTTCAATAGCAATGGCCGGACACAAACCTTTGATATAATCCACATCGGGTTTTCCCATGCGGGACATAAACTGCCTTGCATAGGAAGACAAGCTTTCTGCATAGCGTCTTTGCCCCTCTGCAAATAAAGTATCAATGGTTAAAGAGGATTTTCCGCTGCCAGATACACCTGTTACTACTATAAATTGATTCCGCGGAAAGGCCACCGTTACATTTTTTAAATTATGCACCCTTGCCCCGACTACTTGTATGTCATTGCTTTCAATCTCCCCCGTCTTCCCTTTTTTACTGCTGGCCATATAGCAAAATAACAAATTCCCTGCCATTTAGTTGTAGGAATTTGTACCCGCTGTTTTCACTTAAAATGTGGATAGCTTTTAAAATAATTTCTTGTTTTCCACAAATGGAATTTCAACCCCTATAGCTAGTAATTTGTATCCACTAACCCATCGAAACCTACCCTAAAAGCAAAATGAACAAAGAAATTCAACTCTCCGACAACGAACTCATTCAATCCTTTCAAGACGGCAATTCCAGAGCTTTTGATGCCTTATTAGAACGCCACCAAAATAGAATTTACAATGCCATTTTCTTTATGGTTAAAGACAGTTATTTGGCCGAAGACCTTTTTCAAGAAATTCTAATTAAAGTCATTGACAACCTTACACAAAAAAAATATTCAGAGGAAGGTAAATTTCTCCCTTGGGCCTTACGCATTGCCCACAATTTTGTAGTGGACCACTTTAGAAAAGTAAAACGCACGCCCACTATTAAAACAAGCGATGATCAAGATTTGTTTGAAATTATCAAGCACTCCGATCATCCTGCTGATTATAAAATGACCCGTTCTCAGACCCATAAAAACATTCAAGAATTAGTGGATCTTTTACCTGAAGAACAAAGAGAGATTATTGTGTTAAGACATTACGCCAACCTAAGCTTTAAAGAAATTGCTCAAATGACCAACTGCAGCATCAATACTGCCCTTGGTAGAATGCGCTATGGCTTAATTAACTTAAGAAAGATGATGACCGAGCGTGGCATGAGCCTATAGGTCCCTACTTGTCTTTATTAACGCTACATGCTAGCCATTGCAAATATTCTTTTGCATTGGGCGTATAACCCACTGGATTGGATAGTATTTTTTGTGCAGGACTCATCACCACATACAGAGGTTGAGTTACTTGATTAAAATTTTCTGCTTGGAAAGTAGCCCACAAGTCACCGATGCTTATGATGTCTTTAGATTGCCCCTGCGCATTGGTATATTTAAATCTTTTTTCTACGGGCAATAATTCCTTGTCATCTACATACAAGGATACTAATATAAATTTATTTTGAATTTCAGCCATCACTTCTGGATCTGTCCACACATTCTCTTCCATCTTGCGACAATTAACGCAAGCCCATCCTGTAAAGTCTATTAAGATGGGTTTGTTTTGCTCCTTAGACAACTGCACTGCCTTCTCATAATCATTAACTACATTGGCATGTAAACCCACTTGATCCTTATTATTGGCTAATAAACTATAATGCGTTGGTGGCGGAAATCCACTTAAGAATTTTAACAAGTAGGTATTTTTTGGAGCCATTCCTACAATTAATATAATACCAAACACAAGGGCAATGTCTCCCAAAGATTTTCTTATCCTAGAAATTTTGGCACCCTTCACATCATGCGGCAATAATAATATACCTCTTAAATAAAGGGCTAAACCAATACTAATTACGGCCCAAATACCTAAAAACACTTCTCTTTTTAACAATCCCCAATGTTCTACCAAATCGGCATTGGATAAAAATTTAAATGCCAATGCCAATTCTAAAAAGGCCAATACTTTTTTCACGGTATCCAACCAGCCGCCCGACTTAGGCAAAGACTGTAACCATTGTGGGAAAATAGCAAATAAGGTAAATGGCAAAGCTAAGGCAATGCCAAAACCAGCCATCCCCTCTGTTAATGCCCAAGCGCCTCCTTGCAAGGATCCTACCAATAAAGTACCCAAAATAGGACCGGTACAAGAAAAAGAAACTATGGCCAATGTGATGGCCATGAAAAAGATGCCTCCTATACTCCCCAATCCACTTTTTGAATCGGCCTTGTTGGCAATACCACTTGGCAGTGTAATTTCAAAAAAGCCAAAAAAGGAAATGGAGAAGAATATAAAAATGATAAAGAAAATAATATTTAACCAAGGATTGGTAGAGATGCTATTAAAAATTTCAGGTTGTACATTACCAATGATATGAAAGGGCACACTTGCCAATACATAAATTAAAAAAATACTTGCCCCATACAATAAACCATTTTTTATTCCTTGTTTTTTTGTTTTGGATCTTTTGGTGAAAAAAGAAACTGTTACAGGAATCATTGGAAATACACAAGGAGTTATCAGTGCAATAAGCCCTCCTAAAAATCCTAACAAAAATACAGCCCAACCACTTGAAGTTTTCGTATCCTGGGTCGCTCCTCCACAAGCATCAGCAGGTACTTTGGTATTGACTTCAGGTAATAAAATTTGAAAGCCTGCCGTTTTTTTCCCATTGGCTAAGGCCACCGTTACAGGAACTTCTAATGCTAAAAACTGATCTCCCTTTGCTGCATTTACTACTACTGTTGTTTGTAAACTGTCTGGCTGAAACCCATTTATAACAATCGATTGTTCTATATCTAGTGAATGAACATAAACATTGGCTTGTTTAAATAAAACATCCGTTTGCTTCATTGCTTTTACTGAATAAATTGGCAACCCAATAAAGCGAACTGTTTCTAAACTTGATTTAAAGGAAGGTGCATTTAATCCATCTGGATTGGTTGCATATACATGCCAGTCGGATTGTATTTGTATGCTTGCTTTTAAAGTATAAGTGCTGTCATTGACTACGAACGCTTTTACCGATGGCGTAACAGGGTTTTGAGCTTGCGCATTCGGTACCATCAATAGCGTAACAAATGCAACAAATAAAGCGACAATTTTATTCAAGATATTTTATTTAAGTAAATGCTAAATTATTGCAAAGCAATTTCGAAAGCCACTTTGGTAGGAGGCAAACAACGTTCATCATTACATACCATGTATTCCACCTCTCCTGCAATTTTTGTTTTGCTTGCCACTTTTAAATTTACCAATTGCGCAAACTGAACTTTATTGCTGAAATAAGCAATTTCGGCATTGAAATTTTTATCGAATTTTTTTTCTATTTTTCCAATTTCTTTCGCAACCCCTTTTACTTGTAACAATGGGTTGGCTTTAAATGAAATACTTGTGGGTACAGGGCCTCCCTTAACAAATTGCGAGTATATATGCCATGGGCTTTCTACGTTTGCTGTAATTTGAAGCTCGTATTGCTTGTCTGACTTTTTCACTGCTTCAAAAGTCCATTTTACAGGATTTAGTTTTTGTGCATTTACATTTAACACAAATACAAGACTACAAAATATCACCCCTATTTTTTTCATGCTGGCATTTTTAAATTTCAACTAATTTTTCAACCCCAAAATTTCAAATACTTTTTTGCCATCTATATTGCTTAAGGTGCTTGAAGTGGCTCGCTCTGGATGTGGCATCATACCAAATACATTGCGCTTGTCATTGCATATACCCGCGATGTCCATAGTGGACCCATTGGGATTGGCACCGCCCCCAACTTTTCCAGTGGCATCACAATAACGAAATAATATTTGATTGTTTTTTTCTAAATGGTTTAAGGTGGCAGCATCTGCATAATACCTTCCTTCGCCATGCGCTATAGGAATTTGCAAGGCTTCACTTTTATCTGTTTTTATAAACACATTTTTACAAACAAATTGTTGATTGGCATTTTGCAACAAAGCTCCAGGCAATAACCCACTTTCACATAAAATTTGAAATCCATTACATACCCCCAATACTTTTCCGCCCTTATTGGCAAATTCTATCACCGATTGCATCATTGGACTAAATTTAGCAATGGCCCCACAACGCAAATAATCTCCATAAGAGAAACCGCCAGGGAGCACAATACAATCATCGGTAGTAAAATGAGACAGATCGCTGTCCTTGTGCCATAACATTTCAACAGGATAGCCCAAGTCTTTTTCTAAAGCATCTTGCATGTCTCTATCGCAATTGGATCCAGGGAATACTAAAACACCAAACTTCATAGGTATTAATTTAACTAATTAGGGTATTAAAACGAAGGTCAAAGTTACCAAAACTTGGCTTTATAGATTTGTTAAATTCTTCACCTAACTAAGGTGGTTATACACAATAACAGCTATGGCCGACCAAAATAGCAGATTGGGCACCAATAACCTTTTAGGGGTTCCATATCCAAAACTTATGAAACAAGCCAATGGGGTAATAACGATAGCGGAGGCGTACAATGCCTGCACTGAAAATAGGATGGGCTGAAATAGGGTTAATAACAACACCAAAAATAGCACCCCCCAGTATTTTCTTACTTGTATGATAAACCTGACTTGCTCTTTCTGCCAATAGTAAAACCCTACCATCATTTGCACTCCCATCACCAACAAAGCTAATATCACATTCCATTCAGGTTTCACCAATGGATTTTTCCAATCTAATTTGGGCAAAAAATGTCTAAAATCTGCAACATTGCCTATTAAAAAAACATACGTGAAAATAAAATAAAAAGGCAGTAGAATTCCCATAATTAATACCAACCATTCGGACAATCTAAATGGCCTTATTATTATTAATGCAAATAATACCACTGGAATCAAAATAGCTATGGGCTCATACAATAAGATTGAGATACCCACAATTAACCCAATATTAAATTCTAAAGTTTTAGGTTGATTTTGATCATACAATCTCAATAATTTTACCAGTATCCAAATAACCAATGAATTGGCCACCAAGCCAGAACTTATGACATCCCAAAATGGGAACAACCCTGTTAAAATAAGGTAAGTAAAGGCGGGCAAATAACTTATTTGCTGAAACATTTTAAACTTACTCAGCAAAATATTTAAGCGAATAGCTTGACTTAAAATTATTAATTGAAAAAGAACGATAAGAATGATGGGCGACAAGGGTTGAATTACATGTATCAATAAATAGGCAATTAAACCATCTGATTCATTGGCAATCACTAAGGGCGGATGCATCCAAACATGAAAATGCAAACCCAAACTTAATAGTACTAAAAAGATTAAATTAATATCAGACCTATCTTTGAATAAAAAAACCACGCTTACTTATTTAGAATTTAATTTTTGCAATACAAATTTAAGGCTTTAATTACATTGCTACTAGCCCCCCATCTCTTTTAAATCTGCCCCCTTGTCATGCACCTCTAAAAGATAGGCTTGGCCTTGCTTTACGGCTACATTTTCTAACCCATGGCTAATTGGAAAATCAAAACAGATAGGGATTGCTAGATTGGAAATATGTGCCCCAATAATTTCATGTGCAGTGGCCCCAAAGTCGGAGGCATTGTCTTTCATATCGGTAAAGCCTCCTACAATAATCCCCTTGCAGTTTTCAAACAACCCTGCATTTTTACACTGTATCATCAATCGGTCTATATTGTAATGATATTCAGATACATCTTCTATAAATAGTATTTTCTCTTTACTATCCAATGCATTTTGGGAACCTATTAAATGAGCAATCATGCATAAATTTCCGCCAATCATAGGCGCTTTTACCTTCCCCAAGGCATTCAATACATGGGCATTCGCTTGATATTGGCTTACCTTTCCTTCTAAACAATCTCGGAGTGATAAAATAAACTTTTCTCCTGGCTCCCCTTTGTTAAATGCCCCAGCCATAGGTCCATGAATGCTCATACAATTTTGCTTTTGCAGCGCAGCATGCAAAACTGTAATATCGCTAAAACCAATTACCCATTTTGGATGAGCATTAAATTTCGAAAAATTTAGCTCATTTACAATTCTACTCATTCCATACCCACCCCTAGCACATAGGATTGCTTTTATATTTTCATCGTCTAACATGGACTGAACATCGAGTGCCCGCTCGGCATCAGTAGCCGAAAAAGCGTCTTTTTTGCCCCCCACTGTTTTACCCAACTGCACCTGATACCCCCATTTTTCAAGGGTTTGTATGCAATTTTGCACTTTTTCAATTGGAATAGACCCTGCTGGACAAACCAGGCCAATAGTGTCTCCCTGTTTGATATTAGGCGGTTGAATCATACCACAATATTAAGTACTTTTGCACCAATGAACACGCCTAAACGATATTTGATTACCGCAGCCCTGCCTTATGCCAATGGACTGAAACATATTGGCCACCTAGCAGGCGCTTATTTGCCAGCTGATATATATGTTCGATACCTGAAAGCCCAAAAAAGAGAGGTAGTTTTTGTTTGTGGAAGTGATGAACATGGAACTGCCATTCCTATTCAAGCCACCAAGGAAGGAACAACCGCACAAGCTATTATCGATAAGTATCATCCCATTATTGAACAAAATTTTAAGGACCTAGGTATTGATTTTGATATATACCACCGCACCAGCGATCCTTTGCATCACGAAACTGCAGCTGAATTTTTTAAAGATTTAGAAGCAAAAGGGCATTTAGAAACCAAGACCACCGAACAATATTTTGACGAAGCCTCACAAACTTTTTTAGCAGATCGTTATATAAAAGGCACTTGCCCCAATTGTGCGCATAAAGAAGCCTATGGAGACCAATGTGAAAAATGCGGTAAAAGCTTAAGCCCAGAAGAATTAATAAACCCAGTGAGTACTTTAAGTGGGAATCCCCCTATTAAAAAAGAAACGACGCATTGGTACTTGCCTTTAAATAAACATGAAGATTTTTTACGCAAATGGATTTTAAATGATCATGCGAAAGATTGGAGAGCAGCTGTGGTGGGGCAATGTAAGAGCTGGATTGAAGGTGGCTTGCAACCAAGAGCTGTTACCCGTGATTTGGATTGGGGTGTAAAAGTGCCGCTTGCAAGTGGTGCAGGAAAAGTATTGTACGTTTGGTTTGATGCCCCTATTGGATATATAAGTGCTACCAAACAATGGGCTTTAAATACAGGAAAAGATTGGACACCTTATTGGAATGACAAAGAAACAAAATTGGTTCACTTTATAGGGAAAGACAATATTGTTTTTCATTGCATCATCTTTCCTATCATGTTAAAATTGCATGGAAATATTTTACCAGAAAATGTTCCAGCCAATGAATTCATGAATTTAGAAGGAGATAAAATGAGTACTTCAAAAGGTTGGAGTATTGAAATGGACGACTATATCAACAAGTGGATAAAAAAAGACAATGGCGGCAATGGCCTTGCAGATAGTTTACGTTTTTATTTAACTGCTATTGCCCCGGAATCCAAAGACAGTGAATTTACTTGGAAAGGATTTCAAGAATCTGTAAATGGAGAACTAGTAAGCATCTTCGCTAATTTTGTAAATAGAACCTGGGTGCTCATGCATAAATTATGCAAAGGGAAAGTGCCTCCTATTCGTACTGATTTATTAGACGACGAAGACCAAGCTATATTAATAAGTGTCAAAGAAAGTAAAGAAAAAATTACCGAACTATTAGAATTATATAAATTCAGAGAAGCACAATTTGAAGTAATTAACCTAGCTAGATTAGGCAATCAATACATGCAAAAGAAAGAACCTTGGATATTGGCCAAGCAGCTGGATACCGATCCTACTGCTCAAGCTAAGATTGACAATTGTATGCATGCTTGTTTGCAATTGTGCGCCAACCTTGCCATTTTAATGAACCCTTTCTTGCCATTTACTTCCAAAAAAATGTGTTACATGATGAAAGTAGTGGACAAAATGCTGGAATGGAAAAATGCAGGTGATTTTAATTTATTAAAAGTAGGCTATAGCTTACGTCCTCCTGAATTGTTGTTTAGAAAAATAGAAGACGAAGAAATTGAATCAGAATTAACACAGTTGCACAGCAACTTAATAGCAAAAAAAAATACAATGGATAGCAACACAGCACCAACAAGCCCTTCCGATGAAAAAAGTGGGAAGCCCGAAATTGTTTTTGATGATTTTGGTAAAATAGACTTGCGCGTGGGAACCATTGTAGAAGCCAAGAAAGTTGAGAAGGCCGATAAATTACTTCAATTAGAAGTAGACTTAGGAACAGAGCAAAGAACTATTTTGTCGGGTATTGCCATGCACTTTGAGCCAGCAGCTATTGTAGGTAAGCAAGTGGTGGTGGTAGCCAATTTAGCTCCGCGTAAAATGCGTGGCGTTGAAAGCAAGGGGATGATTTTAATGGCCGAAGATGCACATGGCAAATTATACTTTGTTCAACCTAGCGAAGCCATTGCTGCAGGAAGTACTATCAGTTAATCCTAAAAAATCATTAGAGATTAAATTTTCAAACCCTTATATTTTATAAAGGGAGAGAAAATCCTAAAAAATCATTAGAGATTAAATTTTCGAACCCTTATATTTTATAAAGGGAGAGAAAATTCTAAAAAATCATTAGAGATTAAATTTTCGAACCCTTATATTTTATAAAGGGGGAGAAAATTCTAAAAAATCATTAGAGATTAAATTTTCGAACCCTTATATTTTATAAAGGGGGAGAAAAGAATTTAAAAAGAACTAAAAAATTAAATACATTCTTTTAACTCTTTCTCTGTGTAGGCAAGACCATGATGTTTTAAAACATCATCAGGTACGCCTGCCCACATATTGGGTACATTGCCCAAATAGCCCAAATCTTTCACACCAATTTCGGCCGTATAAAAACCAGTAGTTACTAGGTCTCTTATTTTATTGAAGAAGCTTACTCCCTGTGCCACTTCTGGCGCTGCTTTTTTAGGATAGGCAATTTCATCTACAATGCCTATTTGCTCCTGATGGGTGCATTCTACAAAGGCCTTGCCATGTTTTTTGTACGTATGCAAGTCCAACCATTTCAAACCCCCACGCATGGGTACTTGATGATCGGGCATGTCTTTTACTATAAACTCGATAAACTCTGGCACTTTAGCATCGGTGGCAGAACCGCTCACAGCATCTTTTGGAATTATGATGTCGGAAAGCACCACGATGGTAGCAGCTTCGTGTGCATCAAAGAAATTGGGTTGGGCCTTTACCTTTACCAAATAATCTTTTTCCTCTTGCATACGGTCGTCCATATTCACTTCTGAAACCGTGGTAGCAGTATTTTTACAAGCTTCTACTAAAACAGCTGTTGAAACTGTTCCTAATAACATCGCTTTAATGGATTTTCTTCTGTCCATAATATTTTAAATTAAAATTTGATATATTTTGTTTGTTGGTTTTTTCTTTGCTTAAGTTGAAATAAAAGCAAAGAAAAAAATTATAAGTTTTGTTTTTGTAACTGATCCAATACATATTCCGAAGTACGCATAGACAAAGCCAAAATAGTCCATGTAATATTTTTATCTGCTTGAGATGTAAATACAGAGCCATCTACACAGAATAAATTTTTACAATCATGCGCTTGTCCCCATGCATTTAAAGGAGCCGATTTTTTATCAGCACCCATACGCACTGTTCCCGCTTCATGAATAATATTACCTGGATTAGACAAGCCATACTTATTGCTAGCATCATCTTGATCGCCCCAAGTAATTACAGCCCCCATTTCATGCATAATTTCACGGAAGGTTTCTTTCATATGCTTGGCTTGCTTTACTTCATATTCCGAATTCTTACAATCAAATTTTAAAACAGGAATACCAAACTTGTCAACTACATTCGGATCGATACTACATTTGTTTTCGAATCGTGGCACCGCTTCTCCACGGCCACCCATTCCTACACTTGCACCATAAAAGAAACGTACGTCTTCTTTTAATGACTCGCCATAACCACCGGCTTCCTTTGTCTTAGCATTTACTTGAAATTTTCCATTTAATCCTTGCATGCCCATACCAAAGCCATAACCAGGCTGGCTCATGCCACCCCAATATTCAATATGATATCCACGCGGGAAGTCTAATTTCTTGTTGTCTAACCACCAAGGTGTATACACGTGCATTCCGCCTACACCATCTTCATTGTAACGCTTACGTCCAAATAAGGAAGGAATAACACCACCCAATGCAGCACCAGTTGAATCGTGTAAATAATGTCCTACCACGCCCGAACTATTTGCCAATCCATTGGGATGTTTGGTAGATTTTGAATTCAATAACAAACGAGCGGTCTCACAAGTACTTGCTCCAAGTATCACCACTTTTGCATTGATTTGATATTCTTGGTTGTCAAATTTATTGACATAAGAAACACCCGTTGCTTTTCCTTCCTTGTCTGTCATTACTTCTCTTGCCATAGCACCAGTAATTAAATCCACATTGCCAGTTAATACAGCAGGTCGAACCAAAACAGAAGAAGAAGAGAAATCTCCATATACTTTACAAGAGCGATTGCATTGACCACAATAAAAACAAGCCCCTCTATCGTCATTAATTTTTTTAGTCAAAATAGATAAACGAGAAGGAATCACTGGTATATTAATTCCAGTTGCTGCTTTCTTAAACATCAATTCATGCAAGCGGGGTTTTGGAGGAGGTAAGAAAAATCCATCCGGATCATTTTCAAGACCTTCGTTTGTGCCGTATACACCAATTAATTTATCTATTTTATCATAATAAGGTTTTACATCCTCGTAGCCAATTGGCCAATCATCGCCTAAGCCATCAATACTTTTGCGTTTAAAGTCACGTGGCCCAAAACGCAAGGAAATACGGCCCCAATGGTTGGTACGTCCACCTACCATTCTAGCTCTCCACCATTCAAATTTATCGCTACCTGGAGTTTGAGTATAAGGTTCCCCGTCAATTTCCCAGCCCCAAAAAGAAGCGTCAAAATCACCAAAGGGTCTCATTTTAGTACTTGCTCCACGACGAGGAGAATCCCATGGATTTTTTAATTGCGCTGAATTTTTTGCAGGATCAAATTCAGGACCTGCTTCTAACAAACAAACTTTTAACCCAGCTTTGGATAATACGTAGGCTGCCATTCCTCCTCCGGCACCAGAACCTACAATTACCGCATCGTATTTTTTGGGTGATATTTTAACTTGAAAATTGGACATGATTCAATCGTTTTAGCTGCGTGAAATAAAGAATGAATTTAAAGAAAAAATGGGATGAAAAACAAAAAAAGGGATGAAAATAAAAGCAACCCAAAAAACAAAAGGCCCCGTTTATGGGGGCCTTTTAAAAAATCATGAGAGGTTATAATTTCAAGACCCTAACTTTCAAAGAAAGGGCCGAGAAATTCAACTACGAACAGCCCATGCTTGTGCCGCAGTTTAAACATTTATAACAGGTACCGCTTCTTATGGTAATATGTCCGCAGGTACTACAGGCAGGCGCATCACTTTGCATGCTTTTTGCAGCTGCTTGTACCTGATCCATAGCGCCGGTTGCTTCCACTGCAACGGCTACATTGGCTTTAGCTACTGGAGCTGCTGCAGGCGCTGTAACACGAATGCTGCTTAATTCAGGCTTGCCTACCAAAGTAATATCTCCTTCCTCGCCTAAGTTTTCTACGGTAGGCTTGTCTAATACATGTACTAAATCGGTTCTTCCTAAATATTCATAAGCCAATGAGCGGAATATAAAGTCAACGATAGAAGTTGTGGTTTTAATGTTTGGATGATCTACCATTCCAGAAGGCTCGAACTTAGTAAATACAAATTTCTCTACAAACTCTTCTAATGGAACACCATATTGTAAACCAACAGAAATTGAAATCGCAAAGCAGTTCATTAAACTACGTAATGTTGAACCTTCTTTTGCTAAGTCAATAAATATTTCTCCTAAAGTGCTATCGTTGTATTCACCAGTTCTTAAAAATAATACTTGGCCACCAATACGCGCTTTTTGTGTAAAGCCACGACGCTTAGCTGGTAAAGATTTACGCTCTACGATACGAGACAATTGACGCTTGAAGGTAGTGTCGGTAGAAGCAGCCATTCTTTTTTGAACTTCTTCTAATAACTCGTCTACATTTAATTTACTCAAGTCAACTAATTGTGATTCGTTTTCTAAAACGCTCTCTTCACTTGCCGAATCCACTTTTTTCTTCTTATCAGATTTTGTACTTAAAGGTTGGCTTAATTTAGAACCATCACGGTAAATAGCATTCGCTTTTAAACCCAATGTCCAACTCATTAAATAAGAATCGGCAATTTCTTCAACAGTCGCCTCGTTTGGAAGGTTAATGGTTTTAGAAATCGCGCCAGATAAGAAAGGTTGGCAAGCAGCCATCATTCTGATATGTCCATGTGCGTGAATATATCTTTCTCCTTTTTTACCATTTTTATTCGCGCAATCAAATATTGACAAATGCTCATCTTTCAATGCTGGCGCACCTTCTACGGTCATAGTACCGCAAACATAATCGTTGGCTGCATCTATTTGATCTTCTGTAAATCCTAAAGCTTCTAATAAATTAAAACTCCAGTCTGCAAATACTTCTTCTTTAAAACCTAATCTTGTTAAACAAGCATCACCTAAAGTGAAACGGTTAAAAATAAATCCAATTTCAAATGCAGATTTAGCAGCACCATTTAATTTTGCAATCTCTTCTGCTGTAAATCCTTTGGCTAATAAAGATTCATTATTGATATGTGGTGCCCCTGCGAAACTTGCATGTCCTATAGCAAAGTTTACAATCGCATCATTTTCTGCTTGAGAATAACCCAAATTCTTCAATGCTTGTGGCACTGATTGGTTGATGATTTTAAAGTAACCACCACCAGATAATTTTTTAAACTTCACTAATGCAAAATCTGGTTCAACCCCTGTGGTATCGCAATCCATTACTAAACCAATGGTTCCTGTTGGAGCGATAACAGTAGTTTGTGCATTTCTATAACCATATTTTTCACCTAATTGAACTGCGTCATCCCAAGCTTTGGTAGCCGCCTTCAATAAATAATCAGGTGTGTATTGTGCTTTAATTCCTTGTGGTTTAATTTCTATTCCAACATAAGCGCCCTCTGCATCATAAGCGGCAGCACGGTGATTACGCATCACACGTAACATGTCTTCTTTATTTTCTTCGTATCTATCAAAAGCACCTAAGAAAGAAGCCAATTCAGCAGATGTTTTATAAGCAACACCTGTCATGATAGCAGTAATAGAACCAGCAATTCCACGGGCTTGCTCGCTATCGTAAGCGATACCACTTACCATTAACATGGAACCCAAGTTAGCAAAACCTAAACCCAATGTTCTGTAATCATAAGAAAGTTGTGCTACTTCTTTAGAAGGGAATTGTGCCATTAAAACAGATACTTCTAATACGGTGGTCCATAATCTTGATGTGTATTCAAAACCAGCTACATCAAAACTATTGTCAGACTCATTGAAGAATTTACGCAAGTTGATAGATGCTAGGTTACAAGCCGTGTTGTCCAAGAACATATATTCTGAACATGGGTTAGACGCATTGATGCGCCCCCCTTTTGGACAAGTATGCCACTCGTTAATAGTCGTGTCATATTGTGTTCCTGGATCGGCACAACGCCATGCAGCATTGGCAATTTGATCCCATACTTCACGAGCAGGTATTGATTGCATCACACGACCATCAGTTCTTGCCTTTAATTCCCAGTTGCCATTTTCTGACAAGGCTTTGAAGAAACTATTAGGGATACGTACCGAATTGTTTGAGTTTTGCCCAGACACAGTTGCGTAAGCTTCTCCTTCATAACTATTATCATAACCAGCCGCGATTAATGCTGCTACTTTATCTTCTTCTTTTACTTTCCAGTTAATAAACTCCATTACTTCTGGATGATCTAAATCTAAACAAACCATTTTAGCAGCACGACGCGTTGTGCCACCACTTTTAATAGCACCTGCCGCACGATCTCCAATTTTTAAGAAACTCATTAAGCCGCTTGATGAACCACCGCCACTTAATTTTTCATTGGCACCTCTAATTTGAGAGAAATTAGTTCCCACTCCAGAACCGTATTTGAAAATTCTTGCTTCTCTTGTCCATAAGTCCATGATACCGCCTTCGTTTACCAAGTCGTCACTTACACTTAATATAAAACAAGCATGAGGTTGCGGACGCTCATACGCACTGGTTGATCTTTTTAATTGCTTATCGTTGGGGTCTACATAATAGTGACCTTGTGCACCACCTGTAATACCATAACTCTCATGTAACCCTGTATTAAACCATTGTGGTGAATTAGGAACACATGCTTGATTCAAAATACTATATACCAATTCCTCATAGAAAACTTGTGCATCTTTTTCAGTTGCGAAATAACCATAACGCTCTCCCCACACTCTCCAACAATTAGCCATACGATGCGCTACTTGCTTTACTGTTGTTTCACGACCTAGTGTTCCATCGGGTTGAGGAACTCCTGCTTTTCTAAAATATTTTTGTGCAAGAATATCTGTTGCAATTTGACTCCACTGTTTGGGAACTTCCACATTGGTCATTTCAAACATCTTCTCACCATTTGGATTTTTGATAACGCTATCTCTGTAATCGTATTCAAATTGGTCGAACGGAGAAACATTCTCTTTAGTAAATAGGCGAGAAAATTGTAAGCCTTTTTTTGTTTTTGCAGTAGCCATGGTCGTATTCTATTTTGGATGTTAGTGGGTTATCCCACTAGATTTTTCAAAAACCTTGATGGGTATACGAAAATATCTTTCTATGACCATAATGCAACCATGGAAATATCAACAGCTGTGGAAAAGAAATGTGGATTAAATTAAACCCTTTATCCGGCTTGATTTTCGTGATTTATCCCCACCTTATGTTAGTTTCTGCGAAAAAAAAACCTTGAATTATTGTATTTTTTAGTAATAAATAGAGATTCCCCTCTAATCATATAATTAAATTGGATAATTTTGAAGATTCCAACAAAAAGACGCACCTTTCGGGTGCAAAGAAATGACTCAGCAGATATACCATACCATCCTAAGCGGCAAAGAAAAATCGCACAAAGCTTTTGCCGTTTTAATAGACCCAGACAAGCTAAATGAACAAAGCTTATTAAGCACCATAAATATTGCAGTCCAAGCCAAAGTGGATTTCTTTTTTGTAGGAGGCAGTTTAGTGGTGACGGATACCTTAGATAAAATGGTATCTACCATAAAAAAACATTGCACCATTCCTATCTTATTGTTTCCTGGCTCTCCAGATCAAATTACTTCTAAAGCAGATGCTTTATTATACTTGTCTTTAATTTCTGGCCGCAATCCAGAACTACTCATTGGACAACATGTCATTAGCGCCCCCTTTGTCAAACAAAGTGGTTTAGAAATTATTCCAGTAGGCTATATGCTTATTGATGGAGGATCGCCTACCACGGTTTCTTACATTTCCAATACCAACCCTATTCCATCCAATAAAAATGACATTGCTATTTGTACCGCCATGGCGGGGGAAATGTTAGGGCTAAGATTGATTTATATGGATGCAGGCAGCGGGGCATTAAAAGCCATTCCAACTGCTATGATTAAAGAAGTAGCCAAACACATTCAAATTCCTTTGGTGGTAGGTGGCGGCATTACAACCCCTGATAAAGCAAAAGAAAATTGCTTGGCGGGTGCAGATATTATTGTTGTGGGCAATGCAGCAGAAAAAGATCCGGATTTAATCACCGCCATCTCCAACGCGATTCATAGTTTGAACAAATAGTAAGCCTTTATTAGAAACTCATCATTTCTTTAAACTTGACTGTTTGACGTCGGCTTATTTCTATTTTCTCTCCTCCTTTTAATTCTACCAAAAGTCCTCCATTAAAATAGGGCTCTATTTTTTCGATCCAATGTAAATTAATAATGTGTTTTCTATTGGCTCTAAAAAACACGCGATCGTCTAATCTATCTTCCAATGCATTCAAAGACTTCAAAATAAGGGGCTTATTGGTGGCAAAATATACTTTGGCATAATTGCCTACACTTTCAAACAACCTAATGTCTTGCAATTTCACAAACCAACATTTTTCACCATCCTTTACAAATACTTGGTCACTCTCCGATAACGGCCCACGTTGATTGCCTGGTAAACTTGCTTGCTCCAATTGTATTTCGGCTTGCAATTTTTGTATAGCGTCTGCCAATCTTTTTGGATCAATGGGCTTCAATAAATAATCTAAGGCATTTACTTCAAATGCCTTTAATGCAAATTCATCATAGGCCGTAGTAAAAATTACTTTTGGTGCTTTTTCCAATTCAGCCAATAAATCAAAGCCCGTTTTGCCAGGCATTTGTATGTCTAAGAAAATAAGGTCGGGCCTGGACAAATCAATTTTTTCTACCCCCTCATCCACATTGCTTGCTTCGTCAATAATTTGTATTTCGGGGTGTTCGGCCAATAACTTTTTTAACTCATTTCGAGCCAATCTTTCGTCGTCAATGATAATTGCTTTAATGGGCATCTTTTACTTTTTATGAATAGAAATGGGGATCGCTAATTTTGCGGTTACCTGATTGGGCGCACCTTGAAAAAGTTCGAACAAAGCCTGGCCTCTATACAAAATATTTAAACGCTCTTTGGTGCTTTGCAATCCAAAACCATCTTTTTCACTGGCATTTAATAATCCGGTATTTTGAACCATTAAAATATGTTTGTCTTGATCAAATTTTGAAATAATTTTTATAGTACAATCGCCCGGTTGCTTGCCTAGCCCATGTTTTATGGCATTTTCCACTAAGGTTTGCAACATCATAGGAGGCAATTCATTGTCCATGGTTGATGGCTCAATTTCATATGCTACAATTAACCTATCTGCAAAACGAATGTATTCTAATGCCAAATAATCTTTGACAATATCCAACTCTTTTTCAAGGGTGGTAATTTCCACTTTGTCTGCTTGTATACTACTTCTTAAAATATTACTCAACTCGGTAATGGCTTGTCTTGCTCTTTTTGGATCCTCATCTACCAATGCACGAATGCTGTTTAATGCATTGAAAATAAAATGTGGATTGATTTGCGATTTAATGGTTTTTAATTCCAACTCTTTAATGATGGTTTCCAATCTTACTTTATTTACTTCCTCCGAATTGGTAAACTCAATATAATGCCATAAAACATACACCGAAACCCATACCAAAAAAATAGGTCCGTCTAACAACAAGCTAAATAAGATGCGCTTATTGACTCTTGCCACATTCCAAGTCGAAATAATATTGTGTAATGAAAAAACAAAATGACTGGGCGCACCATTCAGTCCATCTCTATCTCTATCAAATAATTTGAACAATTCAATTAAGGAACTATTTAGAATACTAAATAACCCAGCAAATAATAAAATAAGCAAAAATATTTTCCACCATTGGTGACTTGGGGTAGGCGGCCTTAAAGAAAGTTTCAACATCGACTTTCTAAGCAAATGGGTCAAAAGAATTCCTAATATAATTGTGATAAGTAATCTGGGATAAAAAATTAAGCTCAATTGCTTTTCCAATATGTAGGCAAAAAATACAATGGCCAAGCCATAGCTAAACCAGCCGGCAATCTGACAAATCCAATATAGGGAAGCATTCTTTTTCATCTGTCCCCAATTTACTCCAATTTGCTTGCTTATTGGCCCTTAGTTTGGATGATTGGTCAAATACTTGGGTAGGTGGCATTTTGGCTCCTTTTTCACTTTAAACTTTTGTTGAATATTTATGTTATTAACTTACTTTTACAACACAAACTTGAAGCATGCATAGCGAGGCTGGACCTTTATTGAAAATGATAGACTCCCCGGAAGATTTGAAAAAAATTCCTAAGGAGAAATTGCATCAAGTATGCGACGAATTGCGTCAATACATTATTGATATAGTAAGCGTGCATGGCGGCCACTTTGCTGCTAGCTTAGGCGTGATTGAATTAACAGTTGCTCTTCATTACATTTACAATACCCCCTATGACCAATTGGTTTGGGATGTAGGACATCAAGCGTATGGTCATAAAATTTTAACTGGGCGTAGAGATGTATTTACTACCAATCGTAAATACAAAGGCTTAAGTGGTTTTCCTAAAAGAACCGAAAGCGAGTACGACACTTTTGGCGTAGGACATTCTTCTACTTCCATTTCTGCAGCATTGGGTATGTCTATGGCTGCGAAGTATAAAAAAGAAAATAGAAAATCTGTTGCCATCATTGGAGATGGCTCTTTGACCGCTGGTATGGCATTTGAAGCCATGAATCATGCTGGCGTTGCCGATAGCGATGTATTAATTATTTTGAACGACAATTGCATGAGCATCGATCCAAATGTGGGTGCACTTAAAGAATATTTAACTGACATTAGTACTTCTCCTACTTACAATAAAGTAAGGGATGAACTTTGGCAGCTCATGGGTAAATTACCTATAGGAAAAACATTTACGCGTGAAATGGCTTCTAAAGTGGAAGCAAGTTTAAAAGGCGTGGTTTCGAAAAGTAGTAATTTATTTGAAGCATTGAACCTGCGTTATTTTGGCCCTGTAGATGGGCATAATATTGCCAACTTAGTAGATACCTTAAAAGATTTAAGAGAAATACCTGGTCCAAAAATTTTGCATGTACTTACCGTAAAAGGGAAAGGTTACGCATTGGCAGAAAAAGATCAAACCAAATGGCATGCACCTGGTTTATTTGATAAATTAACTGGTGAGATTATTAAGAAAAAAATTGAAACACCACAACCTCCAAAATACCAGGATGTGTTTGGACATACCATTGTAGAATTAGCGAAGGCCAATAAATCAATTATGGGTATTACGCCTGCTATGCCCAGTGGATCTTCATTGAAATTTATGATGGAAGCCATGCCTGATAGGGCTTTTGACGTTGGCATCTGCGAACAACACGCGGTTACTTTAAGTGCTGGCTTAGCTACACAAGGCATCAAAGCTTTTTGTAATATCTATTCTTCCTTTATGCAAAGAGCCTATGACCAAGTCATCCACGATGTTGCCTTACAAAATTTACCGGTGGTTTTTTGTTTAGACCGCGCAGGTTTGGTTGGGGAAGATGGACCGACCCACCATGGTTGTTATGACATTGCTTTCTTTAGATGTATCCCGAATATGATTGTATCGGCTCCTATGAACGAAATTGAACTACGCAACTTGATGTATACTGCTCAATTGCCTGAAACCAATGCACCCTTTGTCATTAGATACCCAAGAGGCGAAGGTGTGATCGTAGATTGGCAAAAGCCATTCGAAAAAATTACGATTGGAAAAGGTCGAAAATTAAAAGATGGAAATGATACTGCAATTTTAACTTTTGGACATCCAGGAAATTTCGCACAAACTGCAATCAGAAATTTAAGAGAAGAAGGCATAGATCCTGCCCATTACGACATTCGATTTGTAAAACCGTTGGATGAAGATTTACTGCACGAAGTATTCAAAAAATATGATAAAATTGTTACAGTAGAAGACGCGACGGTGGTAGGCGGAATGGGTTCGGCCATATTAGAATTCATGAACGCGCACAATTACTCAAGTAAAATTACCATCCTAGGTATCCCAGATACCATTGTAGAACATGGCAGTTTAAAAGAATTACACCAAGAATGCCACTTTGATGCAATAGCTATTGCAGAAGCTGTGAAAACCTTACTGGGCAAGCAAATACTCGCAGAAGTATAAATTGTAAAACTTTAAGAAGACTTAGTTTAAACTAGGATCAAAATCACCTAAATTTTCAGGCGCTGTATCTTCTTGAATAGGATCTTCCTTAAATGATTCTAAATTGGGCGTTTCATAAGAATCAAAACTATCTATATGTCCTGGCTCTAAATCATCTTCTCTATTTTCATTCCATTCGATGATAAAATTATTGCGTCCTTCTCCCACCATTAACTTCATGTATTTTTGTTGAGACAATTCTAAGATAGATAAGAATAAGAAAAGCGCATGTACCCTGTCTTGACAAATGTCAAATACTTTTTCAAAAGCGACCGTCTTGCCTTCTCTAACAATGTCTAGCAAATAAGCCCTGCTGCCTTCCATTGTATAATTGTACCTCACTACGGTATGCACTGGTCTATTTTGACGGTCTTGTAAACGAGTCATTACTTTCTCAAATGACTTCATCAATTTAAACAAAGTCACCGTTTGCAATTCAGTTCCTTCTGCCGCTTCCTCCCCCACCATCGACATTTCTTGTTGTATATTTCCGCGCTTCATCATTAACATCCTAAGCGCTTCCAAATCGGCCATTTGAACAGCGGCTTCTTTGTACTTTTTATACTCTAAAATTTTATCTATTAATTCTTGTCTTGGATCAATTTCATTTCCCAAAGCATCCAATTCTTTTCTTGGCAATAAAAGCTTGGCCTTGATGCGCATTAAAGTAGATACAAACAAAATGAACTCACTACTTAGCTCTATGTTTACTTTTTCTTGATCATGAATAAAATGTAAAAAATCATTGATGATTTTAGTAATCTGAATATTGTAAATATCCATTTCGTCTCGCTCAATAAAAAAAAGCAGTAAGTCAAAAGGACCTTCAAATTGGTCTACTTTTATGGAATAATTCGTATGCTGGTTCATTCCCACAAAGAAAAGGAATCAAGACTAATTTAGCGCCAAATGACCAAGTATTTATCCACTTTTATAAAAAATAAAGCATCTTTACCCAAAATTTAGAGCGTGAACAATAAGTTCTTCAATTGGTTCTTGTTTGGCATATTATCCCTTATCTGGGGCAGCTCCTTTATTTTAATGAAAGAAGGCCTAACAGTGCTTTCCCCCTATCAAGTGGCTTCGATGCGCATGCTGTTTGCAGGCCTTGTTTTGTTGCCTTTTGCTTTTAGTGCTTTCAAAAAAATACCCAAAGAAAAAATGGGATTAGTGCTTATTTCTGGCATCATTGGAAATTTTATACCCGCTTATCTTTTTTGCATTGCTGAAACTAAAATCGATAGTGCGCTTGCTGGAATTTTAAACTCGTTAACGCCCCTGTTTACCATTCTTGTGGGCTTATTTTTTTTCAAACTTCCTTCTAACAATAAAAAATTAGCGGGCGTGCTGGTAGGATTTATAGGACTTTGTTTACTAATTGTATCTGGTAAAAATATTAGTTTCGAGAATTTATCTTATGCATCCTTAGTGTTGATGGCCACTTTTTTATACGGTCTAAATGTAAATATGGTAGGAAAGTTTTTACAAAATATACGCGCCTTAGACATTGCATCGGTTGCCTTTGCTTTTTTAATTGTACCTAGTTTACTTCATCTTTATAGTACCGGCTTTTTTAATCTAAATTTTAAAGACCCTTCCAATATCAACGCTTCTTTAAGTAGCATTTGTTTAGGGGTGGTGGGCACTTCCATCTCCTCCATTCTTTTTTACATGCTTATAAAAAGATCCAGTATTGTGTTTGCTTCGATGGTCACTTATGGAATACCCATTGTGGCAGTAGCCTGGGGCATTTATTTTGGAGAAACCATTTCTTTACTACAAGTTGGTAGCTTACTTATTATATTATTGGGTGTCTATATTGTAAATAAGCCCCGACACTAAAAAAGTATCGAGGCTTATTTTTTTGGTAAGTTAAAAGTGAATGGTACCACTTTACTTAGATCGTCATAATTTCTTTTTCTTTGGACTCTAAATGTTTTTCAACCAAGCCAATGTGCTTGTCTGTTATTTGTTGAATCTCGTCTTCGGCACCTTTACAAATATCCAAACTAGCCCCATCCTTTTGTAATTTCTTTACTTGCTCAATATGATCACGTCTAATATTACGAATAGATACTTTGCTTAATTCTCCTTCAGCACTTGCCTTCTTTACCAACTCTTTTCTACGTTCTTCCGTCAAAGGAGGGGTAAACAATCTAATTTGTATACCATCATTCTGAGGCGTAATACCAATATTCGCAGCCATAATAGCTCTTTCAATGAGCGCCAACATATTTTTTTCCCAAGGCTGTATACTGATTGTTCTGCTGTCTAACACTTGCACATTCCCCACTTGGCTCACCGGCGTAGGGGTGCCATAATAATCTACATTGATCCCTTCTAAAATGGAGGGCGATGCTTTGCCAGCTCTTATCTTAGAAATCTCTATTTCCAAGTGATTGATGGCCTTTTTCATGCCATTTTCGGCATTCACTGTGATTTTCTTTAACTCTTCTGACATACTTGAATTATTTGAGTCTTCAAAGCTACGCAAATCATAGAATTGAGCACAAGTCTTTTTTTGGCTTTTTGCTATATTTTCGATGCTATTTAGACTATGAATTCTATCTTTGCCTCCACTATTATTATACTATTATGGCGACTACCGATTTAACTAAAATAGCCTCTCAAATTAGAAGAGACATTGTAAGAATGGTTCATGCTCAACAAAGCGGTCACCCTGGTGGTTCTTTGGGTTGTACCGACTTTCTAACGGCACTGTACTTTAAAGTATTGAAATTCGATACCCACTTTTCAATGGACGGAAAAAATGAAGACCTTTTCTTTTTATCCAATGGTCATATCTCTCCTGTTTACTATTCGGTTTTAGCAAGAGCAGGTTATTTTGATATTAAAGAATTGGCCAGTTTCAGAAAAATAAATTCTCGCTTACAAGGTCATCCCACTACCCATGATCATTTACCGGGTATTCGTATTGCAAGTGGTTCCTTAGGTCAAGGCATGAGTGTTGCGATTGGTGCAGCACTTGCTAAAAAATACAACCAGGATGATAGAACAGTTTATAGCTTACACGGCGATGGTGAATTACAAGAAGGACAAATTTGGGAAGCCGTTATGTTTGCTGCACACAATAAAGTAGACAATTTAATTGCTACCGTAGATGTGAATGGTCAACAAATTGACGGACCATTAAGCAAAGTTTTATCCTTGGATAGTTTAGAAGACAAGTTTAAAGCATTTCATTGGACCGTTTTACACATGGATGGTCACCATATGGACAATATCATCGAAACGCTTGCTAAAGCAAAATCATTGACTGGCCAAGGCAAGCCTATCTGTATTTTAATGAAGACAGAAATGGGTAAAGGCGTTGACTTTATGCAAGGCAGCCATGAGTGGCATGGCATTGCACCCAACGACGAGCAATTGGCCAAAGCATTGGGACAACTAGAAGAAACTTTGGGAGATTATTAATTTTTAGAGGAATTTTATAGAATATCAATTCCTTTAAAAATTCTCTTTTTGATTTTTACTTTTTGATATTTACAACTATCTCCATCCTAATAAATTATTTATAATTTATTAGGTCTCAATCCACTAATTAATTTTTTCGAACAAACGATCTGCAGCTCTGCGCGCTGGCAACCATCCAGCTAAAATTGCAATGGCAATTACCAATAGCATGATGGCAATATAATCTAGAGCCATGGGTTTCACAGGATAATAATCAATCACGAAAGATTGGCCTCCCAACTTAATAAAATGAAATGTGTTTTGCAACCAGCAAAAAATAGTGGCTAAGCCTCCTCCAATCAAAGCACCCATAAAAGCCATGATCCCAGACAACAATAAAAATATTTTTTGAATGTCCCAAGGCCTTGCCCCCATCGCATGTAACACATGAATGTCTTTTTGCTTTTCCAATACCAGCATCGTTAAAGCCCCTACTAAATTAAAAGAAGCTACCATCATAATTAAAGCCAGAATGGAAAATATAATCCACTTTTCCATTTGCATGATTTTATACAAGTCCATGTTTTGTTGAAATTTATTTTTTACAACAAAGCCAGCACCTAAACGATTTTTTAATTGGGCCATCACTTGGGCTTCTTTTTGAACGGGCACTGAAAGTTCAATAGCTGAAACCTGATTGGGCGCTAAGTCAAATAAATATTGAGCAAAAGCATAATTGGTAAATACATATTGATCATCAAATTCTTGTTGCACAGAGAAAGCGCCAGCTTCTGTGGCATTTAAAGTATTGAGCTGACCTAAATTGGTAATGGATTGCCCAGATCGGTTCACTGCAAACAATTGAAGCGTATCACCAATAGAGCGCTGAAACAAACCTAACTTTTGTTCGATACCAACTCCCATTACCAACTTGGGTGATTGCATATTTCCAACTTCAAAGCTGCCTCTTTTTAAATGAGCTTTGACATTGTTAATTTGACCATAGTTCGCATCAATTCCCTTCACCATTACTACTGCTTGAAAATGATCCTTGACTAGTAAGGCTCTACTCTCTACCACTTTACTAACTGTTTTTATCCCTTCCATTTTTTCAACCATTTGGTAGGTACTGTCTAATAAAGTAAAAAATTTTCCTTGAACGGGTGTCACACGCACATCGGCATAAAAATCCGAATACAACCCTTTTACAATTTCAGTAAACCCATTGGATACACTAAGTATTAAAATAAGAGCGGCGGTACCCAAAGCAATGGCGAATACACTTACCCAGGCAATCATTTGTATTGCCTGAAAAGTATATTTTCCTCTAAAATAACGCCATGCAAATAAGAAATGCACTTACAAATTTTTTAGAATTTCATCCATTTTAAAAACATAGTCCAAAGTATCGTCTAAATAAAAATGCAATACCGGAATGCGCCTTAATTGGTGCTTCATGGTATCAGAAAGATGCTTTTTAATTTCCCATGCCTGCGCTTGAATTTTCTTAAAGCAGGCTTCGGTTTCCTTTACTTGAAAAAGGCTTATATAAATTCTGGCCTCTAATAAATCGGGGGTCACTTTTACAGAAGATATGGAAATCATACCCCCTTGTAAATTAGTGAGTCCTAATTTTAAAAATATATCGTTTAGGGCTGTTTGTATGGCCCCAGCCACCTGTTTTTGTCTTTTTCCTTCTTCCATAATCAAAATCGTTGATTCGTTGTAAAATTAGTTACTTTGCTGATTATTCTGCGGGAATAAT
>Ga0209829_10000813_pt1 | contig 27110 bp, 24 predicted proteins | sample C_140205_EF_Meta_FD_187311 | JGI IMG/M metagenome (GOLD analysis project Ga0209829, IMG submission 187311) | Freshwater microbial communities from Lake Croche, Canada to study carbon cycling - C_140205_EF_MetaG (SPAdes) (version 2) | ecosystem: Environmental > Aquatic > Freshwater > Lake... | reverse complement strand
TAGTACTATCATATGGTAATTCCTTGATACATACATATAACGATGTACTTAAGATTAACATATACGAATATATAAAAATAGAACTATAATGGGATTTGGTTATTAAATTATGTTTATATAAATATAGATATGATAATATCCCTAAACCACCTAATCCAGATAATATAGATATAATAACAATATCAATAACATCTATTTTTCTATAAGTTGATACTTTAGGAATTTTTTCAGGTGGTTTATGTAATGATGTTGCTAATACTGGAGTAAATGGAACTGCTGAAATAACTTTAAAACTTGGCATAGTTGTAATTGGATCACCAAATAATTTTTGAACTGTATTTTTTGATTCATCTGTTATCATTGTCCAACGTAAATATACCCAAAAATATGTAATTAAATTCAATTTAGCCCCATAACATGAAGTAATAAAAAAGTTATTAAGTGCAATTTTAACATCACTATTTGTTGGGGGTAATGATGGAACATGTGCTAAAAAATTTTTTAAAAAATCTGTTCTTCCATAAGATCCCCATAAAATGGCTAATAAACCAGCATATATATTATCTAAACCCATTGTTGGTGCCCATTCTATATGAGCATATAAAAATGTTTTTTCCCATGGATCTTCATTATTAACATACATTTCTAAATGGGCTATATTTCTAATTAAATAACTTTGTAATGACCAATCCGCATAACAAAGACCTGCAATAGGATTCATATCTGCTACTAAAAATACTCCTAATGTATCTATAATTCCATTTGGAATTAAAACTCCTGGAAAGGATGTATCAAGTTGGATGTCTGCAGGATTATCATATCGTTGATTACTTGTACTCATATAATAATTAAAATATACTCCTATATCAAACCATTCAGTTGGAATATAATTTCTACATAATTCATATCCCATTGCATGTTGATAATATATTGGAGGTATTTTATCAATAGGATTATCTAATTGCCAAAATGTATTACGCCATAAATTAAATCCCTTTGGATCTATTATAGAATTTAAATATTCTTTAATAAAACCAGGACCAAGTGCTATTCCTGATCTTCCCATTGATCCTAATCCTCCTGCATTTCCAAGATATGAAACTTCTACACGTATTGGACGATCATTATATGGATTTAAAACTAAAGGTTTAGGGGTTATTTCTAAATTAACAAATGCTGATACAAGATTTTCTAATCCTAAAAGTGCAGCACCCATTACTTCAAGACCACTTGGAGTACTAAATATTTGTGTTGCTGGATGTTCTTTTTCCATAATTTTAATTGGATTTGAAGAATATAAATTAGATATTGGTGTTGCTGTTTCAGTTAACCAATCATCATTATTTATAATTAATGCTACTCTTGGGCTACAAAATGCAGTTACATTTTTTCCATCACCAATTTCATGATAAAATTGATTTGAATAATTAGTATCTTGTATAATTAATAAATCTGACATTGCTTTCGTTTGATATATTTTTTGAGAAGACATATATATACATTATATTTTAAATATAAAACTAACAAACTAATTTTATTATATACTATGTCAGCACCTACTCCTGATCAAATTAAGAAAGTTCAAACTAATATTAATAATATTATTAATTACAATCGTGATGTTTTAACCAATGCAAATATTAAATTAAATAATGCATATGTTCTTCTTAACCAAACAAACACAACAGATAAGGGTATGCAAGTAGCTATTAATTTTATTGGTGGTTGTTTTTGGGCAATCGGTAGTTTCTTAGGTCCTGCTGGTTCAATCGCTGCCAATATCCTTGCTGGGTTAATTAGTAATTATGCTACTAATACCCCACCTAATTTATCTGGATCCTTTTCTAGTTTAAGTGTTAGAATTGAAACAACGATTTATCAAATTAATTCTGATCTATCTGATTACTATAAAGATCCTGCTGCCAATTGGGACAAAACATTTTCAGGTTCATTTACAACACCCTTTGAAACTCAAAGTGCTTCTGGTAAATTATCTGATTTATCTACCTTTGATTTTCCAACCCAAGACAATCCGGATTACTATACTATGTTAAACAAATGTATTTTTTCATTTGATCAAAATATTTGGGCTACTTTATTAAATAGCTGTGTAATTACATTTTATGATGAAGATCATAATCCTATGTGCAGACTTCCTTATGATACCAATGATACGGATAATAATTGGTTACCTCACAATAAAGCATTTTATCATTCATGGCAATATTTTGACGATACCGATTGCTATGGTAATCATACCCAATATTACATTAAGCATGAATATAATTTAGGATATGGTGCATCTATGTTTAACACGAATAGTATTGCTGATAATGCATGTGACTATCTTTTTATTAATTATTCTAGTAATGTAGCTAATGCAAATGGTTTATTTCAACGTGATTTTGTATTTACTAAATTAGGTATTCCTACTGCAACTCAACATATTCACAATAGTACTCCTCATGGTAGAATGATGGTAATTAGAAATCCAGCTTTAGTTTTAAATGAAACTAAACCTAAATCATGTGTATCATGCTCTATAATCTAGCTTTTTTATTTGATGTTTCACCTTTAGTTAATTCTAATGGAAAAATTAATTTATTATCATCATATAATTTTTTTATTGCTTCGTGTAAATGAATAACATCATATTTTGCATTATGGGCATTACTCAATTCTTTATTGGTAGCAAATTTATATAATTCACTTAATTTAGGATCCTTAATTCCATAATAATTCATAATTTTAACTATATTTCGTGTGTGATTCATAGTACAAATCACACGTCTATTATCTATTTTTCTAATAATATCATCTAATCCTGCACGATGTAATTCACTTTTCAATACATTAATGTCAAAATCACTATTATGTGCAAATATATGAGATGCTTGTTTTAGTAATTCATTAATTTCTTTCATTACAGTAGGGAATAATATTCCTTTGGTTTGAGAGATCTCATTAGTAATATTATGAAATGCAGAATTTGGGATATCAAAATCTACTTTAATAATATAATCTTTGGTTACTATTTCCTCAAACTTTTCATTACATAACATTACACAGATTTGAACAATTCGTGCATTTTCATATTTATCTAGCAAATTACATAAAGGATATTTTCCATAAGGTAAACCCTTGTTATCTGGAAGACCGGTTGTTTCAACGTCTAAGAATAATGCCATTAATTATTAATGTCATAATACTTTATATTAGCGTGAAGTGACAAATTTACCAGATGTTAAGTACTTAACATCGGTATTTGCCGGTACCACTTTACCACATAACCAAAGGTAGTGTTACCACTTAACCAAAGGTAAAGTGAGTTACCACATAATTATATATCTTTTTGACTGTTCAGAATAAATAATCTCACAATCAGGAAATTCTGTAACAATCTTATTATATATTTGACTTTTAACATATTCACAATTCTTTGGATCATGAAATACTTTTTCACAATTATCACTACGTATGCAATTTTCTACGGATATTTTTGCAATATCAGTACAATCAAGTATCGGTTGAGTTATAAATTTAGTATTACCATTTTGTGCAGATTCAAATATACCAGTTTTTACATATTGAACACCTTGTTGAATATATTCATTTTTTAATTTTTCAGGTTCGCTACGTAAATATGACTTAGAATATGTTGCGTCGCCAAATGCAAGAACCAAGAATAAAAGAAAGAGTTGCATATTATATATAAATAATATAATATCTCATCTTTAATTAAAAAATATAAATACACCAGAAAATCCATTTCTTTTTATTTGTGCACTACCATCTAACATATATACAATCATTAAATTAGAATCACTATCATTGTAATACTCGGTAATAGATGGAGAAGTTTTAAATTTTCCGTCATGAGTTGGAATAGTTTTTAATAATAAAAATTTATGTACTTCTTCAATTGTCATATAAACAGTATTAATATAAAATATTGATCCATTTTCTTGTTCATATCCAAATGACGTAAAACTCATAATTTCTATATATATTTATTTAACTTATCTTTAACGTAAATCATTAATTCTTTAAAATAATCACTATATATACTTAGTTTAATCATTTCCAATTTGAATTTATTAACATATTTTAAACAGTCTGATATACTTTGTTCTTTCCCGTGTGTTATGACATAGTTTTTGCTAGAACTACTAGAATTATTATTCTGTAGGTTATTGTTCGCGTAGTTACTAGAACTACTAGAATTATTATTCTGTAGGTTATTGTTCGCGTAGTTACTAGAACTACTAGAATTATTGTTCTCTGGGTTATCTTCCGTAACATCATCTAAATCATCTAATATTTGATAAATCATTGAAAAATATAACGAAGCATTTCTAACATCATCAATATTATCTGTATTTCCTTTACCAAATAACCATCCAACTAAAAAACTTAATTCAAATAATGCCCCTGTTTTTTTAACTATCATTTCATTCAAATCTATTTTTTGATTATACATTTTATTAATATTATGATTAGTCATAGCTAAATCTAATAATTGACCACCTGCAATACCTTCATTACCCAAGATCATTGATAGTTTTGAAAATACAATAAATCCAATCTTGGTCAATTCTTCTTTTTTTTCTTTATCCAAATTAATACCTTGATTTAATGCATCCATTGCTAACGATACAAATACAATACTTGTTAATTGTGTAACTGCTTCACCAAATTTAACATGAGTAGTAGGATTATTTCTTCTAGTTGAAGCATTATCCATACACGGTAAATCATCAATAATTAAAGATGCGGTATGTAAATATTCAACTAATAAACTAGGAAATTCTACATTTTCTGTTGAATTTAACAAAGATTTACAAATGTCCAAACTTATTGATGGTCTGATTTTTTTTCCAGATTGCAGTGAATATTTACAGACTTCCATCATTGGATCATTTTCTTTAAAATATTTTTTCAAATGTGTTTCTATATTTGTATTAATAATATCTATATAATTATTCATTATAATTAAGAGCCAAAATAAATAATAGTAGTAAACTTATTTATTTTGCTTATTGATAATTGGAGTTTTGAAAAAACAATCCAGAATTATTAGAATTATTATTTCCAATATTCATTGAACCATAACCAACTGTTTGATTTTCTAAATTAGGAATAGATTGAAATACTACATTATTTACATATGGATTATTTTGTAACATTTCTAATGGATTATATCCTGTATAACTAGAGGGGATTTGAATATTCTTTTCCTTAAACGAAAATGGTAAATAATCGGTACTAGGCAAGGATCCCATTTGAGTCATTACGGTAGATGGTATTGTTTTCATTTGCATAGAGTACATTGATTCAGGTGTAGGACCAACAAATGCATTAACCGGTGTAGGAGGTAATCTCTTTAATAATGCTTGTTTATCATCTCTGAAATACATATTTCTTTCACCTGATCCAGTAGTGGTCATTTCTGCACCATTGGCTGTTTGGATAGGACCATTATAATTAAAATTTTGTTCTTGTCTGTATGTTGGAATATTTTGTGTAGTTTCAGCTATATAACCACCCATATTTTGAGATCCTACATGACCAGTCATATCAGTTGATACGACTCTCATAGTAGATACGGGATCAGTATTAGTAGACCAATAACCACCACCACCAATTTGATCACCACCAGTACCAATTAAACTATTACTGACAAATCTATTAGTAGGTGTTTGTTGATACATAGATACTTCACCTGATCCCATTTGACCACCATTACCCATAGTACCCATATTATTATCATTCATATCAAATCTATTAGTTGTTGTAAATTGATATTCAGATACTTCACCAGTATTATTACCACCACCAACTACACCAGTGTAATTAGCATTTTGATCAAATCTTTGTGTTTCTAAAAATTGGTATTCAGATACTTCACCAGTATTATTGCCACCACCAACTACACCAGTGTAATTAGCATTTTGATTAAATCTTTGTGTTTCTAAAAATTGGTATTCAGACATTTCACCTACACCACTTCCACCTAAACCACCTGTAAAATGATCATTAGTTGTAATTCTGTTAGTGTACATTGGTTGGTATTCAGACATATCACCAGCATTACTACCACCCATTACACCTGTATATTTATCATTTGTTGTAAGTCTGTTAGTATACATTGGTTGATATTCAGACATATCACCCGCTCCACCACCACTACCCATAGAACCAGTAAAATTCGCATTTGTATTAAATCTGTTAGTAGTTAATGATTGATATTGAGATACTTCACCGGCTTGGCCTTCTGCTTGACTCATACCACCAGTATATGTAGAATTAGCGGTTGATCTTTGAGTAATAGGATTATTATAACTAGCAGGATCTAATACAGGGATATTTGTATGGTTGGTAGGAACAGATTGAACAAATCCAGGCATTAAACGTTTGAAAGGATCATTAATCTTACCAAAGTTAGAAATATCAGGAATTAATTCCTTATTATTACTACCAGCAGGACCTTGTTCAAGTGTTTCTTCTTTACCACGGTGAGCTTTATCAAAACTCCAGTTACCAGGATCAGTTGGTCCATTAACTTCTGCATAATTACCAAATAATTCATAATCTACACCTAATGTACCATATGTTTGAGGTTTCTTATTAACAACATCACCAATAATTGCACTCTTACCAAAACCATGCGCACCAGGAATAGATGGTTGAGTAGCAGAAAGTTGAGGATTGTCTTTACGACGTAAGTCATCAATAGTAGATTCTTTAGGTTGATAAGGATCTTGAAAACCAGTTTTACCATCTTGATAGGCTCCAATATTTAAACCAGGTGTTACTCTAACTTGTTCAAAAGGTAAATCATTTCTCTTTTCTTTACCAGTAAAGTATCTATCTTTAATTAAATCAATTTGAACAGGGGTACCACGAGTATAAGATAATTGAGGAATTGGTTGATATGCTGTAGAAAACCCACCTTCAAAATTTTCAACTATATTTGGAACTTCTCTTTTAGCAAAATAAAATCTTGATGAACCAGTGTAAATATCTAATGTTTGTTCAAGATTTCTAGAATTTTCTTGGGTAATTAATTGACCACGATCTTTAAAATAAGGTTGCATGTTATTATGAATCAATTCATCTTTGTTAAAGATTTGATAAGTCATATCATCATCCCCACTTTTAAAAGGTGTCCAATTAGAAGGCAGGGTTAATTTTCCTTGATTTTCTGCTACCGGTTTTTGCTTACGATCAATCATTATTGGAGAGAATTGCTCATCTAAAGTAGTCAAAGTGTTAACAGGACCTTCCATTAAATTTCTGGTATTTTTATAGATATCTAACATTGATTCTCCGCGGGTATCTTCAAATTGCTTACCTTCAGAAGCAGACAAATATTTATTTTCTTTATCTAATGAATAAATTCTTTTATTGAAAAGAGGTGGTATAATATTTTTATTATGAGGATCTTCTGATAATATTCTCTTTTCTTTTGTAACTCTATCCATTGTATCTTGAACTCTTTTCTTTTGATCAAATCCATTTGCAGTTGTAGCATATGTTTCTTGAACAGAATAATTTTTATCTACTTCTATGGTATCATCATCAGTGTAATCTTCACTAATATAATTATCATCAGTATTATTATTAAATCTGTCACTAATATATTTTCCAGCTAATCCTACTAAACCTATTGTGGCAAGAACTTCCATATTATTATTATGTAATAAAAAATATATAATAATAATTTGTAATAGTTTATTGTTTTTCAGGTACGATATTAGAAGCAGCGTTTCTAATAAAATTAATTTTCTTTTCTAGATCTAATTTGGTGTCATATCTGCTACTTCTTCCTTCACGATTATTTCCCATGGCTTCACCGTTGCCATAAAAGACCCATTCTCTAGGATCAATAATGGGTGTAAATGTTACATCAAATGCCATTTCACGATACATTTTATTATCAATATCTAATATAGAATTCTTTTCATCTAAAAAATTAGAGCAGTCTGAATTATTGGCAGTAAAGTTATTAACTGTTGATAACAATCTTTTTTTCTTTTCTTCTAAAGTATTTCCGCTTAAATACTTTGTATCTGAATAATCACGAGCTAATTGATTTTCTACATCTACACGTAATGCTCTGTCACCTGTATCAACTTCACCTGTAGCATAATTTCTGTTAGATCTGGGACCATTAAAAGATGCACACTTTGCATTATTATCCCAAGTATTAACATCAATTGAATAATGTCCGGGTGTAACTGTTTGTGTTACTAATTCTTCTTGAAATAATGAATCATATTTAGTTCCTGCGTAAATACCAGCCATTCTATACTATACTATTTCTATATAAAAAAAATTTAAAAAATCATTAATAAAATATGATTTTTTAATTTACTTTAATTATTTATTTAATTATTTGAAACGTCAAATCTGTGAATTATAGATTTATTTAAATCTAGCCATGTTTGTAGGAACGATATCTCTGTCGGCCAAGTTGGGGACTACTACATTTTCATATTCGCATTTATTTTTGCCTGAAGGTTCGCATGCTTGAAATTTAGCATTCGCGCATTTTGTGCCAGGTAAATTTATTAAAAGTAGATCATTTTCTATTTCTACTCTGCGGTCTTTGCTTACTAAAGTTTGAGCTAATTTAGCTCCCGCGTTAATTGAAGTTGTCATATTGTTTTCATTATAAGGGAGAAAAATTTGATATAATTCAGGTGATTTAGTTTCAATTGTATATTGTTGTGTTGCACATTGATCGTAAGGTAATCTATCGAATATGCCTGCCATTTATATATATACTCTTATCTTATAAAATTATTTTAATAGATTATAAAATATTAAAATAATTAGCTTCTAATTTTCATGTTTAAATATCTAGTGTCAGCTCCTCCTAAATCTTTAAATACAGGTAACGCAGTTAAATAATAAGGTACATCATTTATTCTAGGAGCAGAACCTTCAATTGGTCTCCAGTCATTCATTCTTGTTTGTTCACCTAAATAAATTTTTTCATACATGTTAGGATCTCCAAAACCTCTACCCATAATTTTTTCAGCAGGTGGCATGTATAATGATAAATCAATATTCTTTCTTCTGTGAGTTGATTTATATGTGTAATATTCACCCTTGTCTTTTACTCTGTTATATTCTTGTACAATTCCACGCAATACATCATTAGAACCATCATAAAATGTTGATTTAGTATCATTGATACTAGATTCAGTATTATCAGATGAAAATACATTTGAATTTATAGCACCAAATGGTTCTACACTATTTAATCTGGGCATTTCTGATTCTATAATTTCTTTTTTTTCTCTATTAACTGTTGCAAATAATAAACCATTTTCAGTATTTACATCTTGGTAATTATAATTTCTATTGGTAGGGACGAAACCGATTGTATTTGTTGCACTTATTGTGGGGTTGTAACTAGTTGGTCTAGATTCGGGATTGGGATTCTTGGTACATTGATTACATTTACTTTCTTCAATCTTATCAATAAATTTATTATAATCTACAAATTTTAATTTTTCTTCAGTTCGATACATATATTAAGACAAGAAATTAAATAAAATAAAATGGAAAAGTCTATTTTTGATTTGTTCGAAACAATCTTTGCAGAAGATCCTAAACCACCTAAATCTATTTGTGTAGAAATAGATGTTTTAGATAAAAATGAAATATCTCCAAAACAATTATCAGATAATTTTGAAATTCTTTTACATATGTTTATTTATGGTTTCAAAAAATTAAAACTTTCTTTTACCAATGAATCTATGAGTATATTAAAAAAATATTTTGCAAGTTTAGATCCAAGCATTCAATTCAATATTGAAATTGAACCATTTGATACTGCTTTATTTGGTAATATTCGATATTCTAATAGATATTGTAAAATAGATCCATCTTTTATTAATTCTGATGAAGTATTATTTATAAGTAACTATAATCAAATAAATAGAAATAATTTAAATGAATTTATTGCAGTTTATCAAGATGAATACGAATCATTAATTTTTATTAATTTTGATTTTATTTAACAATTTTTACAAATAAAGTTGACCAATCATAAATACTAGGCGTTGAATACAATGTATAATTCTTATAATTTGTCATTATTTCATTAATAATAAATTCCTTTTCAGGATTCATAAAATTAATTTCACGGAATATTTCAATAATTGGCATTAGATTTGCATTAAAAATTTTCATGATATCCTCATATGATGAATTCACTGTGTACAAATTGTCATAGGAAATAAGATCTAGACTACTTTTTCCTGATTCACGTAGCATCTTTCGTCTAATATCAACTGGAATAACATCCGTAATACTTCTATACTTTTGAATGTAAAATTTTTGAACATGTTCTTTAATCAAAGGATGATAATCTAAATATATCCGAAGTTCATTAATATCCATAAGCAAAATATTAATAAAATCACCATTCGGATCATAAATTGGTTCATATTTAATCAAATCAAGATCACAATGATTGTTACCGTAACTAATATCAAAGAGAATTTTTTCCCGAAACATATTCTTTTGTGGGATACTAGTTTCATTATACAATTGGGTAAACATATGTGAAGAATCAATACCAGTAAAATCTTGCAAGATAAATTTAGCATGTTTATTAGGATTTGTAAAGCATGTTTCAATCAGTTCATTTAGAAAAAATTTGTGTTCATCATAATAAAAATAGAAGGTATTAATAATTACTTCGATTTTATGATCAGCAGATCTCCAGATGTGCATCATTTCTTGATTGTCATATGTAAAGTTTTTTGATTGGAAATATACGTGAAGAAAATCAATACAATGTTCAAATCCTGAATCAAAATGAATTAAGCGGATTGTCTTTTCTTTAATATTTTTTATAAATAGGGGAATAACTTGATCAATTCTATCAGTGAATTGATCAAGATTAGTAATACGAGGAGTAGTTCCAATTCCTACAAATGTAATGTCTCTGGAATTGAGACGGTTGTAATTACTGATTTCACTGAGACAGAAAGATTCCATGATATCTCTACAATACTATTTGTTATAATTAATGATATGGTGTTGGATTTTCAATTTTTAGATATTGTCGTCGTTAAACTCGAAGAGTTTAAGACTGACAATATCGTATTGCCCTAGGCAAAGATATTGTAGGAAAAAACTAGTTATAAAATAACAATACGCTTCTTTATATGACTATTGTAAAAAGAAGCTAGTTCTAAAGAACAATACGTTTTTTCCTACTATTGTAGGAAAAAACTAGGCACTACACAATTCACATTATCCGCCTTGCACCTTCCCCTAGAATCATACGACTTAATTAATTCCTTAATATCATTCGGATATCGATCTTCAATCGTATAATACCAATCTTGCATTGATTTACGATCAAATAAATCAGTTTCATTACGATACAAATTTTCTTCAAAATTTTCTTGTTGCTTATTCTTATCTGCTTTACATGCTTTTAATCCATCATTATCCCACAATGTATTTTGATAAGGATTATCTATAGATGATTCTCTACATGGTTCTTTCACTGGTTCTTTCTTAGTAAAATATAGTAACATAGATATAGACCCAAAGATTATACCAAATGCATATTTTTTAAATATAAATAATATAATACCAATATATAATCCAAACATAATTAATCCATCACGATTGGTAGGATCAAAGTTTAATAATTTCTTAGTGTCTATTTTTAATTTGAATGTTTCAATGAATGATTTATTTTGCTCATCATTTAGTTTATCCATTATTAATAATAAAGATATTTATTATTGATAAAAGTTTTTATATTATATTTTTTTAGATATTATCGATAAAATCTGACAATATCGTACAGAAAATTATTAAATTTTCTGGCTCTTTAAGAATTCTTCTAAACCAGTTAATTGATCTTGGCTTAAATTACCAGTAGCCTTTTGAAGACCAACTTGTGTCATAATTCTAGATGTAAATCTAGATATAATTTCTTTAACAGAAATTGTACTACCATCCTTGAATAATTTAGAATTCTTCAACTTTTCAGTTAAGGCTTCATTCTTGTTTTCTTTTAGATTTTTGGTTCCAGCAATAATATCATAAATACTTAAAGTACCATCATTAATGAATTCTTGAAGTTTATCTTGAGCCTTTTCTATTGCAAAATCTAAAATAGTGTCCATCTTATCTTTACCAACTTCTCTGCTATAATCATCAATTAACTTTTCTACAATTGATTGAATATATGTTTGACCTTTTACACCATCACCCTTTTCAGATAACTTTTCAATTACACCATTTACATCAATCTTATCTATTCCAGTTAATGAAATAATTTCTTTAATTTTATCAGGTGTAAAACTCTTAATATCTTGAAATTGTTTTATATCTACAGATGAAAAATCAATCTTGTCTAATCCAGCTACACTTAAAAATTCAGATAAGGTAGAAGAATCAATCTTTGAAATTACACTTGTAATTCTCTTAAGATCAATTGCTCCCTTTTTCTTGCCTAAACCATCTAGTCTATCTAATAATGCATCAATTTGATCTTGCTTTTTTGTTAATTCATTCTGATTGTCAGCAATGATTAAAAAAATCATTTGAATAGTTTCCCATACGAAACTATTAAGACTTTCATCTATATTGGATTCAATCAAGTTGTAGAGATTTATTTTGGGTAAAAAGCTTAACTTGTATTTTTTGTGAAAAAGAAGTTTGTCTCTTGCTACTAAAAATTTAAATAATTTGTCATCGGATGAAATACTTTTATAAAATGTTAATAATTTTTCTTTGTAGTCAAATGATTCTACATCAATTTTATAATCAACAAGATTTAAATTATTAAAACTATCAATAAATTCAACGTATCTTTTACGTGCAAGTTCGGGTAATTGAGTTGTCATAATATATTATATATAAATATAACACTCTTTATGTAAATTTTTTATTTATTTGTTTCTTGCACGAATCATTTTAAGTACTCTAGATTTCTGATCTGTATTATTAGATTGATTTTTTTCTACTACTTGAGTTATGAATGTATCATCATTTAAAATTAAATTATTAGAATTAGGTGTTTCAAATGCTTTAATTGTAGATTTATCATCAAGAAATGTATAATTATCTGAAATTTTTTTTATTTCTACTACTGGAATTCCTAATTTATCTTGAGGACTTGGTTCATTTACAATTGTATCTTTTGTTTTAATATTGTTTGTTTTAATATTAAATGATTTTATTGTTTTTATCCATCCTTTTATCATATGCCTTTCAATTGGTTGTTGAATATTTGGTAATAATAATACAGGTAATTGATATTTCATAAAACATTGTTTTAATACAGGATGTAATTTATTTGGATTAATAATAATTTTATCAATTAAAGTTGTTTCTTTTAACAAATTATTATTTTTAAACTCTTGTATTATATCATTACAAAAAGTATCATTTGAATCAAATAATAAAACTCTATTTTCAGTCATTATTATATTATTTTATAATAATAATATATTTTTATTTTATTAACTTATTACATGTCTGAAGATTCTGAAACAAATGAAAATATATTTGAAGCTTATTATAGAATAAATCAAAAATTAGTTTTCATAATTTCGTGTTTTGATCCTGATTATACCATGAAATATGTAACAAATTTAAACAATAAATTAAAAAAATATTTTAAAATATTTAAATCAAATGATCCAAAAGAATTTAATGAAATTTATCAAAAAATAGAAGATAAAATTATTATTTTTGTAACTAAATTACCTGTAGTTGAAGAATATACTTTTAATTTTATTAAAGATGTTTTTCATATTCACATGGCGGTTCCATGCTGGGATGATGATAAAAAGAATGAATATGAAAAATATGTTAATGATATGAAAAATTTACCTATTGCAAAGTTTATTAATGTTAAAGAAAATAAAAAGATTTATGATAACAATGTTGAAATTAAATTATTTGAAATTATGACAGGATTAGTAGAAAAGAGATTGTATCCAGAAGAAGATTCGAAGGAATTTAAAAGAATGCCTAAAACAGGTGGTAAATTATTTTTGTATGGGGAACGAGAACTTACTATTTAGAGTGTAGTTTAATCTATCATTTCTCTTATTGATAAATCATTTTTTAAAATTAGATAACGTGGTTCATCAGGATTAAAATCCATCCAAGTATTATCATCAATCTTTTCCATAACAATAATCATTCTATTAAGAAAATTAAGTAACCGATCCTTAGGTGGGACATGACCAACTAATCTTACTACTCCATCAGGCATCATATTATTAAGATAAACATTGTAATAACGGAGATATATTTTAATTAAAATATATCTTAGTTCAAAAATTGTAGTACCACATGATATATCATAATTATGTGCATAATTAGCAATAATTTGATGCATTTCATTTGTTAATCTGTGAGTGAAAAAATAATGCAAATCAAATTTAGAATAAAATGATTCACTCATTATTTTACCATTCTGACAAAAATTTATATCTATTTCATTACTAAAATTTGTTAGTAGAAATATATCTTTTACATATAAATAATCCTTGTAATGAGTTATTTTTAAATCTTCGATACTAGGCAAATACATGTTCTTGATTATAATATGCTCAAAAATATTAGATTTTATTTTCAACTTTTTAAAGAAATTAATTAGGCGGGATATTTGCCAAATATCGTGAATTACGTCGCTCAATCATTGTCTGAACAAGTTCATGAATTTGAACCATAATTTCTACATCATCCACAGCCTCTACATATGTTATCTCACGCTTTGGAATATTTTGTGTGTTCTTGAAAAGTTCGTTAACAACCTTATTAGTAATCTTCTTGGCCTCTTGGTAGATAGAATCCTGATTAATTTGCATTTTAGGCTACATTAAAATAGTTATTAGATATTTTAATATATTAATTTTTCAATTTTTCAGATACTTATATTTCAAATAAAAATTAATAAATTTTTAATTATGATTTAACGTATTTCATATGTTAAATTTCAATCAAATCCAACTTCAATTGACGAGCAATACTCTTCAAAGACACAATAAGTTTATCCACACATTCATTAAATATATTCGTAATATTTGATTTTGTCTTGTATCTAATCTGTAAATTTCTCATTGCAATATTTGGCTGATGATCACCTACAAATTCACTATCTTCATGCATTTGTAAAATATATCCTAAAATACCACCCAATGTCATATCTTCATTAGGAATTTCCAAAATACCTTCTCTTTGTTGATCTACACCAATCTTTTCATTTACCAAATTATTCAAAAACTCTAATCTCATAATTAAACAAGATAATCCACGACGAAGAATTTCTCTCTCGTCAAATTGTTGTTTAGATTCAAATCTAAATATAAATTTATTTTCTTCAAGCTGTTCATATGCACATGCAGCTACACAATCATAAATAGCAGGATTTGCATACTTTTCTTCCAAGTTCAAACCAATTCTTGCTTCACATGTACATTCAAATTCTTCATTGTTATTTAGCTTTACAAACAAAAAAGGTTTCTTATACGGGGACTTTATTTCTTTTCCAAGATAATAAAACTTGGCCATGTCTGTAGTAACTAGGGCTAATTTTCCAGTTTTATTTTTATATGAAACGAACATTGTAAAAAAGTTCTCTTTTTCAGATTTACCATCATAATAATTCAAAAAATGCTTTACGGTGTCTTCATTATTATTTACATACATAATTGGCATATTTGCTAATCTTTCTCTTACTTGATCATTGTTAACAATACTAGAGTTTTTTGTAATTTTAATTTGATCGTAAGGGAATGCATAAGTTGGAATATATGTTTTCATAACCCTACGCAACATATTTGCATAATGAAAGGTGATGCCAGTTAATTCAATTTCAATATTAGAGTTGGAATAATCTCCGGTACATTTGTTATTTGTAATAATTTTTGCAGTAACTTTCTCCATTTTATTATATTACTATATAATAAAATCCTTATACTTTATTTTTTCAATTATTAAAAATTGTCGATCTAGTTGAAAACTATGATCTGACAATTTTGTATAGCCGTAGGCTAGAAAAGCTTAGTCTACGACTATAAACTTTAGAAAAGTTTAGTCTACGACTATTGTTGTTCTAAAACAACTTAACTATTAAATTACCCCAAGGAGTCAATATATTTTCATTATTCTCAAACGCTAATATTTCATTAAATACCTTCCATATATCACTAGCCACTAATTTATACTTTAACAATCTCTTCATTTCTAATATATTCAATTGTTTATTCTTGTGAATTCCTTTCATCATTCCTAATATATGAAAAATTAAATAATATTTATTATCTTGTTGAAATAATTTTTTAAATAATTCCTCCTGTTTGTGAACCATACTATTATTATTAAATTTATAATAAATATCTAATAATCTTTGACCAACATACAAAAATATACTAGCTGTTATTCCAACAGATTCTACAGATTCACCAATTTCTGGTGTCTTATACACAACTTTATTATTTTTAGTAACATATTCCAATAAAAGATCTTTTTGATATAAATAAATATATTGTTCTTGAACAGTACGTAATCCAGGATTAAACTTCATCTTTTCATAATAGGAAGGGTGAAGAAGTTTACATATATTTTGATCTTTTTGATATATATATCCTTCTACTACTGTATTAGGATCACTTAAATTCATTTTCACCTGATCTAAGCTTAATACAGGATTATTTTCTATGTTTTCTATAGATCCAGGAATTATACTCATACCATTTCTTATAAATAATAAAAATAATTTAGCATAATTATCACCAAATCTTGATTCAAAACTAATATTAAATGTATTTTGATAATGAACTAATTCCATATAATATTGATTTTCAGGATTTAATTTAGATTCAAATTGTTCTTTTGTCATATTTAATTTAGATAATGCATCTTCAAACATTAAACCATGTGATAATTCTGATTTAAAATTACTACTTATCTTATGTGTTTTATACATATCAATTTCACGACGTGTAGCATAAAACCATTTATTATTATAATAGAATACACTAATTAATGTACCTTCGTGGCTCTCAGTGAATAAAGTTTCTTCTAAATTTTCAGGAAGTTGATTTATATATTCAATGTTAGGATGACTATAAGAAATAATTTTATTATTAACCGTATCAAATAAAATACTTCTACATGCATTAAATAATTGATTCTTGGAATATTCTTGAGAAGACTCGGTAAATAATTGAACTAAATTATGTTCTGGATATTTTTTATAATGAATTCTATGATGGTAAGGTTTATTAGGTATTTGACTATATATAAATTTAACTAATGCATCAATATTGAAAGTAGGATTCGATGATAAATAAGTTTGAATAATATCCATGTTTGTTTTCTTTTTAATAGTAATAAATCTTTAAAATCAATTTTATTTTTTAATAATATGAAGACACAATTATTTATTTTATTTTATGTGATCCAACTTTTAGTAACATTACCATATTTTACAACATGTAAGAATATTAATTTTATTACAGTAACTATCTTTTTATTACATCATATGATTGATATCTATGGTTATTTTGGTATATTTATTAATGAAACAATTAATGAAATTAAATTTCACGTACTTATGATTCTTGTAATTTTATTACATTGGTATTTTAATAATTATCAATGTGAAATAACTAAAAAATTAAATCAATTATGTGACAGAGATCATAATTCATGGGAATATAATATAGTTGGTATTATATCTACACATACAGGTATTCATTATTTACATACGTATTTACTCATTGGAATATTAATTTATGACTTAAATATAATTTTTTAATATTCAATTAAATCAATTTCATTACGCTTGTTTACAACGATAAATTTTTTTATTTTTATAAATATTTTACTATATAATTCATTATTGTGATCAACAATTTCTAGAGAATGTTCTTTTAATTTATCTTCAATATACTTTGCATATCGAAGAATAATATCATATATTTCATCACGTGGTTTATTTATTATATATTTTATAATTTCTGCTTGATCAACATCTGGATTCATAATTCGAAGTTGTAAATACATTATACTATATGTTAAACACATCCCATAATATGCATCTGCCTTAATCTGAACACCTTTTTTAGGTGATATATCAATAGGTGATATATATGCATAATTTTTTAATCCTAAATAATTTAGTAATTTATCATTAAATTTGGTATCTATTCCTTTCAAAATTTTTTTATTTTTATCACGTGTCATATGATGCCCATGAGGTTCAAATCTTTCAATTGTTTGATTAACTGTATCTATAAGTATCATATTCGCATGTCCCCCTGGTTGTTGTTCCCAAATAATATCAAAATAAATATATATAAATCTATTTTTTCTGCATTTTTGTAATTGTTTTATTAAATCATGAGGAATTAGTAATTCATCTCTAGTTACATTATATTGAATTGAATTTTCTACAATATAATTTGGTCCAAATTTTAATGTATAATTTGTTACACAAACTACTTTATTGAATTTTATTTGATTTATTAATATTTTGATATAATTAGCTATATTTTCTGGTTTACTATAACCATATAATATTTCACCTGGATCTGCACCAGGACCCAAACTTTGTTCATTTGCTAAAAAATCATTTATAGTTACAAAAGAATCCAAATTAGAGCTAGCTCTGCGTAATCTATTACTCTTTTTTGAATATTTTTGTATTAAATTCATCTTAGCTATTTTATAATTTTGATATTGATCACTCATATTCTTAATATAGGTTTAGAAAAAATATTATTTTTTTCATTATTCATATTATAGAGAAACATGTTAATAACAGATATTGATAAATTTATAGAAGACCAATTTAATTTATTACTTGGTCATACGTTTAATAAACCTATAAAAAAAGATGTTGCTGGGTTTGTTAGTTCTTACGAAAAAATAATAAATAATATTAATTATTCTAAAATATATGATTTAATCACTGATGATAAAAACAAAAAGAAAGTATCCCAAATAATAGAAAAATATATTCTATATTATTTAATTTTACGATCATGTTTAAAAGATGATAATGAAGATGTAGAATCTAAAAATGATGAAAAGATATTTGTAGAAAAGATATTTAATCTTTCAAATAGTATATTGACTTTAGATAGTTTAGCAATTAGTGAACTAGTTGATATATACCTAGCTTATTATACTACAGTTACCCTTTTGAAATTAGATGACTTTAAAAATAAAAATTTCTCAGCTCTTCCTCAAAATGAATCCACCACCGAAATACTTAATATTTTTAATGATATTGGAATTGAGAATGTTATGGCTTTTATGGATCCTAAGAAAAAACCCGAACTAGGTGAACACAATATATTAATTACATTATTATTTAGAAAACTATATGTTAAATCAGATAAAAAAGAAATTTCTTTAATCTTGGAATCATCTAGTATTCAAGATGCTGAATTCAAATATATTACTATTATCGAAGCTAGAATAAAAGAAACTGATTTTGCTTCATTAGAAGCTCTTTTTAATATTGAAGATAGAAAAACAGGAATTCCGGATGATTATTATAATTTAATAGATGATTATAAATTAGTTTCATTAGGTGATGTTGAAGAAAATTTGGATCCAGAAGTAGCAATCCAATCAAATTTATTATCTGACGATCGTAAAATTGCATACTTATTTCACAAAAAAATATTAATTCCAATTACTGATGAAATTTTGAGATATAATGTAGATACACAAGAATCAGAAAAATCAGAACAAAAAAATAATGCTACTTACAAAACCGATACAAGATTAAATAATATTGTTAATAAAGTAAATTTAATAACTGAATCAGCTAGAAATCCTGAAACTAAAAAATTATATTACCAACCCTTATTTTATCGTCAAGCAATTCCTGCAAATGATATAGAAGAAATGAAAATCATGAAAAAGTTTGCAGATATAGGACGTATCAATGCTGAAAATGTAACAAGTTTTATAGATTTATTATCTTTTCGTGTATACCCATATATAAATTTTCAAAATTATGCACATTATGGATTTTCTCACAAGCATTATTATACTACTGAAGCATTAAGATATACAAATTTTAGATTTGGTGCTAATAAAAATCCTGAACTTTTAAAACTCATTCACAACAAATACATGCAATGGAGAACTATTACCCATGATATGTTTAGAAGCAATAATCAACATGATTTTAATTCTAATATTATAGGAGTAGCATTTCCTACATATATCAATTATATGCCTTATGACATCAGATGTTTAAAATTAAATAAATCAATAAATGTAAGAAAATATAATCCGAATGGATATAAGATAGGAGCATTTTTATTAGAAAAATTAATCAATGAAAATAAAACATTTAATAAAACACCTTTTTGGATATTTGATATAGATACAGATAAATTTTCACAAGACCAATATGATGATATTAATACTAGTGACCCAAATTATTTTAAAAAATTAATTAGTAAATTATATGACAAAGTAGAAGAATTGACATTATCCAGAATATTAAATATGTTTGCAATGTACGCACCATTAACATTATACCAATCTAATGAAATTTTACGTATTATTACCAAAAAATTTGTACCTATACCTGTTTATTCTGATAAAATGGCAGAAATAAATTATGCAAGATATTTTACATATTTACCTCAAAGATTAGAAACGGTTGATATTCGTGATATTACTTTTTCAACTGAAGATCTTCGTAAACTACCTGTTTATAATAGACCCAAAAATCTTGATTATGTAGTAGTAAAAGTAAGTAAAAATGAATCATCTGTTGAAAATATATTGGATATTGCATCATGCCAACACAATATAGATTTACGTGATATTGAACGTATTCGTGAAAGAGACCCTACCTCATTTACTAAAAAATTAAATGATTTCTATAAGAGATATGTAGTTGACCACATCAACAGTGATTATATTTGTAATAGTTGTAATCAAACTATTAATATAGATAAATATATTTATCAAGTAAATGATCTTATGAAAATCAGTGCTGAATCTAAAGTTCCATTAGAAGAACAAAGACAATATAATAAGTTTGGAAAAGCAATTAATGCATTAGATAAAATCATTGAAAGAATGGGATCATTTTTTAATTTAACAGAATATATGGGAAATCATCCTAGTTCTGTAATTAAAAGAAGAGAAACAATTCGTAATTTATTAGACGTACTATTATCTTCACAAGATTTACGTTCTAAAAACCCTACTGAATTTGATAATGAAACAAGAATATTAAAAGAAGCTTCCGGAGCGAAATATAGTGAATACTTTGCATTTCCAGTTGAAAACGATATTTTTGTATATTCTAGTAGAGATACTGATAAATTTAAAAGAATGAAATATAATACTATTTTAACTCATATTGCAGTTATAATGTTATTAGACATTAATAATTCTAATATATTAACATTAAATCCCGATAAATTAATTAATGTTCTTGTATTTGAAAAATATGGTATGGGTACATTAGATGATTTGAAATTAAGAATTAATACATCCAATGATTTAGTTTATTTAGGTAATTATATATTAATGAGTTATGTAGTTTATTATATGGCATCAATGATGATTAGATATAAAATATATGAATTAGCTCCAGAATCTCAAAATCAAGATGTTAAAAAGGGTATTCCTGCAATAGATCGATTAAGAATTATGCATACTATTATGCATGTGTTAGCAATTATAGTTGATCGAAAAGTTAAAAAACCAGATGAATATTTATATACTATTTTATCTACGAATTATTTTATTAAATTATCAACTATATTTTCTAGTGAAAAATCAGAACAAACATTAACTGAATTAAGATTTTCAACAGAAAAAAGACTTCATCCTTCTAATGAAGTAATTGGTAAAAAATTAACAACTAAAAAACAATTTAGACATGAAATAGATGGTAAATTAAAACCGTTTGAATTATATAATACTGATATTTGGCAAGGTGAAAATATTTTTAGAAGATATTTTTTAATCCCTAAAGATCCATATGTTACAGAATTTACATCAGATGAAATTACACAAATAATAATGAAAGATTTATTAAAAATGTATAAAATTGGTGCTGTAAAGTTAAATATTGATATTTTAAAATTAGATAGTTATACATTGGAGCAATTATATGATGTTAAAAAGAAATATGTTGAACTAATTAGAAAGAATATTCAAATTCAAAAAGATAATTTGGCAAAAGTAGAATATAAATTAAAAAAGAAACAAGAAAAACTTGAAAGTTTATTTAATAACTTGCAACATGAATTATTACCCTTTGATACTATTTTAGATAGTTTTGTAAATAAAATGGAAAAATATATTAGTGAATCTCAATCTATATTTAAAGATGATTATTATTTACGCAGATCAGTGTTTGTCATAAATCATGATATTGCTGGATATCCTATAAAACCATTTAAAATAGATAAAATTACTAAACAAAAAGATGTAATTATATATCGTGAAAATAAAACAGAACGTTATTATGATATTTATACATTAGCTTATTTAGGATACAAAGAAATAGGTGCTACTGAATTTGTTGAAGTTAAAAATAATAAATTTTTGATTATAAATTATTCCTTGGTAGATAAAATTAAGTATATGGGATTATATAAAAAATATGTTAATATCTTACCATTAGACAAACAAATTGTATATGAAACTAAATATAGAGGTGATATTTTATATACAAATGATGAATTAATTACTCAAATTGTCCAAAATAAAGTATCCCATGATAAAATCTTGATTGAAAAATTTCAACGTATTATTTACACCATTAGAAATAAAAAACAAAATACTGAAAAGCTAGATCTTACTAAAGAAGAAAAATTAATTAAAGAATTTAATTTGAGATTACAAAACGTTACTATATTAAGTGATAATTTTGTTTTATTTTTACAAAATTGGAAGAATGTATATAGTAGTTATAAATATATTCCTGATACAATAACATTAACAAATAATAAGAATAATAACTATATTGATTCTGATAGTATAATAGAAAATAACAAATATAATATATTAATTAAATATCTTTTACTTCAATTAATTAGTTTGATAGATATGAATTCAGATAAAACTAATATTAATTTGTGTAGTTTAATTGCAATGATATTTGATTTAATGTGGGGAGAATATGCTCCTGTAAATAACTTTGAAATTAATAAATTTTTATTAATCTTATATTCAGAGACAGAAGATGTAGTAAGCTCTAATATTGGATTGGAAGAACAACCAGAAGATTTGGAAAAATTAACTGAAGAACAACAAGCAGCGCTTAAAGATGCACAAGATGATTTTAAAGAAGAAAACGAAGCAATTGATGTAGAAGGAATGGATGAAGATGAAAAAGATTTGGGTGAAGATAGTTTAGCACAGATGTTACATGACCCGGAAAATGCTGATGGTTTTTAAAAAAGCATCATTAAACTCTCTGAGTTTAAGATGGTTTTTAAAAAAATATTAATAAACAATATTTTTTTAATTTAATCTTTTTAATTCTACTAAATGAGGTTTAAGTCTCAATGAAAGTTTTATTGAATCAAGACTTTTTTCATTATAATACACAGTACTTTTTGGATTTTCATCTTTTGACCATTTTTCTAATATAAACGCTGATAATACATAATTTACACTATCATCTTTACTATTATATTTTGCTGTAATATTATTTAATAATAATTCACGAATATCTGGTTTTGAAAGCCATGACATAAGATATGTTAATCTTGATTCCAATATATTTTTATTACCAGATTCATTTTTAATTATATCTTTAATAAATAAATATATTTCAAAAATAACATCTTCACCAATTGTATTTCTAACCCCCTTTTTAATATTGTCTAAATCAGGTTTTTGTCTTAATATTGAACCAAATGAAATTTTTCTCCAAGATCCTGGATTACCTGCTCTTCCCGCACGTCCTCGAGCTTGAGCTAAAATTCTTTCTTCATCTGAATTAAAACCTACTATTACATGAAGACCTTTAGGTGAAAGTTTAGAATTATATTGATAATCACTTCCTCTTCCACCCAAATTTGTTGTAATAATAATTCTATTCGGACCCAATTTTTCTTCTAAAATATGTTTATCTGAAGATGCTTCATATATAGATGGATTTAATGATTGTGTTTTGAGATAATTATATACATCACGTGCACGATCTGGATTTTCTGTAATTATTAGAACCGGTTGTTCTTTATTCCGTAATCTTATTTCTTTTAAAATTTCACCATGCCATTCTTGAATCTTATCAACATGAATAGATGGTTTAATTTCAACAAGTTGAGGAACTGCAAATTCAGGTAAAATAACTGGAGATTTATCTATTTTCCATACTTTTCTTTGAAAATCAAGAGTATCTTTATCTAATCCAACAGTTCCAGATAATCCAAATATTAATTCTGATTCCCTAATATATCTATATAATGAATATGATCTAACAGAAATTGTAGGTTCAGTAAATATAGCTTTAAAATATTTGTATTCTAAAAATTCTTGAATACCATTACTAAATCTCATATTACTAATAATTTGTCCAGTACCAATATCTAAATATTGTATTGCACCCATAAAAACAATTCCATATACTTGTTCTTTGTTTTTAAGATGAATTAAATTAATTAATTCGATTATTCTATTATAAGTAGATTTAGATTCAGATGGTAAATCATTTTCTTTAATTGACCATTTACTAATTTCATTTTTAAATTTAGTTAAAATTGTTGAATTATTATAATTAGAATAAAAAATATTTATTATATCAATTAATGGTTTAACATTTATTTGTGGATTATATTTACCAAAATCAACTATTTCAGCGTATAAACTCTTAACCATAATAAAATTTACACCTGGTTTATAATCACTATTTGGGTTAAATATTTTAAATGCATTTATAACCCATACTTTTTTTTCAGAATTCCATCTATTTACAAAATTAGGATATTTTTTAGTAACATACTCATCACTTAATTCAGTTATAGCTTTAACTCCTGTTAAAATTGGATAATTTGTAAATTGTGTAAAAAATTTACTTGTTTCATTTGCAATATATATTAGAACATCTTTTACTATTTGTGCTGAAGGATCTTGATCTGATGTCATAACTCGACCACCAGCATTATCAACAAGATGACTATCAGATTCATCTAATATTATAGTTCTACGAACGTTGGTATTTAATAATTGTTTGGGAACACTTGGATCACTAGCTTCATTAAGAGCTTGAGCTTCAAAATCATATGGTGTACCATATATAATATCATCTATATTCCCTTGATCATGAATTCCACGTGCTTTAAAACCATATGCATCAAAAAGTGCTTTATTAGATTCTCGACCATCTGTAGCTAAATCATTAGTTACAGTAATTACATGAACGGCCATTGGTCTTTGATCATTTCCATTATATGGAACCTTTATTCTTTTTTGAAGAATTGCAATCATTGCTACAATTAATGATTTTCCTTGACCAGTTCCAGCTTGAAGTAGAATATTTTTTCCTTCTAAAAATTGTAAAACAGCAATTAATTGATTATCTCTAGGATATTGTCCATTAATTTTACAAACCATCAATGCAATTTTAGCTATTTCTCTTAAAATAACTTCATCAAATGTTCCTAATCTTGGATCAGATGGATTAATTTTACTTTTATTAATTGTTCTTTCACCATCTTTAATATATTCATCAATAATTCTAAGCTGTTCACTTATAATTTTAGCTTCAAGATCAACAATTGATTTTTTATCTATTAAATATTGAAGTAATTCTTCACGGGATCTAATTTTAATAGTAGGTGAATCACTTGCTTTTCTTATCTTACCAATACATGATTCAAACATTTTAAAATCTGGATTTATTTCTCCACTGAATTGATTTATTTGATTTATTTGATTTATTTGATTTATTTGATTTATTTGATTTATTTGATTTATTTTTTTTAAATATTTATTTAATTTATATTTATACATATATTATAAAATTAATAATTTAAAGCTTATGAAATATATCTAATATAAAATGTCAACTCCTGATTATTTATATGAAGATCCTGCTGTTCCTAACCAAAAATATGTATGCATAAGTGTTCTCACTCCTAAAAACTTTAAACAAGAAGAAGGTAAGGAACCTATTACCATTAGTACGATGAAAGTTCGTGGATGCTATGATAGTGTAGAAGAAGCTAAGAAGCGTGCGGATTTTCTTAGAAATATTGATCCTAATATCAATGTCTATGTAGGTGAAGTAGGTAAGTGGTTACCTTTTGATGATGATCCGGAAAAAGCCAAAGACCATGACTACCAAAACAAGAGATTAAATGAAATGATGAAGGGTTATTTGGAGAACCAAGAAAAGGCTAAAGAATTTCATGAACAAAGAAAAAATGAATTAATTATGAAGGCTCACAAAGATAACGAAGCAAAGGCTGAAAGAAACAAGGCCAGACAAGCGAGACGTGATGCGGGTGAAACAGTTGATGATGATGCTGAAGAAAAAGTGTTTATGGATCAACAAAAGAAGGAAAGTAATGTTAACGTAGAAGTAAATAAAGTAAAGGGTGAGGATAAGAAAAAGGCCTTAATGAGCAAAGAAGAAGAAATTAAGGTTAAGGAAAAAGAAATTAAGGATAACAAGGCTGAAGTTCAAAAGACCCAAGAGGAATATGCCAAGTATCAACAGAAGAATGAAAAAGTTAAAAAAGAATTAGAAGATGCAAAGAAAGTATTTGAGGAGATGTTAGCTGCCAGTAAAGATGCTAAAGATAGTAAAAGTAGTAAAATTGCAACGTCTGGTAGTATGTAATTTTATAAAAACTTCTCACAAATTTAGATAAATTTATAAATATTAATTATCTCAATTAATATTAATGATTAGTCAAACATTTTTAATACTAGGTGTTATTTTACTTTCAATTGGATTTTCTAGAATGTATTTTACCAAGGATAATAGTAAAATAATTTATAGATATATCCCTAGAACATTTAAAGAAGATCAAGAAAATCCTGTACCGTTAAGTGATTTATTTGGAAATATGTTTGCAAATATTGAACCATCAAATATTACA
>Ga0209829_10000812_pt1 | contig 27114 bp, 24 predicted proteins | sample C_140205_EF_Meta_FD_187311 | JGI IMG/M metagenome (GOLD analysis project Ga0209829, IMG submission 187311) | Freshwater microbial communities from Lake Croche, Canada to study carbon cycling - C_140205_EF_MetaG (SPAdes) (version 2) | ecosystem: Environmental > Aquatic > Freshwater > Lake... | reverse complement strand
CCCGGGGCCGAGTTGAAAATCCGACATAGCTCAGTGGTAGAGCGGGTGACTGTTAATCACTAGGTCCTAGGTTCGAGCCCTAGTGTCGGAGCCAACTTTCCCCCTATTCCACAAGGAATTCAGAGCGAATCCTAACAGGTTTCCCGCCAATGTGAACACAAAGTGTGAACACTTCCACATCACGGGTGAAACCTTTACCCGGGCGGTTCGATGGCTTTCATCCAGCGAAAACCACGCCGGACCGATCACCGGGCGCTCCAGCAACTCCAGCCGGGATTGGTCGAAGTCCCCTGCGATGCTTTCTCAATCAGTTCGGTCTCGGGTTGGTTTGAGCCTTGGAGTCGGAAGGTCTCTGAATCCGAGTTGATTCGGGCCTTTTCAATACCCTGACCGGGCAGCAGGAGGGTCTGGGGACCACTTCCCACTTTACACTTTTCTTGATTGGTGATGCGGACCACCCTCCCGCATGTTTGTTGATCACATCCGCATCCTCGCGAAGGCTGGCGACGGCGGGAACGGCACCGTTTCGTTCCGTCGTGAGAAGTTCATCCCTCGCGGCGGCCCCGACGGTGGGGATGGTGGCAATGGCGGCGATGTGGTCCTGGTGGTCGATCCTTCCACTGACAACCTCAGGCAGTTCTTCTACGATCCGAAGCTGATCGCCCAGAACGGCAATGCCGGCGGCGGTTCCCGCAAGACCGGAAAGAGCGGCAAGAAGATCATCGCCCGCGTTCCTCCGGGGACCGTGGTGTATCGGAGCAACGCCGGAACGGTCGCCGAGGCGGTCGAATTCGAACGCAGCGACGAAGGTATTGACCTTGAGCCGATCGCCGACCTCACCGAGAACGGTCAGGAGTTCGTGATGTGCCAGGGCGGAATCGGCGGGAGGGGGAACTGGAACTACCGGACCTCGACCAACCAAGCGCCGCAGGAGCACACGCTCGGCACGCCGGGCGATGCGGGCATTTTCTACTTCGAGCTGCGCCGCATCGCGGATGTCGGACTCGTTGGATTTCCCAACGCCGGCAAGTCGACAATCCTCGGAAAACTTTCCCATGCGAAGCCGAAGGTGGCCTCGTATCCGTTCACCACGCTGCAGCCGATGGTCGGTGTGGTGGAGTTCCCGGGCTTCCGCCGCTGCACCATGGCGGACATTCCCGGCATCATCGAAGGCGCGCACGACAACCGCGGGCTCGGTCATGAGTTCCTGCGCCACATCACCCGCTGCCGCGTGTTGCTATTTGTGATCGACATGGGTGGCGTTGATGGACGTGACCCGATTTCCGACCTCGAAATCCTCCGCAAGGAGGTGAAGGAGTATGATGAGGAGCTCGCCCGCTTCCCATGGAAGATCGTGGCGAACAAGATGGACGTCGATGGAGCCGAAGAGAACCTCGCCGCCTTCAGGCTGCGATTCCCGAAGATCGACATCATCCCGATCGCGGCGGAGCTCGATGTGGGACTCGACGATCTGAAGCAGATGCTGGACAACGAGGTGGCCTACAAGTTCACGAAGTGAGGGCGTCATGAGCTGGGTCGAGCCATCGCTTCATCGCGTGTTCGTCTATGGCACACTGCGTCAACGCGGCTCGAATCATTTCCGCATGGCGGGCAGCCGGTTTGTGTGTGGTGGCCGAGTGAAAGGCAGGCTCTACCGGATCTACTGGTATCCCGGACTGGTAATGGATCCCGACGGTGGGTGTGTGATCGGCGAGGTTTATGACGTGACGGGTGATCAGTTGCGCGAACTCGACGTCTTCGAGGGGCTGTCCGCTGGTGAGACCGAGGGTAGCGAATACCGCCGGGTTCTAATAGAAGTGACGGACGACGGGAAGGCGACCCATGCCTGGGTATGGGAATGGCTCGGGCCTGTCGACGAGGCGCGTCTCATTGCGAGCGGCGACTGGCTGGAGTAGGCGATCGTAGTCACGCCTTCAGGCTGCTGTGAAGAGCCCCCTGAAGAGTGGAACTACGAGCGAAGATTCAGGCCTCGCGGCCGCAGCACTGCTTGAACTTCTTGCCGGAGCCACAGGGGCAGGCGGCGTTTCGACCGGTGCTCTCGATGTCGAAGCTCGGCTTGCGCTTTGGCAGGTTCAGCTTCAGGACCGTGCCTTCGGGCGAGGGCAGGCTCTGTGGGTTGACGTTTCCGGAGCTGCCAGTGGTGGCCATGTTGTCGTAGCCGATCGCGCTTTCATCCGGGCCGTGGAGTTCCTGCGGCATGCTCTGGAGCTGGCGCAGGTAGGCTTCCAGATTCGAGGCGGAACGGAATAGGTTCTGGAGGGCTTCCTGATCGATGCTGGCCATCAGTTGGACGAACAGCTCGTAAGCTTCCGTTTTGTATTCGATGAGCGGATCCTTCTGGCCCTGGGCACGGAGGCCGACGCCTTCGCGCAGGGCATCCATGTTGTAAAGGTGGGCCTGCCATTGCTTGTCGATGGCGACGAGCACCATGCGACGCTCCTCTTGGTCGAGCACCTCCGGTGGAAGGTTTTCGATGCGGAGCTGGTAGGTTTCCTTGACTTTGTCGACGAGCATCTGGGCGATCTCTTCAGCGCTGCGGGGAGTGTCGATCAGTTCGGAGGGATCCAGTCGGATCGGCAGGGTGGAATTCACCCAATGCAACAGCTCGGTGTAGTCCGGCGACTCTCCATCGCGATCAGCCAGGTACTCCTCAACCTTGGCTGGGATCACCTTTTCGATCGTTTCATTGACCAGATCGCGCGGAGTCTCGGTGGTGAGCACTTCATTGCGATAGCCGTAAACGACTTCGCGCTGCTTGTTCATCACGTCGTCGAACTCCAGCACGCGCTTGCGCCAGGTGTAGTTGCGCTGTTCGACGCGCTTCTGGGCGGTCTCAACGGATTTGTTCAGCCACGAATGCTCCAGGGCCTCACCCTCCTGCATGCCGAAGCGCTCCATCATCGCGGTCATGCGGTCGGCGGCGGCGAAGTTGCGCATGAGGTCGTCTTCGAACGAGATGAAGAATTGCGAGCGCCCCGGATCACCCTGACGGGCGCAACGGCCTCGTAGCTGACGGTCGACGCGGCGGGATTCGTAGCGCTCGGTGGCGATGACGAACAGGCCACCGAGTTCGGCGACGCCCTTGGCGAGCTTGATGTCGGTGCCGCGACCGGCCATGTTGGTGGAGACGGTCACGCCGCCGAGCTGGCCGGCATTGGAGATGATCTCGGCTTCCTGCTGGTGATATTTCGCGTTGAGCACCGCGTGTGGAATCTTGCTGCGCTTGAGCATGCGCGAAACCGTTTCCGAGGCTTCGACCGAGGCGGTGCCGACGAGCACCGGCTGGCCCTTGGTGTGGGCTTCCTCGATCTTGGCGATGACGGCGTTGTACTTTTCGCGGCGGGTCTTGAAGACCTGGTCGTTCTCGTCCTTGCGGGTGTTCGGGCGGTTCGTGGGGATTGGCAGGACGTCGAGCTTGTAGATGTCGTGGAACTCGGCGGCCTCGGTCTCGGCCGTGCCGGTCATGCCCGCGAGTTTTTCGTAAAGGCGGAAGTAGTTCTGGATCGTGATCGTGGCAAAGGTCTGGGTTTCCTTCTCAATGAGAACCCCTTCCTTGGCCTCGACCGCCTGATGCAGTCCGTCCGACCAGCGGCGGCCCGGCATCTCGCGACCGGTGTTTTCATCAACGATGCAGACCTTGCCGTCGGCGACGACATACTGGACGTCCTTCTCATAAAGGCAGTAGGCCTTTAGGAGCTGGGAAATGTTATGGATCTTCTCGGCCTGGGAATCCATCCGGCGCTGGCAGGCGTCCTTGCGCTCGATGCGGTCGGCTTCGGTGAGTTCCTTGTTGGTGTCGATGTCGGCGAACAGCGTGCCGAGGTCCGGCAGCGTGAAGGATTCCGGATCACCGGGGGAAAGATACTCGCGTCCCATTTCCATGAGGTCGGAGTCGTGGCCCTTTTCGTCGATGGTGAAGTAGAGCTCTTCCTTGATCGCGAAAAGCTCCTTCTTCTGGGCGTCCTGATAGAAGGAAAGCTCGGTCTTCTCCAGGAGGCGGCGGATGTCCGGTTCCTCCATCTGGCGCATGAGCTGGCGGTTGCGCGGTTGGCCGAGCTTGATCTTGAACAGGCAGCGTCCGGCGGCGTCGCGGTCACCTTCGTCGAGCAGTTTCTTGGCTTCGGCGGCGAGGTCGTTGCAAAGCTGGGTCTGACGCTTCACGAGCTGCTCGACGAGCGGCTTGTATTTGTCGAACTGGTGGCTCGATTGCGAGGACGGACCGGAAATGATCAGCGGAGTACGGGCTTCGTCGATGAGGATGGAGTCCACTTCGTCGATGACCGCGATGTAGTGGCCGCGCTGCACCTGCTCGTCCTTGGTGGAGGCCATGCCGTTGTCGCGGAGGTAGTCGAAGCCGAATTCGGCGTTGGTGCCGTAGGTGATGTCGCAGGCGTATTCCGCGCGCCGGTCCCAAGGGGCCATCTGGTTCTGGATGCAGCCGACAGTCAGGCCGAGGAATTTGTAGAGCGATCCCATCCACTCCGAGTCACGGCGGGCGAGGTAATCGTTCACCGTGACGATGTGAACGCCGAGGCCGGTGAGGGCATTGAGATAGACGGGGAGGGTGGCGACGAGGGTCTTGCCTTCACCCGTCTGCATTTCCGCGATCATGCCGCGGTGAAGGGCGACGCCGCCAACGAGCTGAACATCGAAGTGGACCATTTCCCAGGCCATCTCGTGGTCGCAGACGGAAATGGTGCGCCCGGCCATGCGGCGGGCACCGTTTTTCACGACGGCGTAGGCTTCGGGAAGGATTTGCTCGAGGTACTTGGCGCGGGCGGTGATGAAAGTGTCTTCGATTTCGCGGAAGGCGGCCTTGGCGGTTTCGATCGATTCCACGGTGGCTTCCACGCTCGATGGCAGCTCCGGATGTTCCTCGCGGAGAGGTGCCAAACGCTTCTCGATCGCGGCGGCTTGCTCGGAGAGTTGGTCTGGCTCCATGCGTTCGAGTTGCGGCTTCGCGGCGATTTCGAGGGCATGGTAGCGGGAAAGGTGCTCCTTCCATTTCGCGGTCATCTCCAGAAGCTTCGACTCCGGCTCACGCTGGATGGCTTCCTCGATTTCATTGATGCGGCTGACAGTCGGACGAATCCGGCGCAACTCGCGCTGGTTCTTACTGCCGACGATTTTCTGGAGGATCCACTTGATCATGAGGGAAATAACACGAATTCGACGCGGAAATGACGCGCCGGGGGGGAGTCAATACACTGGCGCTGCGCCATGTGCAAGCGGCACGGTGGGAAGGTTTTTCGGACGGACCAGAGGGCCGGATCTCGGAAATCGAAAGGCTGCGGACCTGCGATCATTTACTGGCCTTTTCGCCTGACTTTTCCCAAGAGGGCCAGTTCTGATCGGTGGAAATCAACCGATCACGATAGAACAGGGAAACGAACCGCTGGTTGGGCTCCTCCAAGGTGAAGGAGGTCGGGGTGGGACGGTAGACAAGGCCATCGGGGAAGTGCTTCATCATTTCAGCCTCGATACCTCCATCCAACCCGCTCAACCTGAAAACCGCTGGAAGATCAGAAGGAGGCGGGTTGCCCTGATCAAAACCAACCTGGGCAAAGTAGAAGATGGAGATGAAGGTGGCTTCCCGAAGGGCCTTCTCCATGCGAAGTCTGCGATTTTGAAGCAGTCCCCCTGTTACGATTACCGCGACAAGTAGGACGCTCAAAATTACAGCATTGATTTTGGACACGAAGAAAGTTCTGGGGTCAAATCGTCATCGCGTGGAAACCGCCATCCACAATCATTTCGGTGCCGGTGATGAAGGATCCGGCGTTTGAGGAGGCGAGGAGAATGGTGGCTCCGATGAGTTCCTCGGCGTTTCCGAAGCGCGAGGCGGGGGTTTGGCGGAGGATGTCGAGGACACGGGATTCATCGAGGACCTTGCGGTTTTGCTCGGCGGGGAAAAACCCGGGGACGAGGGTGTTGACGCGGATGTCCTTGTCGGCCCACTCGCGGGCGAGGTTGCGGGTGAGGTTGTGGACCGCCGCCTTCGAGGCGGAGTAGGTGAAGACGCGCGAGAGCGGGTTCAGGCCCGAGATCGAGCCGAGGTTGATGATCGAGGCCGGTTGCGAGTTCTCGACGAAGTATTTCCCAAAGACCTGGCAGGCGCGGAAAATGGCGGCGAGGTTGGTGTCCATGATTCGCGCGTATTCTTCCTCGGTGATCTGGAGAAAGGGGGTGGGGGAATTGGTGCCGGCGCCGTTGATCAGGATATCGACCTTGCCGGAGCGCTCGATGACCGTGTCGAGAAGGTGGTGGAGGGATTCGCGCGAGGTGACATCGACCGGGACAAAGTAGCCCTTGCCGCCGTGGCCTTCGATTTCGGCGAGCCGTTTTTCGGCCTTTTCGGGGATGCGGCCTCCCAGAACGACTTCGGCTCCGGCGCGGGCGAGGCCGACGGCCATGGTGCCGCAGAGTTCACCGGTGCCGCCGATGACGACAGCGGTTTTTCCCTGAAGGCTGAAGAGATCTTTGAGAAAGGAGCTTGGTTGCATGGTGGATTGAGTTGGAAGTTATGGATTCCGGCTGAGACAGCCGGGACACGTTTGATTTAAGCGCTGGCGAGGGTGGTGGTGTCCCAGATCGGGAGGCCGAGGGAGCCGGAAAGTTCGTTGAACTCGGCGATTTCTGCTGGGGTGAAGAGCAGGCCGTTCGCGGCGTCGGAACGCTTGCGGAATTCGGCTTCGAGTTGACCCGGGAGCATGGCCTTGTGATTGCCGTGGCCGAGGATGTCGTCGAGGACGGCCTTGAGGTTGCCTTTCTGGTCGCGTCCCCGGGCGAAGCCGTTTCCGGAGATGGCGTCGGGATGGATGACCTGGAAATAGAAGGCTGAGGTGCTTTTTTCGCCTGGGATCGAGGTCGGGCGGCCGCGGAGGGTGGGAAGCGACCCGCCGATCAGGCCACCGAAGATTTCGTTGATGAGAGCCATGCCGTAGCCCTTGTGGGCACCGAAGGGCAGGAGGGCGGCGACCTGGTTCGGGTCGGTGGTGGGGTTACCGTCCTTGTCGACGGCGGCCCCGGGAGGGAGTTGCTTGCCCTCACGTTTCAGGACCTGAACGCGGCCCATGGCGACGGTCGAAGTGGCCCAGTCGATGACGATCGGGTAGCCGACGGCGTCGGTGGTCGGAATGCCCCAGGAGTGGGGATTGGTGCCGAGGGTTGGGAATTTCCCGCCGAAGGGGACGACTTCGGCCAAGGTGGAGGTGCAGTTGGTATAGGCGAAGTAACCGCGCTCGGCGGCCTCCATCACGTAGCCGCCGCCCCAGAGGTAGTGGAAGCAGTTGTCGATGGCGATCTGGCCGATGCCGTATTGGTCGGCGAGTTCGATGGCGCGGTTGATGGCGCGGTAGGCGACTGATTGGCCGAGCTTCTTGTTGGAGTTCCAGATTTCCGAGGCTGGGAAACGGGAGGGCTTCACCTCGATTTCTGCACCGGGAACGCAGCCGCCGACTTCTGAGCCGAAGAGATGGTCAAGGTGCAGGGCTTTCAGCGCATTGTGGGTGCGAATGCCGTGGCGGGAGGCTTCTCCGGCGAGCTTGGCACCTTCGACCGCTTCATCGTGGGAGTAGCCACGGGATTCGTATGCTCGGATGATCAAGGCATCGTGGGCGTCGCGGGGAATGACGAGGAATTCAGACATGGAGTTTCAGCGTGCTGAGAATGCAGGAAACGAGAGTGGCAACTGGCTCGCCGATGTCGAGTCGGATGGCGTTGGCGGGAGGTTCCAACGCCGCGAACTGGCTGTCCAGCAAAGCAGGAGGCATGAAGTGGTCTTTTCGAGTCAACAGCCGCTCGTGAATCTGCCCGGGCGTGCCTTCCAGAAGCACGCAGACCAGGCTGGGAACCGCATCGAAAAGCACCTGGCGGTATCGCTCTTTGAGGGCCGAGCAGGCGACGACGAAGGGCCTCCCTTCGGTTTTCAATTCGCTCATTTTTGCGGCAACGGTCGCCAACCATGGGCCGCGGTTCTCATCGGTCAGGGCGATTCCGGCGGACATTTTCGCGATGTTGTCCGGCGGGTGAAAATCGTCAGCATCGAGAAAAACCGATCCGAGCGAGCTGGCTAAGGCGTTGCCGACACTCGACTTTCCGCTGCCGGAAACCCCCATGATCAGGATGTCCGGAGGTCGGCTCATGGGAAGAAGGGATTCGAGCTCTTCTCCTCGCCGACGCTGGTCGCGGGGCCGTGACCAGGCAGTAGGACGGTTTCATCGGGAAGCGAGAACACTCCGCGGCGGAGGTGGTCGAGGGCGGCTTGGTAGGTTTCCGGAGGGCAGCCACCGATCGAGCCTGCGAACAGGGCGTCGCCGACCACGCAGACAGGTCTCTCAAGTCCGTCGATCCGGAAGCCCAGTGCGCCATGGCAATGGCCGGGCAAATCGAGGGCGTGGATCGTAAGAGGTCCGATGGTGACAGAGTCCCCGGCATGAATCTCATGGTGAACGGCCCCACCGCGCTTCACTTCCTCCAGACCTCCGACATGGTCGTGGTGGTCGTGGGTGACGATCACGGCGGTGATCGAAAGCACGTTTGAGGCATCCAGCGCGCAGGCGATCGACTCATCGGAATAGCCGGTGTCAAACAGGAGAGTCAGGCTGCCGACGCGAACGAGCCAAGCATTCACCTGGCCATCTGCGATGGGAATATCAAGCTGCGTCACCGACGCGAGATCGAGCGGCTGCGGTGTGTAGTGCGGCAAGCGGGCGAGCGCCTCGGGAGCGAGTGAAAGCACCGATGCCAACTTCCGCGCGGCGGCTTCGGAAAATTTTCCACGGATCAATCCCATGACATCGGATTCCTTCAGCCCGGCTCTCGCCGCCGCCTCGCCGGGTGCGAGAGTGAGCCCTCGCAGCGCCTTGCGGATGACGTAGGTGAAATCGTCTTCCATGGATCTAGGGTGGGCCCGGGAGACGTGAAAATCAACAGGGGTCGTGGGAATTTCACTGCCCCCGCGCACGTCGGGCCTTCGCCCGCATTCCGATGAGCAGGAGGAGAGCAACCAGCCCGAGAAAGGCGCAGGCGGCGATCCCCATGGCCTTGAACAGGCGGGAGGTGCCGGCATCGACCTGGGCGTTGGTGATCGTAGCGGGTGGGATGATTCCCGGCAGGCGTTCGAACGTGATCTTACCTGCCGAGACCTTGACTGCGGTGAGCTTTTTCATCAGCGGGCCGAGCACCGGGTCGGCGAGATAGCGCTCGGTGATGCGATAGGGCGACATCTGTTGGCGGAAGGGCTCGACCACGGTCTTTCCCGGGACTTCGATCTTGTCGATGCGAAGAATGATTTCCCCCTGGCCGAGTTCCGGGTGGGTGATGAGGGTGCCATTGAGAAAGCGACCATCCGAAGCCACGACGCCGGGCTCATTGTCCTTGGCCTTGCGCGGCTTGCCATTCATCGGAAAGGAAATGTCCGCCACCAACGAGCCATCCTCGCGCAGCTCACGGACGTGGAAGGTGTGCTTCAGCTCTGCCAGCGGAGTGTAGATCGCGATTGCCAGATTCAGCTCGTCGACGGTGAGTTCCAAGCGGCTTTCTTCCTCGCGCCCGAGTGAAACGCGGAAGGCCTCGAGTCGTTCTGCCAGAGAATTGATCAGGTGCTCCTGACCCTCGATACTGCTGATCTCGACGGGTTTGGCGTTCGTGTCGGTGAATTTCTCGATCTCGTCGAACTGCCGGAACAAGGCCCACATCGAGAAACCGATCAGGAAGACCATCACGCAGAGGGCGATGATCAGGATCGTGCAGCCGGCCAGCGGTGAGCGGGCGGTGGCTTGAGGTGTCTCAGGCGAGTCGGGCATACCGGGAAGGGGAAAGTTCCAAGAGCCAAGTTCCAAGTGCCAAATGAAGATAATCGCTAAATTCCAAACGGCAGAGGAAGAGTCGAAGGTCGAAAGTCTGAAAGTCTTAAGACTTCGGCTCTGGATTGGAACTTGCCACTTGGAACTTGGAACTTTCTCTTCCTCCCCATGAAGGTGCTCGTCGGACTTTCCGGCGGAGTGGACAGCTCCGTGGCGGCGGCCCTGCTCGTGGAGCAGGGGCACGAGGTCGTGGGCGGCTACATGAAAAACTGGATCAATGCCGAGGGGATTCCCGGCGATTGCCCCTGGGAGCAGGACATCGAGGACGCCCGCGCGGTGGCGAGGACCTTGGGAATCGAGTTCCGCGTGATCGACCTGATCGACGCCTACCGCGATCGCATCGTGGACTATCTGGTCGAGGGCTATCGAAATGGCATCACGCCGAACCCGGATGTGTGGTGCAATCGCGAGATGAAGTTCGGGGTTTTCCTCGACTACGCGCTGAGCCAGGGATTCGAGCAGGTTGCCACCGGCCACTATGCGCGCCGTCGAACACTCTTCGATGGCAGCGCCGCCATCCTGCGTGGAGCGGACCCCAACAAGGACCAGAGCTACTTCCTTTCGCTGATGACGCAGTTCCAGGCGGCGCATGCGCTTTTCCCCGCCGGGGAGATGCTAAAACCCCAGGTGCGCGAAGTGGCGGATCGTTTCAATCTTCCGACCGCGGCGAAGAAGGACAGCCAGGGCATCTGCTTCCTCGGACAGGTGAAGATGACGGATTTCCTGGGTCACTACATTTCGGAAAATCCGGGGGAGATCGTGGATCCAAGCGGCAAGGTCATGGGCCAACATCGTGGCCTGCACCTTTACACGCTCGGTCAACGGAAGGGACATGGCGTGGCCTCGCCGCGCGATGGAATGGCTTATGTGGTCGTTGGGAAGAATGTGGAGCGGAACCAGCTCATCGTCGGCTGGGATGACGCGTCGAGCGAAGGCCTTTACGCGAGTGATTGTGTGATCGGCAGCGTGAGTTTGCTGAATGAGAGTTTCGAATGCTCCACCCGCTGTGAGGCCCAACCACGCTATCGCTGCAAGGCAGAACCGGTTGAAGTGACACCGCGTGACGACGGCAAGCTCGACGTTCGTTTCCTCAAGCCGCAGCGCGCGCTATCGCCGGGGCAGATCTGTGCGTTCTATGACGGCGGGCGTCTGTTAGGCGGCGGGGTTTTCGAGACGGTCTGTTAGAACAGGATGGACCGCGAACTAAAGTTCGCGGTCCTTTCAGATTACAAGGCCCCGAAGCGCCGGTGCCGTCTCGTGTACTCGGCCACTGCCTCGAAGAGGTCACCCCGACGGAATTCCGGCCAGAATTTCTTCACGATGACGATCTCCGAATAACTGATCTGCCACAGCAGGAAGTTCGAGACACGCAGTTCGCCGGACGTTCTAACAAGCAGATCCGGATCGGGAATGCCGGCGGTGCTGAGGCGTGAGGCGAAGAGCGTGCAGTCGATGTCTTCCGGCTTGATCGTTCCGGCAGCGGCATCGATGGCGAGCGAACGGGCGGCGGCGACGATCTCCTCTCTCGCGCCATACGACAAGGCCAGCACGAGGGTGAGCGATTGGTTGTCCGCCGTTTTCGCCATCAGGTGGTCGAGGCGCTTACGGGTCGAGGCGGGGAGCCGATCGATCTGGCCGATCGCCTGCAGCTTCACGTCCTGCCGCATCATGTCCTTGCCGCGCTCGTCGAGGAAGCGGTCGAGCAGGGACATCAAGGCTTTCACCTCGGCTTCCGGGCGGTTCCAGTTTTCCGAGGAAAAGGCGAACAACGTGAGATACTTCACGCCGAGTTCCTTGCAGGCGTCCACCACCTCCCGCACCGATTCGGCTCCGGCGCGATGGCCTTCGCGACGCGGCAAACCGCGGTCCTTGGCCCAGCGGCCGTTGCCATCCATGATGATGGCAATGTGACGGGGGATGTCGGAGTTTTCGGCCATGAATGAAGCGAGGATGCACACTCAGGTGCAGGCGCGTATGAGGAAATTGTGAAAAATTCGAGAGATCACACGACAAGCGTTTGAGCACGATCCGGGCCGACGCCAACGAAGCTGACCGGCGCGTCGCAAAGCTCGCCGAGCCTCTTGAGGTAGGCCTTCGCCAGTTCGGGCAGCTCGTTGAAGGACTTGCACCCGGTGGTGTCGACCTTCCAACCGGAAAGTGTTTCGTAGATCGGTGTCGCTTTCTCCCAGGCCGAGCGATCGGCGGGCGGGAGCTCGTGGCGCACACCTTCGACGTCATAGGCGACGCAGATTTGCATCGTCTCATAGGCATCGAGCCCATCGAGATTGGTGACGGCGAGGTCAGTCACGCCGTTGACCATGCAGGCAAAGCGCAGCAGCACGGTGTCGAGCCAGCCACAGCCGCGCGGGCGGCCGGTGGTGGCACCGAACTCGCGTCCGAGACCGTGGAGATATTCCGAAAGGCCCTCGTCATCGGTGGGGAAGGGGCCTGAACCAACGCGGGTGGTGTAGGCCTTGCAAACTCCGATCACGCGCTGCACAGCGGTCGGCGGCATGCCGGTGCCGGTGCAGGAACCGCCGGCGGTGGTGTTCGAGGATGTGACGAAGGGATAGGTGCCGAAGTCGATGTCGAGCAGCGTGCCCTGGGCTCCTTCGAACAGCAGTGTCTTGCCGGTCTTCCATGCCTTGTGGAGGATTGGGATCGTGTTGGTGACGTGTGGACGGAGGCGCTCGAAGGCGGTGTAAACCTCCTCGATGACTTGTGCGGCCTCGAAGGTCGGCAGGTTGTGTTTGGTCAATACCTCATTGGCATCGACGAGACGTCGGGTGATCTGGGCGCTGGTGAATTCCCGGTCTAACAGATCTGCCATGCGCAGGCCGCAGCGGTTCACCTTGTCGGCGTAGCTCGGACCAATTCCGCGCTTGGTGGTGCCGATCTTCTGGTCGCCGAGGGCGGCTTCGCGAGCGACATCGAGTTCCTTGTGGAAAGGCAGCACGACGTGGGCGCGATCGGAAATGAAGAGCTTGTCCTCGGTGATCGAGACTCCCTGGGCCTCGACCTTCTGGATCTCCGAGACGAGGCCGACGGGATCGACGACGACGCCATTGCCGATCACGTTGATCTTGTCATCCCAGAGGATGCCGGAGGGCAGCAGGTGAAGCACGTACTTCGTGCCCTTGGCAATGACCGTGTGACCGGCGTTGTTGCCACCCTGGCCACGGATCACGACATCGGCGTTTTCGGTGAGGAAATCGACGATCTTGCCCTTGCCTTCATCTCCCCACTGGAGACCCACAATAATAGTATTCATTTTTTTAAACCGCGAATGGACGCGAATGGACGCGAAGGTTGGATTCAGGAGTGCTTGGTGAGGACGACGCGTTCCCACATGAGCTTCGGGTGTTTGAAATTGAGAATGACACCAACTTGGTGGCCGGTGATTCTAAGGTAATTGAGCATTTGCCCTCGTTCGATATCGGTGATGCGCTCGATGGTCTTGGTTTCGATGACCACTGATCCGTAAGCGATCAAATCTGGAATAAATTCTCCGACTTGAATCTCACGCGATGAAATCGGGAAACGCGACTGTTGTTCGACCGGAATGCCCTGATGCGAGAGCTCTACCGCTGGCGCGTTTTCATAGGGCTTTTCATGAAAGCCATGACCAATGCTACTCAGGACCGACATCGCACAGCCAACGATGGCGGAGACCTCATCCTTACGAATCAAATTCGCGTCCATTGGTGTCCATGCGCGGTTCACTTCGTCGAATCGATAAGCTGGGCGAATTCCTCGAAGAAGTAGTTCGCATCATGAGGGCCGGGGGCGGCTTCCGGGTGATACTGGACGGAGAACACCGGCATGTCCTTGTGGCGGATTCCCTCGACGGTGCCGTCGTTGAGGTTGATGTGCGTGACCTCGACGTTCGAGGGCAGCGAGTCGGCATCGACGGCGAAGCCGTGGTTCTGCGAGGTGATAGAAATGCGACCGCTGCGGAGGTCCTTGACCGGCTGGTTGCCGCCGCGATGGCCGAACTTCAGCTTGAAGGTCTTTCCTCCGAAGGCGTGGCCGAGGATCTGGTTGCCAAGGCAGATACCGAAGATTGGCTTCTTGCCGAGAAGCTTGCGGATTTCCTCATGGATGTAGCCGAGCGCCGCCGGATCTCCCGGGCCGTTCGAGAGGAAGATGCCGTCCGGATTTTTCGCAAGCACCTGTTCGGCGCTGGTGCGTGAGTTCAGCACCTCAACCTCGAAACCCGCCTGGCGCAGGCGGCGGAGGATGTTGGTCTTGATTCCGAAATCGAACGCGACGATCCGGTGCCGAACCGGTGGGAGCTCGATGAACGGGCCGGGAACTCCGGTGGAGACATTGGGAATCGTCCAGTCGCGGGATTCGTCGGTCCACGGGTAGCTTTCGGGGGTTGAGACCTCGCCGACGTAGTCCATGCCCTCCATTGACGGGGAGTTGCGAGCGGCCTCGATTGCTGCCGCGGTGTCGAGTTCCGTCGTCAGGCAGGAGCGCATCGCGCCGAGCGATCGGAGGTGCTTGGTCAGTGCGCGGGTGTCGATGTCCTCGATGCCGAGGATGCCGTGTTTCGAGAAATAGTCGGCCAGCGTCTCATTCGATCGCCAATTCGACGGGACATGGCAGAGCTCGCCGATCACGAAGCCGCGGACGTGCGGGCCGGAGGACTCGTTGTCGTCGGGGTTGATGCCGTAGTTCCCGATCTGCGGGTAGGTCATCGCCACGATCTGGCCTCGGTAGGAAGGGTCGGTGACGACTTCCTGATAGCCCGTCATCGACGTGTTGAAACAGATTTCCCCGGTGGTGGTGCCGGTGGCTCCGAAGGAAATTCCCTCGAAGGTCCGACCGTCTTCTAGAGCAAGGATGGCTTTCATGGCGCGGCGGGCGGAAAGCTAGGGGCGGGGGGGGAGCGATGCAAGAGAATGACATTCGTGAATTTGCGAATGACGGATCGGCCTTGGTTTCACTAGGCTGTGGGCATGCGAGCCCGCCTGACGAAAGATTTCCGATTTGAAGCCGCCCACACGCTGCCAAGCCTCCCGGAGGGCCACAAGTGCCGCCGGATGCACGGGCACAGCTTCAAGATCGAGATTTCCATTGAGGGCGAGGTCGATGAGACGATCGGCTGGGTTTACGACCACAAGCGCATTTCCGCAGCCATGAGCCCATTGATCGAGCTGCTCGACCACGGCTACCTGAATGACGTTCCGGGACTGGAAAGTCCCACCATCGAGCGGATGGCGGCCTGGTTCTGGCGAAAGCTGGAGCCCGATCTGCCGGGACTCGTGGAAATCGTGATCTACGAAACGCCGACCGCGCGCTGCTCGTTCAAGGGCGAGTTCTAAACCCGCCGGGGAGCCTTCCATTCGAACGCCTCAGAAAAGTCGAGACGCACTCGGCCTCCCCTAGTTACGATTTCCCCATACCCCACGTCCTCATCATCCACGAAGTCGCCGATTACCAAGCCTGGAAAAAGGTCTTCGATGTCGCCGCTGGGATTCGTTTCGACGCCGGGGAGCGTTCGTATCAGGTGCTCAAATACGAACTCGATCCCAAGAAGATCGTCCACTTCTCACTCTGGACGTCGATCCCGGGGGCGAAGCGCTTTTTCGAATCCGCGGAACTCGTCAAGGTCCGCGCCGAAGCTGGGGTGAAGTCGCCGGAGTTCATCTACCCGGAGGAACTGGAGGCGGGAGAGCTGTGAGGCTCGCCATAGGCAGGGACGCGGCCTCCTGGCGGTCTGGTGAGGGAAGGCTTAATTGCAGGATCTGGCGCTTCCGAACCTGATGTCGCGATTGTTGAATTCGGCTCGGTTGGAAATCGGCCTTGGCAGGAACTGGCGAGCTTGCCCCCGCCGGACTGCTCGGAGGTCGGGTCCCTGCCTTGAAGAAAATAGATGCGGGAAATCCTTGCTTCCGGTCACGGAATGGAAAAGTTTCCGCCCGTCACGGGGCGTAGCTCAGCCTGGTAGAGCGCGTAGTTTGGGACTACGATGTCGTCAGTTCGAATCTGGCCGCCCCGACCACCCATTTCGAAAAAGTGACGAATGTGGAATTTCCGAATGACGAATTTTGAGATTCGCGATCCGAGACCCTCTGCGGGCGATCGCTTCCTCCTCCCCGAGCCCAGCGTCCCTGGCACTCCTGTAGAAAGGATTTCACTTCACCCGTGAGAGCTTTGGCAGGCCGCGCTGGAGGAGCTGCTTGTCGACGGCGCTGGTGGCGAGTTCGTCGAGTTGGACGGTGAGGTTTTCCTCGTCGAATTCGATTGAGTGGAGTCCATCGCTGCCTTTTTTGAAGGCTTCAGTCAGCGATTTCATCTCGCGGATCTCCTGACCATTGACCTTTTTCACGATGAGGTTGCGCAGGCGCTCGTATCCGATGGTGGCGGGGGTGGGAATGACGCCGCTGAGGAAGATGATGCGGTCGGCCTTGTCTTCGTAGTCCTCCGGGTTTTGAAAGGCGTCCATCAGGTTGAGCGGGGCGCGGGATTTCCATTCCTCACCGTAGGCTTCGAGCAGCGGCTTGGTAAGTTCCTGGAAAATGAGGCCGCCTTTGACCAAATAGTTGGGGGCTTGGTTGAAGGTGTAGCCCGGAACGAGTTTCTTCGTTTCATCACTGCGGGTCAGCGTGACGCCGAGCTTCAACGGTTGGCCGTCGCGGAGGAGACTGAGGTTGACGACATCGCCGGCGTTTTTCTCGCCCCGAACCATGTGGCTCCAGAACAGGCTGCCATACGTCGGATGAATGTAGTAGCCGCGGCGGTCGATGCTGTGATCGCCGATGGCCAGCAGGACATCGCCCTTGCGGACGCCGGCGGTCTCGGCGGCGCTGCCTTTGAGAACGGTGGAAATGTAGAGGCCACCCTGGTCGTCGGTGAGCTTCAGCCATTTCCTGAACGAGGGGTCCTCGGTGCGGGCGGTGCTGACGCCGAGACTGGGAAAGCCGGCATAGGGAGTGGTTTTCGCAGCTTGCAGAAAACGGGCGAGGAGATCGGTGGAGGTGACGTCGCTGAGCTGGTCCTTGGCATCGTAGCTGGCGAGGAGGCCGGCGAGCTTGCCGTGGTGCAGCACCGGCAGTGAGAAGCTGCTCGCAGCGCTTTGCATGGAGGCCTTGACCTCGAAGGTGAGGAAGAACTGGCCTTCCAGGAAATTGGTGATGACGTCAACGCTCTGCAGGCTGCCGGCTGTTAGAAGCGGCACGCCGTTCTGCTCGACCTGAAGGATGTCGAGCGTGTCGCCGATCTTCGGCGAGTCGGCGAGTTCAAGTGGCTTGGTGCCCTCGAAAAACTTCGCGCCCTTCGCGTCCTCTTCCGGGCCGAGCAAGGCCAGATTCGCTTCAAAGTCGACGGCAATCACCTTGGCTGGCAGCATGCGCGTGCCATCGGTGGATTCGAGTTCGAGGTAGGTGGCATCGGCGACGAGTTCGCCGGTCGTGAGGACTTGGTTCTTTCCAACGATGGGGGCGAGGGCGCGGCGCTGGCTGGGCGGGTTTTTTTCCCAAGGCTGGCCGGGATTCCAAGTCTGTAGCGTGGAGTTGATTCGGACGACCGACTGCTTCAAGTCGGGGCGTTCCTGAGCCGGTTTCAGCAAGGCGGTTTCAGCCGCCTCCGTGGTTTCGGCGGAGGCTCGTTTCGGCGGCTCACAGGAGGGCAGGGCCAGAGCAAAGAGGGCAAGAGCGGAGTATTTCATGAGGCGGGAAGTGGATGGGGGTGGGGCGGCCCGCTCAGTTCTCAAGGTTGGAAAGATCACCGATGTCATAGGACTCCTGAACGCGTTTGGTGGCGGCCCCCACTTCGGCGGAGGGAATGATCAGCGGGCGCTCGGCTCCGAAGAGCTCGATGGAAAAGAACTCCGGCAGCTCTTTCGGGTGCAGCAGTTCGTTGGCGTGTTTGAGATCACTGACCTCGACGCCGTTGATCTTGTCCACGGCATAGCCGGCGAAGCCAGCGAGGAGGCTGGTCAGCGGATCGCTTTCCACGCGGGTCAGCACCACGATGTCCGGGCGCTTCTGGAAAAGCCCCTTCGGCACGTAGTCGCCATAGAGTCGGCGCAGGGTGATGTCGTCAAATTTCGAGGCGGCGAAGAGGTTGGTGTCGAGTGGTTGGAACACGAGTCCCGCGAACATGATGTAACGCGGTTTCACCTCGTACTGGATGGCATACATGCGAGACCAGGAAAGTGGTTTGAGGGAGATTTCGACGTCGTTCCGGCTGCTGTCGCGGAGGAAGCGCAGGGCCAGCTTGTCACCGGCGAACTTGCGCTCGACGATCTCGTGCATGTCAACATTCTCGCCGTCGATGGTGACCATGCCGGCGCTATCGACCTGCTTGCCGTCGATTGACATGAGGATGTCGCCGGGCTTGATCACACCGTCGCAGGAACCGGTGGGCGTGACGTTGGTGATGAGGACGCCGGTATTGTCGTCGGGCAGCTTCAGGGCCTTGCGCATCGCCGGGTTGAAGAGCGGGAAATCGCTGACACCGAGTTCCGCGTAGGAGTCGTAGTGGCCGTCCTCGATGTCCTTGAGGAAGCGTTTGATGACGGGCGTGGGGATGATGTAGCCGGTGTTGTCCGCCTGGCGGAGGCCTTGGAAGGCGACGCCGACCACTTTGCCGTCCTGGACGACGGGTCCGCCGGAGTTGCCGGGGTTGATCGCGGCATCAATCTGCACCGTCAGGTGGGAGTCGGCGCGCGAGTGGGAGTAGGCGCTGAAGTCGATGCGGGAGACGACGCCGCGGGTCACGGAGAGGCGGTCACCACCGATCGGGTAGCCGATCACTCGGACCTGGGATTCCAGTTGCGGAACCTCTCCGAAGGTGAAAACAGGGAGTTTTTCGAAGTTCGTGAAGTCCTCGACCGAGAGAATGGCGAGGTCGCAGTCGTGGGCGACGAACTCCACCTTGGCGGCGTATTTCTGCGGGCTGCCGTAGATGTTGAGAAGGATGCGGCGGCCGTTGGAAATGACGTGGGCGTTGGTGAGGATGCGGTTTTTTCCGATGATGAAACCGGTGCCGATCCCGCCGCCGAAGCGTCCGGAATTCCATGGCGTTTCATAGTCCGGTATCTGGGTGGCGACCTCGATGCGGACGACGGATTGATAGATGTCCGAGGGTGCATCTGCCGGAGCCTCATTGGGGGCGACCGGCGTGATCTGGGCGGACGCGGAGCCAATGGGAATCAGGGAAAGAGCGGCGAGGAGAATTCGAGCAGCTAACATCACGCGGGAGGCTAGGGAGTCAGCGCGGCGGAGAAAGCACGAAATTCGATTGAGAGGGAAACCACGGATGAACTCAGATGGACTCGGATGAAGAGGGGTGACTTGGGTCTTCATGGCGATGTGCCTTGATTCCATCATTGGCCTGTTCAGTTCGGTGCGCCAGTCTTTGGGGTCGTCGCTGTATTCCCGTCCCTTGGCAGGTAGTAAATCCAGGCGTTCTTCAGTGGGGTGTGGTCGGAGAGTCAGCGAGGAAGGGGAGCTCGATCATGGTGGGATGAAGAAAATTCGAAGCACGAAAGTTGAAATCCGAAAATGAGATTTTGAGATTCGTGCCTTTCCCGAGCGTGTGATCGGCGAACTAAAGTTCTTGGTCCATTGCTGAAGAGAAGAGCGGGTTGGAAACCCGCGTTCCCTTATTTGCTCACGTTGAAGCGGAACTCGATGACGTCACCGTCCTTGACGACGTATTCCTTGCCTTCGATGCGGAGTTTGCCTTTTTCCTTGGCGGCGTGCTTCGAGCCGAGTTCGACGAGGTCGTCGTAGTGGACGACTTCCGCCGCAATGAAGCCCCGTTCGAAATCGGTATGGATGACGCCGGCGGCGGCGGGGGCCTTGTCGCCCTCGTAGATGGTCCAGGCGCGTGTTTCCTGCACACCGGTGGTGAGGTAGGTGCGAAGGCCGAGCAGATGATAGACGCCGCGGATGAGGGCTGAGACACCGGAGTCGGAAACGCCCATGTCCTTGAGGAATTCGGTGGCTTCGGCGGGATCGAGGTCGATGAGTTCTTCCTCGATGCGGGCGGAGATCACGACGGCTTCGGCACCGGAGTGTTCGGCTGCGAACTGGCGGACGCGGGCGACCATCGGATGTGAGTCGGGGTTGTCGATCGCGCCGCCGAGTTCGTCTTCGGCGACGTTGCAGGCGTAGATGGTTTTCTTCGAGGAAAGCAGGAAGAACTCCTTCACGAAGGGCAGGTCCTCGTCGGCGAACTTCATGGTGAGCGCCGGATTTCCTTCGTTAAGGTGCGGGAGGAGTTGGTCGATGAGCTCGACTTCCTTCTTTGATTCCTTGTCGCCGCTCTTGGCTTTCTTTTCGCGGGAGTGGCGGCGCTTTTCGAGGGCGGCGATATCGGCGAGGATCAGCTCGGCGTTGATGATTTCAATGTCACGGATCGGATCGACGGTGCCGAGCTCGTGGATGATATCGTCGTTTTCGAAGCAGCGGACGACTTGGACGATGGCGTCGGTTTCGCGGATGGTGGCGAGGAACTGGTTGCCAAGGCCGGCGCCTTCGGAGGCACCCTTGACGAGGCCGGCGATGTCGACGAACTCGATGGCGGTCGGGACGAGCTTGTGGGAGCCGGAGAGTTTGGAAAGGACCGCGAGGCGGGCGTCCGGGACTACGACGATGCCGATATTGGGGTCGATGGTGCAGAAGGGATAGTTGGCCGCTTCCGCCTTGCGGGAACGGGTGACGGCGTTGAAGAGGGTGGACTTTCCGACGTTCGGCAGTCCCACGATTCCGGCTTTGAGCATGGCGGCGGGAGGGTGGGGGACGGCTCCTAAGCGGGCAATGACGAAATTCTGGGGTGAAGTCAGGCCCGAGTGGGTGGGATTTGCGGATTGCCAAGGGGCCCGGGGTGGGCTAGAACGCCGTCCCGTCAGGGGCGCGGAATACGTGCCCTTTGCCGTCCCTGAACCGATCACGCCTGTGGGATTTCTGGATGAGCTCAAACGCTGGAGATTGGCCCGCCAAGGTCTTTCGTCCGGGAAGAAGCGCCGCGTTCACAGCGAAAGCGCTGCCATGCAATCGCTGGAATTCAGTGTTTGGGTGCGTTTTGCCCTTTATGCGACCTTTGCCGTGGGCAGCGCGGTATTGGTTCTGAAGTCCTCCTCCCAGTCGGTTTTTTCACAGGATCCACTGAAAGGAACCCTCTGCGGGCTGATTCTCGCCCTGACGGCCCTCGCCACCTTCCATTTCGGTCGTGAGGCGTCCTGTCGTCGCAATAGCCGGGTGGTTCTGGTTCTCGGGGGGATGCTCGGCCATCTCGGGGCGATCCGCCTGGTGATGGGGTTCACTGGCGACGCTCCCGGGCAGGACATTTTTCGTTTCCTGGTTCTTCCGTTCGCGCTGGCTCCGATGCTTCATAGTGTGCTCCTCGGGCGTTCGATCGGGGCTTTTTCTGCGGTCTATGCGAGCCTGATCGGGGCCCTTCTGGTTCCTGAAGGAGACGTTTTGAGCTACCTGATCCTCAGCCTGATCAGTGGCATGACCGGTGTTCTGGTCACGACTCAGGTCTTGAAACGCGTCCATCTTCTGAAAGCCGGCTTGTTGGTCGGCGTGGTCACCTTGGTTCTCAGCGTGATCCTCGGGCGCATGGAGTTCGGCGCGGTTTTCGGCCCCAGGACGATGGATCATCTTCAAATCATTGGCTTGGAAGCCTTGGCCGCGATCGGCGCGGGCATTGCGACCGCTTTGGTTGTCGGAGGTCTGCTGCCTCTTTTCGAGGGAATGTTTCAGCTCACGACCGGAATCAGTTGGCTGGAACTCAGCGACCTCAATCACAAGCTGCTGCGGCGGATGCAGCTCGAAGCGCCAGGCACCTTCCACCACAGCCTGATCGTGGCGGCCCTCGCCGAGGCGGCGGCCGAAAGCATCGGTGCAAATGCCCAGCTCTGTCGTGTCTGCGCCTACTTTCACGATGTCGGCAAGCTGAAGAAGCCCGAGTACTTTATCGAAAATCAGCACGACGGAGCGGAAAACCCGCACGATTCGTTGACGCCGACCATGAGCGCCCTGGTGATCATCGCCCACGTCAAGGATGGCGTCGATCTGGCGGTGAAGCACAAGCTCAACCCCCGGATCATCGACGTGATTCAGGAGCACCACGGTGACTCGCTCGTCGCTTACTTCTACCGCAAGGCACAGGAACAGAAGAAGGCGGAGTTGGAGAAGGTCGAGAAAGGCCTTGGGAATCCCGAGGACCTGCCGCACGTGGAGGAGAAGAATTTCCGCTACCCGGGCCCGAAGCCGCGCGCCGTGGAGAGCGGAATCATCTCTCTTGCAGACTCGATCGAAAGCGCCTCGCGGTCGCTTCGCAAACCGACTCCCGCCAAGATCCGCGGAATGATCGACGATATTGTGAAGTCCAGAATCGACGACGGTCAGCTTGACGAATGTGCACTGACCTTGCGCGAGCTGTCGAAGGTGAAGGAAAGCTTCGCGGGCACCTTGCGTTCCATGCTCCACAGCCGGATCGACTACCCGAAGGACGACGACAGCAAGAGCGGGTTGATCAGCCGTCGGACAGACACCCAGAAGTTGATCGTGCCGCCGCCCTTGGACCGCGACGGTACTCGTGGCGGGCGCTCCTTGCGCGCGGACGCCGCAGCCTGACCAATCCTCAACCACGCACGCCATGAGCCTCGAAGTCATCGTCGGAAACCACCAGGAAGCCGTGCAGATTCCCGAGGGTTGGCTGACCGCGATGGAGGAGGCGGCTGGAGAGGTGGCGAAACTGGCTCTCTCCCGCGCCGCCCACGACGATTCACCGCTGGCGCTTCTTGGGACGATCGAGGTCGCGCTGGTCGATGACGAAACCAGTGATCGGGTGCATCGCGATTTCATGGACATCGAGGGGCCTACCGACGTCATCACGTTCCATCACGGAGAGATCGTCATTGGAGCGGAAGTCGCCCTGCGTCAGGCGGCGGAGTATGGTGAGCCGCTGGGCCGTGAAATCTTCCGCTACCTCGTCCACGGCATGCTTCATCTGGCCGGTCACGAGGACACCTTGCCCGAGGAGCGCGATCTCATGGAAACCGCGCAAGAGGCGATCGTCGCTGAGATCTGGAACCATGGACTCAGCGCCAAGTTGAGATAGCCCTCACTCCTCCTCCTCGTCGGAGGAAACTTCCTCCATTTGATCGTCCGGGATCACGGGCTCATCGGCCGCCTGGATTTCCACGGTCTCCTCGAGTGGCGTCTCCGGAGCACGACCGCCGTTTTCCAGCATGAGGATGATGTCGGCCTGCACCTTGTCCACCTCTGACAGGGGAATATCTGGATCACGAATGATGTAAACGTCACCGGTCTTGCGGTGTTCGTAAACGCGCAGGATGCCGTTCGGCATGCGCTGGGTGTCGGTCTCGCGCAAGAGTCGCTGGCGTTCGAGCATGACGGCCAGAATGTAACGCACGTTTTCCGTGTGATCCTCGTCTTCCTCGACGAGGCGCTTGAGCAGGCTCTCGACGCTTTCCTTTTCGACGATGCCCGGCTTTTCGTCGCTTACCGTCGCGTGGAAGACGGCTTTCCAGAACGAGAAGGGCGGCTCGTCCGCCTCTGTGCGTGCGGCCCAGGCCTCGACGGTGAAGTCCTTGCGAAGGTAGCCGCTGGATTCGGGATCGGGAAACAGCGCGGTGACGATCGGTTGTCCGTCGGCAAAGGCCACGCCGGTGGAGGCGCAGTCGCGGGAACGGGAACGGATATGCCAGGATTCAGCGAGAGCCATGGGGGAAGGGAATTTTAAACACCAAAATTGAAATTCGAAACGTTAGAGTCACGCACCGGGGAACAATCGCAGGAGTGATTGGTAGATCGGGCGTCCCGTCATGCGGCGATGGAACAGATAGATGCCCAGCAAGGCGAAGACGAGGTTCGGCAGCCAGGCGGCGACGGCAGGCGAGATGAAAGCAGCCTCTCCGAGGCTCATGCACACAGTTGAGAAAAACATCATCGCTCCGGACAGGGCCACCGCCAGCGCCACGCCGCCGGTGGAACCACGGCGGGAAAAATGGATGCCGAGCGGAGCCGCCAGCAGGACCGTCACCAGGCAAACCAGAGGCTGGGCCCAGCGATAGTGCCACTGGGTTAGATAGGGAGCGGGGCTGACGGTCAGTTCGTTTCCGACGTTCGCAAGCAGCCAGCCGTTGAGATCCGGAATTCCGAGGTAAGGAGCGGCAAGCCCGGGCTTGATGAGTTTCCACGGAGTCTCCGACCATCCCTCTTCGATGAGCGGCTCGGTGTGTTCGACATAGTCGGGAGGCATGTCGGGCTCGAAGGTGCCCACCGTTGCTTGTTCGAACTTCCACGTGCGATCCGCCGGATTCCATCGGGCCTGGCCCGCTGCGAGGCGCGAAAGCATCACGCCACGGTCGCTGGTGGTGGTGATTTCCACATTCAGCAACGGCTCGCCCTTTTCATAGTCCTTCGGGAACGTCCCGACCATCCAAAGCCGCCGCTGTTGCGCGTTGCGGTAAAGCACATCGCTGGCGGCGGCGACGGTCGCTCCTTTCGCTTTCTGGAGGATTTCGTTGGATGAACCATCGGACACCGGGGCCCAATGGTAGTTGAGTCCGGCGCAGAGCACGGTGCAAAGAACTCCCCCGATGATGAGCGGCAGGCAGATGCGCGGCAGGCTCCGGCCGGTCTGGATCATCGCCACGATCTCCCGCGTTTTTGAAAGTTTCCCGAGGCAATACAGCAGCGAAAGCAGCAACGAGTGTGGCAGCAGTTGCAGCAGGATCGATGGCAGACGGGTCGCGTAGAAGTTCAGGAACGTTGTGGCCAATTCATCGCTCTGTCGTAGGTCGATCAGGTTGTTTTGTAGATCCATCAGCAACCACACGGTCAGCAACAAGGTGAAGCAGACCCCGAAGATCCCGAGAAACTGCCGTGCCATGTAGCGTGCCAGGACCCCTCCCCACGCATAGGCCAGTCCGGCAAGTGCGGGCAGGAAACAAATCACCCCCAAAATTTTTGGCCGCATCAGGTGCGAAGGCGCGTCGGAGTCCGGGAAACCCAGCAACTGCGCCTCCACGGCCTTCGATTCCGCCGGGACCAGCCACCCATACAGCGCCACCCCCGCCAGTAGAAGAACCAGCGACAGCAGGCCGCGTTTGGGGATTTTGTTGAAAACGGGCATCGTCCTTTGGGTGGTGGAAGCATGTCGCCCGGCCGCCCCGGGTGTCGAGCGTGTTGTCCGAGGTTGGCGAACTTGCGGCTTGGCAGGCGGGCGCTGGCGGGATGCCATGCGCTTGCAAATGATCGCCATCACCGAAGGCCAGCCGATGCCCGGATTCGCGGAATCGGTGAGCGATGCTTTTTCGACGAAAGGCGTGCTCGCGAAGTCGCGCGATTTCGAGTTCCGCCCGCAGCAGCAGGAGCTCGCCGTGGCGGTCGCGGAGGCCCTCATCAAGGCCGAGTCGCTCGTTGCCGAGGCCGGCACCGGAGTCGGGAAATCCCTCGCCTACCTCGTCCCCGCCGCGCGTTTCGCCCTCGATACCGGGCGGAAAGCGGTGATCTCCACCCACACGATCAACCTTCAGGAGCAGCTCGTGCGGAAGGATATCCCCATCGTTCGCAAGCTCCTCGGCGACGACCTGCCCGCCGTGCTACTGAAGGGTCGCCAAAATTATCTCTGCCCGCAGCGCCTGAAACGCGCCCGCGAGCAGGCGGCCGACCTCTTCACCACCAGCGAAAGCGAGGAGCTCGAAGCCATCCGCCGCTGGGCCGAGGCCACGCGCGATGGCACCCTCAGCGACCTCGACATCCAGCCGTCGATGAAGGTCTGGCTCCAGGTCTGCAGCGAGGCCCACATCTGCACCGCCCGCCACTGCGGCCCGCGCGGCGACTGCTTTTTCCAGGAAGCCCGGAAAGCCGCCGCCGATGCCAAGCTCATCGTGGTCAACCACACGCTCTTTTTCGCCCTTCTCAACAGCACCGAGGACGCCGAAGGAAAACCCGAGGGCTTCCTCTTTCCGAACGACTTCGCCATTCTCGACGAGGCCCACACCATCGAGCAGGTTGCCGCCATCCAGCTCGGCCTGCGGCTTTCCCAGTCCGGCCTGCGCTTCGACCTTCAGCGCCTCCATCATCCGCGCACCAAGAAAGGCCTGCTGAAGTCCTTCCGGAAAGCCTCCGCCATCAGCGCGGTCGATGAGGCCATTCAGGCGGTCGACCGCTTCTTTCACCACCTTGGCGACAACGCGCGGTTCGGCGACTATGGAAAAGAATTCCGCGTGCGGAAACCCGAACTCGTCCCCAACACCCTCGCGGAACCACTTCGGGTCTTGTGGCAGGAGATCGATGACATCGCGTCCGACATCGAATCCGAAACCACCCGCTCCGAACTCCTCGACGCCTCCCGTCGCCTCCGCGAAGCCCACGGCGCAGTCTCCGTGTTTCTCGATCAGAAGGACGAGGACAGCGTTTACTGGGTCGAACGCAGCGGTCGCGATGAGACGCAGTATTCGATGCATGCCGCGCCGGTGAATGTCTCCGAGCGGCTGCGCCCGCTGCTCTTTGCGAAAGGCCGTGGCATCGTTCTAACAAGCGCCACCCTCGGCGTGGGTGATCCACAGCTCGGCTGGTTCCGGGGTCGGGTCGGGGCCGAGTCCGCCCGCGCGCTTTCGATCGGCAGCCCCTTCGATTTCAAGCGCCAGATGAAGGTGAAGATCTACAAGTCGATCCCGGATCCCGGCACGCCGAAGTATGATGAGGCACTCGCCAACGGCATCCGCGATGCCTGTGAGCAGAGCGAGGGTCGCGCCTTCGTGCTCTTCACGAGCTACCGCACCATGCGCGATGCCGCCACGCGCTTGGAAAAGTTTTTCCAGAAGAAAAAGTGGCGACTCCTCATCCAGGGCGAGGGCCTGCCGCGGCATCGCATGATCGAGGAATTCCGCGCCGACGTGCACAGCGTCCTCTTCGGCACCGACAGCTTCTGGACCGGCGTCGATGTCCCCGGCGAGGCGCTTTCCAACGTCATCGTCACCCGACTCCCATTTGCCGTCCCCGACCACCCGCTTACCGCCTCGCGACTCGAAGCCATCGAAGCTGCCGGCGGAAATCCCTTCATGGAATACTCCGTCCCCGAGGCGATTCTGAAATTGCGCCAAGGAGTCGGCCGCCTCATCCGCACCGCGAAAGACAGCGGCCTCGTCTGCATCCTCGACAACCGCATCCTCACCAAGCGCTACGGAAATCTGTTTCTGAAGGCCTTGCCCGATGCGCCGGTCGAGGTG
>Ga0209829_10000811_pt1 | contig 27143 bp, 26 predicted proteins | sample C_140205_EF_Meta_FD_187311 | JGI IMG/M metagenome (GOLD analysis project Ga0209829, IMG submission 187311) | Freshwater microbial communities from Lake Croche, Canada to study carbon cycling - C_140205_EF_MetaG (SPAdes) (version 2) | ecosystem: Environmental > Aquatic > Freshwater > Lake... | reverse complement strand
GGTTGCCGCGAATATCGAAAGCGTCAAGGCACCACGCGAGTCGAACATCGGCAAATAGCCCAGTCAAAGATGATGTCACGTTCGAGCCTGTCTGCAGTCAGGCGTATAGCGGCTAAATTTTCTTCTCCCATGCTCGGGTGCCGGCATCCCCGGAAAAGTTCAAATCTTCGTACCGCTGCGTGCATGTCAATTTAGGCGGCATTTTCGTATTCTCACCGTGGTGAATCCTTTATCCGCTGACTCGATCGGCAAACTTAGCGCCCGCCACATCGCGGGTGGTGTTGTCTCTCTCAATCGCAAGGCGCTACCGTCAATCGTGTTTGCCCGTGCCCAAGGCAGCCACCTTTGGGACGCCGATGGGCGCGAATATATCGATTACCACGCGGCCTTCGCGCCTCATCTTTTGGGCCACAATCACCCAGAGATCAATGCCGCGGTCCGGCAAGCGATGGAAGATGGCTGGTCGCTAATGGGCTCCGGTACGACGGCTTGGGAGGCGACCCTTGCCCAAATGTTGTGCGCGGCGGTGCCGACGCTCGATCTCGTGCAAATTCTCAACACGGGAAGCGAGGCCACTGCTAACGCCATCCGGCTGGCGCGCGCTTACACCGAACGCGATGACGTCGTGGTCACCCTGGGAGGTTACAACGGTTGGCACGACGAAGTGGGGCGAGCGGTCATGCCGTCCCTAGCCGATGTGGGACCCCGCAGAGTCCGAGATGAATATCCGTTTATTCCAATTTCCGCGGGGATCCCCGTGAGTACCCAGCGCCGCATCCACGTCGTCAATTTCAATGACCTCGAGTCTGTCGAAGAAATGTTTCGCCAGCACCAAATCGCCTGTCTCATCACGGAACCGGTGTTGCAGAACGTCGGGGTGGTCCTGCCCCGGCCAGGTTATCTGGAAGGACTTCGTTCCTTGTGCGATCTCCATGGGGTCGTGTTGATCTTTGACGAAGTAAAGACCGGGTTTCGCTCGGCACTGGGTGGCTACCAATCGATTGCTGGCGTGACTCCCGACCTGACAGTGTTCGGCAAGGCGGTTGCAAACGGCTGGCCGCTCGCGGTGCTCGGCGGAAAGCGGGAGATCATGAACCGGTTCGACGCGCCCGAGCCGAACCGGCGGGTGTTGATCGCCGGCACTTACAACGGTCACCCCGCGAACGCCGCGGCCGCCATCGCCACCCTCAAGATCCTGGGCCGTGACGGCGGTTCAATATACGGCAACATTGAGACGCAGGCGATGAGCCTGCAGAGTGGGCTGCAAGCAATCTTTGCGGAGCGCGGCCGGCCGGCCGTCGTCGTGCGCAATGCATCGGCCTTCTGCGCCTATTTCATGGACCATGCGCCGTACGATTTGCACGACATGCTGGAACACCACGATTTCAACTTTGACCGTCGCTTCCGTGCCAAGTTGATTGAGCAGGGAATCTATCATTTCCCGCTTCCATGTAAGCAAGGCTCGGTCAGCGCCGCGCACACGAAAGCCGACATCGATCGCACGCTGGAAGTTGCGCAGGCTGTCGTAGCGAGCCTATGAAGCGTACACGCATGCCGTACGCCAGAACCAGCTAACTGCCTGACCGGTCGTGAATCCGCTCAATTCCATTCTTTTTGGCCTGTATCTGCTGATCACGGTAATCGTGGGGCTCTGGGTGGGCCGGCGAGGTAACTCCAATGCCAAGGACTACTTCCTCGCCGGTGAGGGTCTCCCGTGGTACGCGGTAGGCGGCTCCATCATCGCAGCGAATATCAGCACGGAGCACTTCATCGGGATGACTGGTGTGGCCTACGGGGTGGGCTTCGTGGTTGCCCAATGGGAGTGGGGCAACGTGATTACGTTCTCCGCCTTGATCTGGATTTTTCTCCCTTTCTACATCCGCGGCGGACTCTACACGATGCCGGAGTTCCTGGAGCGTCGCTACAACTCGCACTGCCGTTACCTCTTTGCGGTCTGCTGCCTGGTGCTGTGGGTGGTCGCGCAGATGGCCGTCGTGATGCTGGCGGGAGCAAAGGCGCTGCGGGTAATGTTCGACCTCAACGAGACCGTGACCATCGTGGCGATGGCGGCCCTGGCAGGCAGCTACACGATCTACGGCGGGCTGAAGTCCGTGGCTTGGACGGATTTCATCCAATTCGTGGTGATGATGGTGGGCGGTCTGGTCGTCACGTTGGTGGGGCTCGACAAGGTTGGGGGCCTGGGTGCGCTCATGCACGAGGTGCCGGAAAAGTTTAAAATCGTCTATCCCGCCAATGATCCGGAATTCCCTTGGTTCGGCGTCTGGACCATCTTCCTTTCGGTGGGCATTTGGTACAACTGCACCAACCAGTTCATTGTGCAGCGCTGTCTCGGCGCACGGAGCGAGTGGGACGCGCGGATGGGCGTGGTGTTCGCGGGCTTTATGAAGGTCGTGCTGCCCCTGTTAGTCGTGATCCCGGGGATTGTGGCGTATCGACTCTATCCGACGTTGAAGGACCGGGATTTGGCCTATCCCACACTCGTACGCGAGTTGCTGCCGGCGGGGCTGAGCGGCATCGTGATGGCCGCAATCGCCAGCGGCATCCTTTCGCACATCAGTTCCGTTTTGAACTCGTGCAGCACGGTTTTCACCATGGATATCTACCGGCCGCTGTTCGGAAAGCGTCAGGACGATGTGAATCTCGTACGTGTGGGGCGAGGGAGCAGCGTTGTCATTCTGCTCATCGCCACAGCGATGGCCATCTGGCTCACGCACAAGCAACTCGGCATCTTCATGCTGATTCAGAATGTCGGCGCGTGGGTGGCTGCACCGATCGCGACGGTGTTTCTGGTCGGGGTATTTTGGCGGCGCGCCACGGCGGCGGCGGCGACCTTCGTGCTGTGGTTCGCCTTCCCCTTCACCTGGTTTGTCGAAGCCGTGCTGTTCAAGCGGATTCATTGGATGGTTCAATATGACAATTTTCTCAACCGGACTTTCCTGGTCTGGGTCGTCTGCGTGGGGCTGATGCTCGTAATCTCCTGTTTCACCCGGGCTCCATCGGCCGAGCAGGTCGCGGGTATCATCTGGTCTCCCAAAATGGCGGCTTTGCCCGGGAATGATCGCCGTCACTTCGGTGGTGCGCGCAGCCTGTTCTTCTGGTGGGCGTTGTTCGTTGGCGTGATGGTCTGCGTCTACGCCTACATGTTTTGGTTCCAGTTTGCTGGTCCGGCCAAAGGACTCTAAACGCTTGTGAAAATCACCGCTGTAGAAACCCACGTCTGCCATGCGCGCATGCGAAACTGGATTTTTGTCAAAGTCCTTACCGACCAGCCGGGCCTGTGGGGCTGGGGCGAGGCGACCCTGGAGTGGCACACGCGCGCGGTCACCGGCGCGGTGGAGGACATTTCCCAGTTACTGATCGGCGAGGACCCCCGCCGCATCGAGCACCTGTGGCAGATGATGTATCGCCAGCATTTCTGGCACGGCAACGGCATCGTGCGCGGCACGGCGATCAGTGGTATAGACATCGCCTTGTGGGACATACAGGGCAAAATTCATGGCGTGCCCGTGCACCAACTGTGGGGCGGACGGGTGCGCGACTACATCCGGCTCTACTGCCACTTGGGAGGCGGGAAAATGGAGGACTTTTATGAGACGGACGTCACTGATGCGAAGCGATTTGGTGAACTGGCACAGGAGGCGGTCTCGGCTGGCTTTACCGCGTTCAAATCCATGGCAGTCCCATCCACGATGCCACTGGAGGGCAACGCACCGGTGCGTTACGCCGAGCGTTGCGTCGCGGCAATGCGCGAGGCGGTTGGACCTGACATCGACATCATGGTCGACTGTCATGCCCGGCCCTCGCCCCGCATGGGCATGCAATTCGCGAAGGCCTTGGAGCCCTATGACCTCTATTTTCTTGAGGAACCTTGCTGGCCCGAGGTCATGGACGATATCGCACTCATCCAGCGCGGGGTGAAGACGGCCATTGCGACTGGTGAACGACTGGTTTCCCAACATGCATTCCGCGAGGCGCTGGAAAAGCGCGCTTGTTCGGTTCTGCAGCCGGACATCACTCATTGCGGTGGCCTCACCGAGGCCCGCAGGATTGCGGCCATGGCAGAAGCGTACCGCGTTTCCCTTGCGCCCCACAATCCCCAGGGCCCGGTCAGCACCGCGGCGTCGCTCGAGCTCGGCTTCGCTACGCCCTCCTACATCATTTGCGAGAGCGTGCACAGCGACGTGCCGTGGCGCCAGGATGTTGTCACCGAGGGTTTCACGGTGGAGCCCAAGGGCCGCATCGTCCGTCCCAACCTCCGCCCTGGTCTCGGCATCGATATCAATGAGGCCGAAGTTAGAAAGCATCCGTTCCAACAGGAAACTTTGCGGCGCACATTTTACCGCGATGGCTCAGTCGGCGACTGGTGATCTTTGCCAACCCCCACGCTTCCTGCAAACCTGGAGCCTTCCCCAACCCTCTGCCTGTGAATTCCTCTTATCCAAGTCAGCCAATTGCCATGATCAGTGGGGGTTGCGGTGATATCGGCCATGCCACGGCGCTCGCCCTTCAGCAGGCTGGCTGTCGGGTCGCTATCGGCGATATCAACCTTCCTTCCTCCCGAAACGATGAGTTCCACTATCATGAGGTGGATGTAAGCGATGAAGCTGCGGTGATACGATGGTTTGACGTCGTCGCCTCCCATTTTGGAGGTCCTGCTTCGATCATCGTTGTTAATGCGGCAATCGTGACGCTGGGAGATACGCTGTCCTTGGAGGCGGAAAAGTGGCGGGATATAATGGAAATAAACCTGACCGGCGCATGGCTCACCGCGCGAACCGGCGCACGCCGGATGGTAGCGGAGGCGATGCCGGGTCGCATAGTATTCGTCGGCAGCTGGGCGGCGCATGCGCCGCATGTGCACTTGGCCGCATATTGCACGGCAAAAGCCGGCCTGCGAATGCTAGCACAGAGCATGGCCCTGGAACTCGCCGACAAGGGTATTCTGGTGAACGAGATCGCCCCCGGATACGTTAACGCCGGACTTAGCGCGCAGCTCTTTCGGAGAGATGCGTCATTGGCGGAGCGCTCCCGGGTGAGGGTGCCCAACAAACAGCTTGTCTCCGCCCAGGAAGTGGCCCACGCCATCGTGTATATGTGCGCGCCGCATCATCGCAACCTTACCGGTTCCACCATGGTGCTGGATGGCGGCTTATCACTCCGCCACGGCCAGGAGATCGCTGACTGATTCAGTCAATGTTTTCGCGACTGCATCATCGCTTTCCCGGTTTCCGTGCCCGCGTGGGAGTCAGTCGCTGGGACATCACTCCAGGTCCCGAGGTGTGCGCCAAGAATTGGGGCGCATCGAAAAGCTGGTTTGCAACGGGGGTGCATCGTCGAATCACGGGCACGGCCTTGGCGATCGCGCCCGAAAGTGGCCATGGGTTTCCGTTGCTGTTGCTGTGCTTGGATCTCGGCTGGTGGCGTAGTCGCAACGATTCCGATGCACTGCGTGAGAAGGTGCTCGCGCAACTGGATTTGCCGGAGGCCAACCTGATCATCCACCTGACGCACACGCACGCAGGGCCAAGGCTGGACTCGGATGCGCCTAAGGAGGCAAATCCCGAGGCGTGCCGGTCCTACATCGCCCTTCTTGCCGAGTCGTGTTTGCAAGCGTGCCGTGAAGCACTTGGAAAAATGTCACCAGCCACCGCTTTGTTCCGGTATGGGCATTGTGCTCTCGCCACCGAGCGCGATCTTGTCGATCCCGCCAATCCCAATCGGTATCTCACCGGGTTTAACCCATGCGTTGCGGCTGATGACACATTGCTCACCGCACTCTTTCTTGCCGACGATGGCCGGCCCCTCGCGACCATTGTCAATTACGCCTGCCATCCCACTACACTCGCTTGGGATAACACGCTCATTTCACCAGACTACCCTGGTGAGATGAGGGAAGTGATCGAGAGACAGACAGGTGATGTTCCGTGTCTATTTCTTCAAGGCGCGTCAGGCGACCTCGCACCTGCTGAACAATACGCCGGCGACCCCGCTCTCGCTGACCAACATGGAAGAGAGTTGGGCTATGCCGCGCTCTCCACGCTTACCCCATTGACCAACGGTTGTTCGCATCTGCGTTTCGAGGGCGCAGTGGAGTCAGGCGCACCGCTGGCCATCTGGCATCGTTACCCGCAGCCTTCGAGCCACACACTTGCCGCAACCACACTATCCGTTAAGTTTGATTTGAAGCCCGACTTGGCATCGGTCGCGACTATTGACGATTTGCTCGCCCAGAAACCCGATGGGTTTCAGCAGGAGCGCTTGCTGCGCCAACGGCGCGTACGCGCGTCCGTGGGCGATGGCTCCTCCTCGCTCGAGAAAATCTGGCTTTGGCGGCTTGGTGAAGCTGCCTTGTGCGCGGTGCCGTTCGAAGCGTACTCGGCATTTCAGGTCGAACTGCGCTCCGCATTTCCGAAGTCACCGCTGCTGGTCTTGAATATAGGTAATGGGTCTCTGGGCTATCTCCCGCCCACTGCGCTTTATGACCGCAACATCTACAGTGTGTGGCAGACTCCATACGCCCGCGGCGGCCTGGAGAAACTCACCGCGAGCGCGGTAGACGGGCTGCTTGAGCTTTTCAGGGAAAAGCCGGCTTCCTAGTTCTGTCGCATGCCCGCCTGGCGACGAACTGTGTCGCCGAATCAGTTACCCCAACCCCCCCCCCATTATCTGACCCACGTGAAAATTGTTCGCTATGTAGACCCCGAGCAGAAACTGGGATACGGTCGAATCACATCTTTGATACTTACCGCCCCCTTCGACCGTGCTTGGTGACTCCAGACGAGATTCCCAATCCCAACGCCTTGAGGATCCGGACCATTTTGAATGACCAGCCGGTGCAGGACTGGAACACGAACGATATGATATTCGATGTGCCGGCGCTGATCGAGTTTCTCAGCGGCAGCACGACCCTGCGTCCCGGCACGGTGATACTCACTGGCACTCCTTATGGGGTGGGTATGGCGGCGAAGCCGCCTCGCTGGCTGAAATCCGGCGACGTGATAACCATCGATATCGAGAGTAGCGGGGCTCTCACGAATCGAGTGGCGTTCAGGAGTTAGAAAATACCGAAGAGAAAATTCCGCCTTACAAGTCTATGAGAAATGTAATTCAGTTTATTTGCCATACTGGGATGCCGACTGAAATCACGTGCCGGTCCTGTGGCGAACGAAGTTCCTGAGTAATGAGTAAATTTCTTCCCTATCACCATGACTGGGATCCCGTCTTCGTCGCGGATCTAGGCCTGCGCGTGCACTGGTTCGGACGCTACGCTGGATCTCCAGAATGGAAAGTGGAGCCGTCACGGCTCGCCGCGGACATGATGACGTTCTTCTTTGTTGAGCAGGAGCACTGCTGGGGCTTTTTCAACGGAACCCGCCTGGAGTTGAAGACGGGCGATCTTCTAGTGATCAGAGGTGCGGATGAATTTGCGTTAACGCATGATTCGCGACGGCCCCATGTCAGTTTGAGCGCGTCGATAGCCCTTCGTCAGGGCGGTGTGATGAATCACCTGCTCCATCGTGAATTCAAACGACGCTACTCGCTTAAAAATAGGGCGGCGTACGTGGCAGAATTTGAAAACGTATTGAAGGCATTCAGCCATGAAGGGGCCTTCCGTGACATCGTGATTGCCGGAGCAATCGTGCAGTGGCTGGCGTACCTCCTGCAGACTCTAAATCCGCCAATAGCCCGTACCAACCTGGACGTTCGCACCATGGTGGACAAGGTGCTGGCGGCCCAGGCATGGGCGGTTTCCCATCTGGGCAAGGTGATTGCCATCGGCACTTGGGCGCAGGTCGTCGGGTTGAATCCGGACAGCTTCAGTCGGCTTTTCAAGAGGGAGACCGGTAAACGACCGATGGAGTGGCTGATCCTGCGTCGAATGCAAGCGGCCGGGCAATTGTTGAACAATACCCGCAATTCCGTGACGGAAATTTCGGAAGCCTGCGGCTTCGAGAACGCGTTCTATTTCTCGCGGAGGTTCAAACGCCATTTCGGCGTCTCCCCGCAGTACTTTAGGAGGGCCCGGCAGGAAGCTCTCGGGTTCGGTCATCGGCTTCACGATCAGTCCGGCCAATTCTAACGATGGAGCCCAGGATCTGGAGAACCTCGCACGAAACCTGGATATGGCCAAAATCGGCGATCCGGATTTATTTCGCAGCCAGTTCGACGGACGGTTCCTAAAACCACGTGAACATGCCCAGCTTCAAACTTTGTCAGGGGATCGTGTCTCGAATATGGGTCGGGCATCGCGAGATTATCCAGCGTCTCTTTATCACCGTGCGTGATCGGGCTTGGCGGGAATCGCCCCGACGGGGAAACGGCGCTCGTCGTCACATTCCCATTCGACCAGTTCAAGCGCTGAGTTTCAATCAGACCCTCGGAGGTAAATCCGGTTTTTTTGCGTCTAACTGCGACAGGCCGGGGGCTTGCATGAATTGGGCTGATTGCCCGGTTGCGCCGGCGGCGGCTTAAAGAGACGGCCTGCGACCGGGGCGGGTGGGTATCTTGGGGCGTAGCTATTACGGGGCAATTTGGGCCTGCCGTGAGCCGTGGAGCGTCAGGATGCCGTGCAATCCAAATCAAGTCTCGGGCCGACCCCCGCCCGGGATTACTGCGAAGCGCGCACCAGCTTTAATACCCGATTGCCGGCGATTTCGGCGGCGTAGATGGCGCCGGCAGAGTCGACGGTGATGCCGTGGGGGTAGCAGAAGAAGCCGGGCTCGGCCCAAACTTGGGCGGGCCGGCCTGCCGCGTCGAATTCGACGATCGCGTTGTCGAGGCCGGCGGCGCCGTAGATGCGTCCGTCCGGGGCGGCATGCAGACCGTCCACGGAGTGCAGCCCGGGCCATTCCGCTCGCAGGCGGCCCTGGTCGTCGAATACCTGCACCCGGTCGTTCTCGCGGTCCGACACGTACAGCAGGCCGTCGCGGCCGAGCGTGATGACGTGCGGCGTGTGGAACTCGCCCGGGGCCGTTCCGCGGGTGCCCCATTCGAGCAGTCGCTCACCGGCGGCGCTGAACTTCACGACGCGCGAGTTGCCGTAGCCATCCGTCACGAAGAATTCGCCAGAGGGCAGAACGCAGACATGGGTGGGCTGGTAGAACAGGCGGTCGGTGCATCCGGTCTCACCGTCGCGACCGAGAGTCTGGACGAGCGTGCCGGCGGGGTTGAACTTCATCACCAAGTGCCGGCCGCAGTCCGTGACCCAGACATTGTCCCACGGGTCGACATGCAGCCCATGCAGCCAATTACGGACCTCCATCGGCACGGGTGTGGCGCAGCGGAGGTCATACGCGATGCTCTTGCGGTGGACGTCGGCGCCGATCTCGGCGCGAAACGTGCCGTCGGAATTGAAGCAAAGCAGGGGGTGTTCGCCGCGGTGGGCGACGTAGACGAAACCGCGGGAATCGACGGCGACGCCGCTGACGCGCTCGAGCTTGAACCCGGCCGGCAGCTGCGGCCAGTTGTCCACCCGGACCAGCGGCGTGCGGGCGTGGGATTGAAAGGCCGAGGCGCGAACGGCGTTCATGGCTGTTTGGCGGGTTGGGGTCGGATGAAGTACATCAGCACGGCGCAGACCGTGATGCTGCAGGCGGCAAACTGGAACATGCGGCTGATGTCCACGTGGGCGTCGCGCAAGACGCCGCCGAGGTAGATTGTTACGCCGCCGACGAGGCAGGCGAAGGAGTTCAGCACGCCGTAGCCCGTGGCGCGGTAGCGCGGGTCGGCGATCTGGCAGAGGATTGGCATCATGTTCGCGTCGGCGAACGACCGGGCGAGACCGTAGCAGACGAGGGCGGTCAGGGCGACGCTGAGTACGGGCGTGGTGGAGGCCAGCAGGATGCCGGGCGCGGCGATGCAGAGGCCAATGACGGGGACGTAGATGCGGGCGCGCTCGTTGGAGCGGCTCCACCGGTCCGCCCAAGCGCCTCCGATGATCATGCCAAGGAGGGCGGCGACGTTGACGTAGCCGGTGGCGGACAGGCCCGCGGAACCCTGGGACAGCTTGAACTGTTCGTTGAGATAGGTGGGCATCCAGCCCATGACGGCCCAGCCGCCGATGCCGAGGAGGCCCCAGAAGAGCAGGGCGACGATGAATGCGGGGCGGCTGAAGAGGCTGGCGATGGCCTCGGTGAAGCGGACCTTCGGGGTCACGCCAACCTCGGTCAGGACCGTGCGGTCGTCGGTGGCGGGGTTGCGCAGCAGGAACAAAATCACGCACGAGTAGCCGATGCCGACGAGACCGAAGAGGTTGAACGCATACGCCCAGCCGTGGCGCTCGGCGAGCCAGCCGCCGACGCCGCCCAGCGCGGAGCCGACCATGACGCCGCTCAGGTGAATGCCGTTGGCCAGCGAACGGGTCGAGTTGCGGTGGTAGTCAGCGATGAGGGCCACGGCGGCAGGCAGGTAGCAGGCCTCGCTTACGCCCATCAGGGCCCGCGTGAGCAGGAGCTGTTCATACGACTTCGCATGCGCGGTGAGCCAGGTGACCAGCGACCAGACGAAGAGGCTGGCGATGATCACGCGGCTGCGGTTGAAGCGGTCCGCGAGGAAACCAGCGAACGGGCTCAGCGTGGCGTAGACCAGGAGGAACACCGCCGTGAGCAGGCCGAACTGCGCGTCGGTCATCGGGATCGCCTCCTTGATCGAGCCGCGCATCGTCGCGATCATCACGCGGTCGAGGTAATTGAGACAGCCGACGATCCAGAGCAGGCCGACGGTCAGCCAGGCACGGGCGGGCAGGAAGGGGGTTGGGGACATACGGGAGAAAGGAATAACCGCCGGGTTTGACTCCGGGACGGCAAGGGTGGGAGGGCGGAAAGGTTCGGGCAGACTGCGGTCAGCGGGTGCGGCCGCGCGCGTCGACCGGCCAGCGGGTGGAAAATTGACCGTGCTCCGTCACCACCACCTCGTCGGTCAGGTTGACGACGGTGCAGACGTGGGCGGGTTCGAAGCTGAGGCGGTCGCCCACGCGCAGGGCGTCGACGTCCCGGCCGCGCACGTAGCCGTGCTCCTCGTTGACGCGAACGACGGCGAGGTCGCGCCCATCGGTGGCGAGCGCGTGGATGCCGTCCGCGGTGCGGTCGGAGGAAAACGTCTTGGAGCCGGCGTCGATCAGCGCGAGGCCCGGCTCGGGCCGGTCGATGACAGTGGCGAGCACGGTGAGGGCGGCCTCGTTGGGCTGCATGACGCGGCACACGCGGGTGAGATACAGGTCGCCGAAGACGTAGGCGCCGGGCCGCACGCAATCGACGCGGCCGGTTGCGGCCATCCAGCGGGCGGTGACGCTGCAGCCGGGCCAGACGGGCAGGGAGCGGTCAACGGCGTCGCGGACGCCGATGATCTGGTCGACGACGGCGGCGGCTCTCGCCGGCAAGTCCGCCGGCGGCACGCCGTAGAAATGCCCCTCGTGGGTGTAGAAGCCGGCGAGGGTGAGGTGGGAGCTGGCGGCGATCTGCCCGGCGAGACGCTGTGCGGCGGCCAGGTCGCGGACGCCTTCGCGGCCGAGGCCGGTGTCGAGCGCCATCATCACCGTTGCCTTGAACCCGGCGCGGGCGGCGAGCTGGGCAAGCGCGACAACCTGCGTCTCGCTGGAGGCGGCGAGGCGGAGATCAGGGACTTGGGCGGCGACGGCGGCCAGGCGCGGGGCGAGACGGACATCAACGAGCGAGTGGGCGATAAAGAGACTGCGCACGCCGGACGGCAGCATCGCCTCGGCCTCGCCGAGCTTGGCGCACGTCAGGCCGCGGGCGCCCGCCTCGAGCTGTTGGCGCGCGACGGCGACCATCTTGTGCGTCTTGATATGGGGCCGCAGCTCCACGCGATGGGCGTCGCACACCGCCTGCATGGACCGGATGTTCGCGGCGACCCGCGTGCGGTCGACGAGGACGAGCGGGGTGGAAAGTTCGTCGAGGGTGGGCATGGGCGGGGTCACATCCGGCCAATCTGGCCGACGGTCAGGCCTCCGTCCACCACGAGCACCTGGCCCGTGATATAGGAGGAGGCTGGGGAGAGCAGGAACACGGCGGTGCCGGCGCAATCGTCGGCCTCGCCAACGCGGCCGAGGAGGATTTTCTTTTCGTAGTGCCGGCGCTTCTCGTGCTGGGTGTCGATCCAAGGGGTGGTCAGCGGCGTGCGGATTAACCCGGGCGCGAGGCCGTTGACGCGAATGCCGTGGGGGGCGAGGGCCTGGGCGAGGGTGCGGGTCATCATCACGAGGGCGCCCTTCGACGTGTCGTAGGCGGTGGATTCCTCCTCGGATTGGAAGCCGTTGGTCGAGGACACGATCACGACGGCGCCGGGCCGCTGGCGGGCGACGAGTTCGCGGGCGAAAGCCTGCACGAGAAAATACGCGGCGCGCACGTTCAGGTTCATCGTGCGCTCCCACTCGGGGAGGCCCATGGCGAGGAAGTCCTTGTCGAAAAAGCTGCCGGCGTTGCAGACGAGGAGCGCGAGGGCGGGCTTGGCGGCGAACGCCGCGGCGACGAGCTGGGCGGGGGTGGCTGGGTCGAGCAAGTCCCCGCGGACGAAGGCGCTGCCGGGTGGCAGGGTGGCGGGCTGCGAAGTGTTGCCGTGGAGCACGACCTCGGCGCCAGCGGCGTGGAGCCCCTCGGCAATGGCGAGGCCAATGCCCTTCGAGGAACCGGTGACGAGGGCGGCGCTAGGAGCGAGTGAGAATGCTTTCATTTTTGAGCTGGAGCCAGGCGAGGGTGTTGGCGTGAGTCACGGCCGTACGCAACTTTTCCGGAAGGGCGCGGACGCAGTCCACTTCCTCCCGGTAGGTGCTGCGCAGGGAGAGCACCTCAGTGCCGAGGTTGGCGACGTAGCTTTGGAAAGGCGTGTCGGAGCCCCACATCAGCTTGGTCGGGTAGGTCTCGGCCAGGGCGAGGAGCACGGCGGCGGGGTCGCGGTAGTCGGCGGCGAAGCGCCGTTCGGGCGGGGCGACGAAGCCGAGCCCGTCGCGCACGCCCTGGCAGTGGATGCGGTGGGCGGAGCAGTCGAACCACGTGTTGGGCAGCTCGGCCACGCGGTCGAGGCAGCCGCGGTCGAAGCGGCAGGAGTGGGCGAGGCAGAAGCGCACGTGCGGCGCGGCCTCGGCGACGCGGAGGATGGTGCTCGCCTGCGACCAGACGTCGTCCGGCGCGACGCTCGAGTGGATGATGAACGGCAGGTTGAACTCCGCGGCGAAATCCAGGAAACACCGGCCCTCGCGGAGCAGCGCGCCGACATCGGACTGGATCATCGTCGCCTGGATCTTGAGCGCGTAGAATGGAAAACGAGTCAGCAACTCCCTGAGCTTGGCCACCTGGGCCGCGGTCTCGCGCATCGGGTCAAGGATCACGACCGGCAGCGTGAGCCGGCCGAGATCCGGAAATAGCTCGTAGATTTCGCGCAGCATCCGCTCGTTCTCAAACGCGTAGGGTACGGTCTCGACCGTGCCCGGTTCCAGCCGGCCCGCGCGCATGGCGCGCACGTCGAAGGTCAGGTTCGCCACCATCGGGAACACCACCCAGCGGTCCACGCCCTGGTGGCGGCCCTCGGTCACCAGCGCCGGCAGGTCCTGGGCGTAGGGGTGATAGCCGTTCAGGTAGAAAAACAAATCGGCCCCGAGGTGATTGTGGCAGTCAATGAGCATCGGAGTATTTTGTTTGACGAAACACAGGTTTCACATTGTGAAACACGCTGTAAAGTTAAAAACATGAGCATCGCGGTCATCGACAAGACGTTCACGATCCTGGAAGTGCTGGCCCGCACTGGCCGGCCGCTGATGCTGGCGGAGTTGGCCGGGGAGAGCCGGCTGCCCAAGCCGACGGTGTACCGGATCTTGAAGAGCCTGCGCGATCTGGGCTACGTGGATCAGGTGGCGCGGGGCGGGGCCTATGAGCTGTCGTCGCGGCTGGCGACGCTGCGCGAGCATGGGCGGGACGAGGCGGTGCGGACCAAGGTGCGCCCGCTGATGACCCGCTTGCATGGCCTGTTCGACGAAACGGTGAACATGGGGTTTCTCGAGGGGATTTATGTCCGCTACGCGCTGGTGATGGAGACGACCCAGCCGCTGCGCTGGATCGTGAAACCGGGCGCGCGCGACCTGTTCCATACGACGGCCTTGGGCCGGGCGGTGGTCGCGCACCTGCCGGCCGAGCAGCAGGCGCGGCTCGTGACCAAGGCCTGCGGCACGTTGCCGGCCCGCGGCCGCAAGGTCGCGCGGATGCGGCTGGAAAAGGAGCTGGCGGCGACGCGTGCCCGCGGCTTCGCGCTGGAGGAGGAGGAGACGGTGGTCGGGGTGGCGTGCGTGGCGGTGCCGCTCGTGGCGCTGGGCGAGCCGCTCGCGGCCGTGAGCGTGTCCGTGCCGGTGCACCGTTTCCCCGCCGCGCAGCGAGCGTCGCTAATCGCGGCAATGCTGGAGGACCGGGAGCGCCCGGCGGCCAGCGCCTAATTTTTCCCATGCCCTACACATTCACCAAGTCCTCCGAACTCTTTCAGCGCGCCCAGCGCAGCATCGCCGCCGGCGTCAACAGCGGCATCCGCAAGATGGAGGCGCCAGTCCCGCTCTATTTCACCCGCGGCGAGGGCCCAAACCTCTGGGACGCGGACGGCAACCACTATCTGGACTTTCAGCTGGGGCAGGGCGCGCTGTTCTACGGCCACGCGCCGGCGGGGATGGCGGACGCGATTGCGGCGCAGGCCCGGCTCGGCATCCATTGGGCGGCGCAGTGCGAGCTGGAGATCGAGGTGGCGGAGCGGTTACAGGCGATGATCCCGTCCGCGGAACTGGTGCGGTTCAGCAACTCGGCCACGGAGGTGGTGCTGACGGCGTTCCGCCTCGCCCGCGCCCACACGGGGCGAAAGCTGATCCTGCGTTTCGAGGGCCACTACCATGGCTGGTCAGACGAGGGTCTGGTGGGCTTTGCGAACCCGGTGGACAAGTGGGGTGACGACGAAAACCCCGCGCGCCTGCACCCGAGCAAGGGCGTGATCCCGGAGGTGTTGGACCAGTTTGTCGTGGCCCGCTGGAACGACGTGGCGCACCTGCGGCGCCGCGTGGACGAGTACCGCGGGCAGATCGCGGCGATCATTTTCGAGCCGGTGCTGTGCAACACCTGCTGTCTGGAGCCGGTGCCGGGCCTGATGAGCACGATCCGCGAGCTGTGTGATCGTGACGGGATGCTGATGATCTCGGACGAGACGATCACGGGCTTCCGCTTGGGCGCGTCGTGTGCGCAGGGCTACTATGGCTACCGCCCGGACCTCACGGTGCTCGGCAAGGCGGTGGGCGGCGGCACGCCGTTTGCGGCGCTGGCGGGCACGAAGGCGGCCATGGCGAAGATTCTCTCGGGCGAGGTGATCCATGCCGGCACGCTCAACGGCAATCCGCTGTGCCTGGCGGCGAGCAAGTGGAGCCTCGACCAGGTGCGGGCGTTGGGGGCGGCGCATCCCGCCGGGATCCAGCAACTCGGCCACCAGTTGATGGACGGGTTGGTGCAGCTGGCCCGGAAGCACGCGGTGCCCCTGCATCCGCAGGGGCCGGGATTGATTTTCCATGCGGTTATGCTGAAACCCGGCGCGGCCGAGGGGCTGATCCGCGATTACCGCGACTACGTGCGCCGACATGATGCGCCCCGCTGGGCGCACCTGCGGCGCTGCCTGCTGGAGGAAGGCGTGCGCGCCATCGAGCGCGGGCTCTGGTCCATCAGCCTCGCGCACCGCGCGGCGGACATTGACGAGGCGCTGGTGCGGTCGGCACGCGCGTTTGCCCGCCACGCGGCGGAATGGAAACCGGCAGCCTGAGCGGCAGCACACCCACGGCGATGAAGCCACGCATCCTGTTCGGCGGCCTGTTTCACGAGACGCACACGTTTCTGTCGCAGCCCACGCGCTGGGCCGACTTCGCCGTCACGGTGGACCAGGCGATCCTCGCGAAGGCGGGCGACGAGTCCCCAACGGCGGGCTTCCTTGAGGAAGCCGCGCGGCACGGCTGGGACGTTATTCCGACGGTGGATGCGCGCGCGATGCCCAGCGGCCCGGTGGAGGACGCGGCGTTCGCGCAGTTCTGGACCGATTTTGAGCGACGCGCGCGGCCGGCGCTGGCGGCGGGGGTGGATGCGATCTTCCTCGTGCTGCACGGCGCGATGGCGACGACGTCGATCGAGGACGTCGAAGGCGAGTTGCTGGCCCGGGTGCGGGCGCTGCCCGGCGGGGCGAAACCGCCGATTTTCGGCGTGCTGGATTTGCACGGCAACATCTCGGCGCGGACCTGTGAACTGGCGAACGGCTTCGTGGCCTACCGCAAGAATCCGCATACAGACGCCAAGCACGCGGCGGTGCGCGCGGCGGGGCTGCTCCACCGCTGCCTGACGACGGGCCGCGTGCCGCGGATGAACTGGTGCCGGGTGCCCGTGCTGTGGGCGCCGCCGGGCACCGGCACGCAGGACAACCCGATGCGGGCACTGACGGAACTCGCCGCGCAGATCGAGACTCAGGAGCCGGGGGTCTGGGCCTACAACGTCATGGCGGGCTTTTCATTTGCGGACACGGCCGAGACGGGTGTGACCCTGAGCACGGTTTGTGACCCCGACTTTGTCGGCGCGCGTGCGCAGCTGGAGGCCGGGGCGCGGATGGCGTGGGAACGGCGCGAGCAGGGCGTGGTGAATTATCCGACGGTAGACGAAGTGCTGCGCAGAGTTGGGCCGGAGCCGAAAGGCCCGGTGCTGCTGGTGGAGCCGGCGGACAACATCGGCGGCGGTGCCCCGGGCGACGGCACGGGCATCCTGCGGGCGATGCTCGCGCACGGAGTGAAGCGCGGCTTGGTCGCGATCAACGACCCGGACGCCGTGTCGCGCCTGGCGTCGGCGAAGGCCGGGCAAGCGGTGCGCCTCGCGATCGGCGGACGCGGCTGGCAACTGGACCCGGGCCCGGTCGAACTCGAGGCGACGTTCGTGTCGCGGAGCGACGGCAAATTTGAACTGGAGGACGTGCACAGCCACCTCGCGTCGATGAACGGCACGCACATTACGATGGGAAACTGCGCCGTGGTGCGCCACGCGGGGATCACGATTCTCCTCACGAGCAAGAAGACGCCGCCGTTCGACCTCGGGCAGTTCCGCAGCCAGGGAATCGAGCCGCGGGAGTTTGCCATCATCGGCGTGAAGGCGGCGGTGGCGCACCGGCAAGCCTACGACCCGATCACGGTCGCGTCGTATTTTGTCGACACCCCCGGCCCCTGTTCCAGCAACCTGTCGGGCTTTCCCTACCGGCGCCTGCGCCACCCGGTTTACCCCCTCGATCCCATCCACACGCCTGACTTCCTTTTTTCATGAGCACCCAACTCCAGTATCCCAGGAATCCCGACACGCCGGTCTCGCACCTGCCGTTCAGCCCCGCGGTGCGGGTCGGCGATGTGATTTACGTCTCCGGCCAGGCGTCGGTGGACGCCAGCGGCAAGATCGTCCCGGACACCTTCGACGGCGAGTTCCGCCGCTCGGTCGAGAACCTGCGCAAGGTCCTCGAGACCGCCGGCAGCGACCTGCACCACGTGGTCCAAACGCGGAACTACGTCCGCGATCCCGCCAATGTCGCGCGCTACAACGAACTCTACCGCGAGTATTTCCCCGCGCCGTATCCGGCCCGCACCACCATCACCAACTGCCTGCCCCCGACGCTGCACTACGAGATCGAGTGCATCGCCGTGGTGAAGTCCAAGTGACCCGCTCCTGCCGCTCATGAAATTCATCCGCTACACCGACAAATCCGGACGCATCCACTACGGCGCCGAGCAGCCCTCGGGTCCCGCGCTGCGCGTCGACGGCGACATTTTCGGCCAATACCGCGTCATGAAGGAGCCGGCGGAAGTGTCCAAGCTTCTCGCGCCGGTGGCGCCGACGCAAATCCTCGGCGTGGGGCTCAACTACCGCCACCACGCGAAGGAGTCCGGGATGAAGGTCCCGGAGCAGCCCGTGCTCTTCGTGAAGGGGTTGAACACCCTCCAGAACCCGGGCGACCCGATCTGGATCCCCACGCACCTCGCGAGCGAGGAAGTCGACTATGAGTGCGAGCTGGCGGTGGTGATCGGCCGGGCGTGCAAGAACGTGACGCGCGCGCGGGCGCTCGACTACGTGCTCGGGCTGACGTGTGCCAACGACGTCTCGGCGCGCGACTGGCAGATCAAGCGCGGCGGCGGTCAGTGGTGCCGCGGCAAGTTCTTCGACACCTTCTGTCCGCTCGGTCCGCGCCTGGTCACGCTCGACGAGGTCGCGGGGCCCAACCAGCTCAAGATCGCGACGCACCTCAACGGCCAGACGGTGCAGGACTGGACGACCTCCGACATGATCTTCGACGTGGCGACGCTGATCGAGTTCCTCAGCGGCAGCACGACGCTCGTGCCCGGCACGGTGATTCTCACCGGCACGCCGCACGGCGTGGGCATGGCGGCGAAGCCGCAGCCGCGCTGGCTGAAGCCCGGCGACGAAGTCACGATCGAGATCGAGGGCATCGGCCGGCTGACCAACCCGGTGGCGCTGGAACCGAAGTCGGCCTAGGACTGCGGCACCGGCCCGCGCGATTGGACGAACGCACTCCTGACTTTCATGGCTAAAGACAAGATTCCCGGCGGCGTTTGGTCCGCCACCCCGACCCCGCTCACGACCGAGCGCCGCCTGGACACCGCGTCCGTGCACCGCCTGGTCGAGCACCACGTCAAGCTGGGCGTGACCGGCCTGATGCTCGCCGGCACCTGCGGCGAGGGCCCGTGGCTGACCGACGCGGCGCGCGAGGCGCTGGTCCGGACGGTGGTGGAAGCGAACCGCGGCCGGCTGAAGGTCGCGGTGCAGGTCACGGACAATTCCCCGGATCGCACCCTGGCCTTTGCCGAGCGCGCGGCGGCCTGGGGCGCGCAGATCGCGGTGGTGGCGCAGCCGTATTTCATGCTCAACGCCACCGCGGACCGGCAGCTCGCGTTCTACCGCGAGATCACGCGGGGCAGCGCGTTGCCGGTGGGTTTCTACGACCGGGGCAAGAACAGCCCTTACGTCATGCCGGAGACGCACCTCACCGAGCTGCTGGCGGAACCAAACGTTGCAATGGTGAAGGACAGCTCGCAGCTGCCGGCGCACCGGGAGGTCTTCCTGGCCGCGCGGCGCCTGCGGCCGGAGCTGACGCTGCTCGACGGCGACGAGTTCGATTGCGTGAGCTACCTGCAGGCGGGCTACGACGGCCTGCTGCTGGGTGGCGGGATTTTCAACGCGGCCATCGCGCTCGCCATGATTCGGGCGGTGCGGGCGGGGGACGCGACCGAGGCAACGCGGCTGCAGGCGCGGATGAACGACCTGATGCTGCGCGTCTACGGCGGGCCCAAGATCGAGTGCTGGATGAGCGGGTTGAAGGAATTGCTCGTCCAGATGGGGATCTTTTCCAGCCGCGCGAGCCTGCTCGACTATCCGCTGACCGAGTCCTGTCTCCGGCAGATTACGGAGGCCGTCAGCGGCGCCGACGGGCTCGGTTACCGCGCGGACCTGTTTGGTTTGAAGGCATCCTGAAGCTTCCGTTCCCATGAGCGCACCCGCCCTTTCGCCGCTGCCCTACGTCGACACGAAGCCGCAGGGGTCGGCGGATTTCTATTACGCGGTCAACGCCACCTTCCGCTTCCTCCTCCAGCGGCTCGGGGTGGAAGGCTGGCAGCGCTACCTCGAGGAGATGGGCCGCGGATATTTTGAACCGGTGAACCGGCAATGGTCGCAGGGCGGGCTGCCGGCGGTGGCGCGTTACTGGCGGGCGTTTTTTGCGGCGGAGCCCGGAGCCGTGGTGGATGTCGTGGAGCGGCCGGACCGCGTCGAAGTGCAGGTGCGCGAGTGTCCCGCGATCAAGCACCTGCGGGCCGGCAAGCGGGAGATCGTCGGCGAATATTGCCGGCACTGCTATTTTCTCGGGTCGGCTCGCGCGGAGGCGGCCGGGCTCACAATGCGGTTGAGCGGCGGCAGCGGGAGTTGCTGCCACACGTATGCTCGGCCCGACGCCGGGCTGGCGCCGCAGGATCTGCGCGCGATCAAGGAGGCCCGGTCATGATCGGCAGCTACGACTTCTGCGGGCACTACGAGTGGACCTTCGGCTGGTTCGACCGGGTGGGCGGCCATGCGCTGGTGCGGGATTACTGGAACGAGGCGATCAACCACGACAGCCAGAGCCACGCGCGCGAATTGATCCGCCGCGAAGGGATTCCCGGCATGCTGAAATACTGGGGGCACACGCTGCTGGAGGAGTCGCCGGACCTCGGCTTCAACATCACGCACACCGCGGACGTGTTTCGAATCGATTTCCACGACTGTCCCTCGCGCGGTTTCCTGCGCCGCAACGGGCTGAAAAACTATCACGACTACTGTGACCACTGCATGGGCTGGACGGGCCCGATGCTCGGCGAGGCCGGGTATGTGATCGACCACGAGCACAACCACCTCGGCCAGTGCTGGTGGGAGATGCGAAAGGCCGGCACCCCGGACGGGCATGCGCCGGCCGGGTCGGTGGCGGGGGCGAAGGATGTGCGCCTGCGGCCGGACTGGCCGAAGGACCCGGCGAAGCTCGACCGGTACACCAAGGCGAACGACCCGGACGCCAAGATGCCCTGACGACCGCCCGCGGCGCGACCTCCATGAAGATCATCAAGAAAGGCGGGCACCGCCTGTTTGAGACTGAACCGGAGACCAGCCGCTACGTGGCGCGCATGTTGGAGAAACTCCGGCGCCGCGGGATGGACGCGGTGCGGGAATACAGCCGCGAATTCGACCAGTGGTCGCCGGCGTCGTTCGAGCTTTCGCCCCGCCAGATCAAGGAAGCCATCGCGCAGTGCCCGCCGCAGCTGGTGGCCGACACGGCGTTTTGCCAGGACAACGTGCGACGGTTTGCGCAGGCGCAGCTGAAGACCCTGCGTCCGCTCGAGGTGAAGTCGCAGCCGGGCGTGTGGCTGGGCCACCGTCACATCCCGGTGCAGCGCGTCGGCAGCTATGTGCCGGGAGGCCGCTACCCGATGTTCGGCTCGGCCCAGATGAGCATCATCCCGGCAAAAGTCGCCGGCGTGGAGACGGTCGTCGGCTGCACGCCGCCGGTGCGCGGCGGCGGTTACTATCCGGCCACGATCAACGCGATGAAGCAGGCCGGGGCGGACCGGATCTTTGTGCTCGGCGGCGTGCCGGCGATGGCGCTGATGGCGTTCGGCATGGGCGAAGTGGAGCCCGTCGACATCCTGTGCGGGGCGGGCAACAAGTTCGTGGCCGAGGCCAAGCGCCAGCTCTACGGCCGGTGCGGGATCGACCTGCTGGCGGGGCCGACGGAAATCGCCGTCATCGCGGATGACAGCGCGGACCCGGCGCTGGTTGCGTGCGACCTGCTCGGTCAGGCGGAGCACGACCCGAACAGCGGCCAGCTCTGCGTGTGCCTGAGCGAGGCGTTCGCCCGCGCGACGCTCCGCGAATTGCGGAAACAGCTCGCGGTGCTGCCGACGCGGGACATCGCGCGGCGGTCGTGGCGCGATTATGGCCAGCTCTGCGTCGCGGCCGACCGCGACGAGGCGATCCGGATTTCGGACGACTATGCGCCTGAGCATCTCGAGCTGCACGTCGCGCAGCCCGACTACTATTTTTCCCGGCTGCGGAATTACGGGTCCCTGTTCATCGGTGAGGAGACGACCGTGGCCTACGGGGACAAGAGCATTGGCACCAACCACATTCTCCCGACCAGCCGCGCGGCGCGTTACACGGGGGGCGTGTGGGTGGGGAAGTTCCTCAAGACGGTGACCTACCAGCGCATGACCCGCGCGGCGAGCGGGCGGATCGGTGCCGTCACGGCGCGGCAGTGCGACGTGGAGCGCATGGCGGCCCACGCCATCACGGCGCGCGTGCGCGTGAACCGCTACGGCAAACGCCCTTCGAAAAAATGAAAACCACCTCCACTGGCGGACGTCCGCTCTGGCTCTTTGCTTCGCTCTGGTCGCTGCGGCAGTATCCGAGCCGCGCGCGCGAGTGGTCGTGGGCGCGGAAGTTTGCGGCGATCCGGGCGGCGGGCTTCGACGGCGTGTTTTCGCCCCCGATGCCGGCGATCGCGGAACGCGGGACCCTGCGCTACCTGGCGGTGACGAGCCTCGGGGTGAAGTCGGATTGTGCCGCGCCCTTTGCGGCGGCCCGCGCGCTGGGGGCGGTGGCGATGGACGTGCAACTGGGCGACTATGATACGCCCTGCGCGGCGGCGGTGCGGGTGGCGCGGCGGGTGCGCGCGGCGGCCCGGGCACATGCGCTGCCATTCGCGATTGAGACGCACCGGGACACGTTCACCGAGACGCCGGAGGCGACGCTGGCGCTGGCGCAGGGCTACCGCCGGGCGACGGGCGAGACGCTGCCGCTGTGCCTCGACCACTCCCATTTCTCGGTCGTGCGGCACCTGCCGTCGACGGAACTGTGGCCGCGGCTGCGGGAACCTGCAGCGCTTCTCCGGGCGGCGACCCAGTTTCACCTGCGCCCGTTCAACGGTCATCACTGCCAACTGCCCGCGCTGACGGCATCCGGGCGCCGCACTCCCGAGTACCGGGACTGGCTCGCGTATGTGGCGGCGCTGCTGGAACATGAGCGCGCGCGGCCGACGACGGCGCCGCTGCTGGTGGTCGCGGAACTTGGCCACGTCGCACCGGCATACCGACTCAGCTGCTTCCCGGACACCTGGCGCGACGCCGTCGCGGTGGCCGCGGACCTGCGCCGCCTGTGGCGGAAGACCTTATGAAGCCCACCCTCGCGGGACTCTCCCCGGCGGGTATCGGGCTCGGTTGCGCGACCTTCGGCCGCGAGATTGACGAAGCGGCGTCGTTTGCGCTGATGGACCATGCGCTCGAGCGCGGGGTGGTCCACTTCGACACGGCGGCGGCCTATAGTGCCGGCGGCTCCGAGCAAGTCGTCGGCCGGTGGCTCGCCGCGCGGCGGCCCAAAGGGCTGACGGTGGCGACGAAGTTGCTGCCGCCCTACGACCCGGTGCAACTGGTGGGCCAGCTGGAACAGAGCCTGCGACGCCTGGGGCGGGAGACGGTGGATCTGCTTTACCTGCACCAGTGGCACGATTCGGCCGTGGACCCCGCGACCCTCGCGGCGCTCGACGGCTTGGTGCGCGCGGGGAAGGTTTGCTGGCTCGGCGCGAGCAATTTTAACGCCGCGCAGCTCACGACCGCGCGCGAGCGCCAGATGGCGGGCGGGCTGGAGCGGTTCCAAGTGGTGCAGAACAATCACAACTATGCGGTGAGCGATCTGAACGCGGCGTTCGCCGGGGTCTGCGCTGCGCAGGAACTGGCAATTGTGACGTACAGCCCGCTCGGCGCGGGCTTCCTGACGGGCAAGCACCGGGGCGGCGTGCAGGCGGGCTCGCGCTTCGAGCTGATCCCGGGGCACCAGGCGATCTATTTCAAGGACGCGCCGAGGCGGCGGCTGGACCGGCTGGAGGCCGTGGCGGCGCGGCACGGCCACACCCCGGCGCACCTCGCGCTGGCGTGGGCGCTGCACAGCCAGCCGGCGCACACCGTGCTGATTGGCGGCCGGAACGGATCGCACCTCGACCAGGCGTACGGGGCCCGGGAGCTCAACGACCCGCGGCTGTTCGCGGAACTTGCCGGCCCGTGAGCCCCGGCACCGACGACGGCATGCGACGGTCAGCCAAAGCCCGCAGCGTGCCCGGCCGCCCCTCCTGGCGGTCGAAGGTGGTGCAGCTGACGGATTACCTGCGGCGGGAGCTGGAGGCGGCCCGGCTGGCCAGTCCGCTGCCCGGCACGCGGCGCTGGAGTCAGCAGCTGGGTGTGAGCCGGCGGACGCTGGGCGAGTCGATCCGGGAACTGCAGCGCGAGGGCTGGCTGACCGTGCAGCGTCGCGGTGTGCAGGTGAACCCCGCCCGCGCCCTACGCCGGGGCGCCCGGCCCGGTGGCCTGCGGCTGGTGCGCCTGCTGTTGTTCGGGGCGTACGGACGGACGATCCATGGCTACTTCGAGACGATCAGCCTGCTGCACGAGCACCTGCGGGTGCGGGGACTTGAGTTGCGGTGGGAAATCTGCCCGCCGGCGCGGCTGCGGGAGATTGTGCGCCAGCCGACGCCGCCATCCGAGTTCCTCCTGCTGGTTTCCGTGCCGCCCGTCTACCAGCGGCTCTTTGCCGCGGCGGGCAAACCCGCGATGGTCCTGGGCGGCGTCGGGGCAGGCATCTCGCTGCCGTTTGTCGACGTCGACCAGCGCGGCGCGGTGCGGCATGCGACCTTCCGGTTGCTGCAGCGGGGCTGCCGTGAAGTGGTACTCCTGCACATCAACGTGGCCGCGGCAGGGATCGCGAGCGCGCGGGAGGCGTTTGACGCGGCCTGTGCGGAATGGCCGCGGCAGCCGGTCGCGGCGCGGCAGATTTCCACGGCGCTCGACCCGGCCTCGCTGCGCGCGGCGTTGCGGCGGTTGGTGGCGGGGCGGCGCAGCCGGACCGGGATCATCGTCGTGGCGCCGATCCCGGTGGGACTGGTGGTGACCGCGCTGTGGTATTTCGGCGTCGCGGTGCCGGCCGAGGCCGAGGTGGTGGCGTTGTTTCAGTCGCCCGAGGCGGTCAAGTTGCTGCCGGCGCCGGCGCATTATCCGCAGCCGGTACGGCAGATTGCACGGCTGCTCACGGACGCGGCGGTGCATTACTTCGACACCGGGCGGGTGCCACCGGTGGCCAAGACGCTGCCCGCGGAACTGGCGGCGGACGAGTAAGGCGCGGCGGCGTTACGACGTGACGGCGATGCCGCGCTTTTCGAGCTGGTTCTTGAGGCTGTCCTTGTAGCGGGCGAAGGCCTCCTCGTCGCGCACCGTGGAGGCGCCGAAGCAGAAGGTCGCGACGGCGCGGCGGTGGCGCGGCGTCCGGTTGATTTCCGTCCAATGGATCGTGGCGCTGGAGTGCACGACCGCGTCGCCGGGCGAAAGCTCGATGGGCACGCCGTCGACGGCTTTCGGGTCAAAGTTCATCAGCCCCTGGCTGAAGCCGAGCACGCCGCTGCCGGCGTGGGGCTTGATGCCCGGTTTGTGCGAGCCGCGCGCATACCATAGGCAGCCGTTTTCCTTGTCCACCGGGTCGAGCGCGATCCACAGGCCGCAGGCGGTGTTGGGGGTCCGGCACCAGTAGAAACCATCCTGATGCGCGGGCGTGGCGTTGGTGTCGTAGGGCAGCTTGTCGAACCACTCGAGCCCCTGCGGGCTGCACTGGTCGCGCATCAAGTGCGCGAGGAGCGGGACGTGGCTGCCCTGCTTCAGGAAATTGTCGAACCACGGGTCGTGGCGGTTCAGCGACTGCATCTTCCGGAGCGTCTCGGGCTTGCTGTAGTCGTCGAAGAACGCGGCGTCCTTGGGCAGCGTCGGCACAACGTCGCGCACATAGCGGGCGAGCTGGGCCTGCAGGTCCTGGAACTCGGCGGCGGAGAAAAGGCCGCGCACGACGACAAAGCCGTCGGCGTCGTAGCGGGTGCGCAGGGCGTCGAAATCAAGCGAGGGATTCATGGCGGAGAGAGCGGGTTGGCGAGGCGGGGCAAATGTGGCGCGGGCGGCGAACCGCGCAAGCGGGGAGTATTGGCATCATTCTGGAACCAAGCGCCGGGCCGGCTAAAAATGCTTCTCCTCGGCTTGGTCGTTCGGGCGCTCGACCAGGCTGATCAGGTTCGCCAAGCCACGATACGGCCGCAGCATCCAACCGCCCTGCAGGAGTGGATAGGCGGGGCCGGTGATTTCGGGGAGCCGCCGCACCAGCCAGAACAGGACCGCGGAGGTGAGCAGCAGCGTGATGAAATAGACCTCGAACACCGCGACGTTGAGCGGATGGGCATCGTCCGGTCCCTTCATGAACAGGCCCCAGAGCACCGGAGAACAGCCGCCGAGGAACGTGATCACCGCCCCGTGGATGGATACGGGGAGCGCGCGGCCCTGCACCGGGAGGATCTTGGCGAGGTAGTTGAGATTGGCGGAAGTCCAGCAGCCCGAGGCGGCTCCCTGCAGCAGGTAGAGCACGGGTAGCATCAGAGGATAGCGGCCATCGGTCTGCAGGAAAAACATCCAGCCGGCCGCGATCAGCCCGAAGAAGGCGTACGAGAGCCGGAAGAACGGCTTGGCTCCGTGGTGGTCCAGGTGGGAGCGCATGTACCAGTTTGCCGCGATGAGGCCGAAATAGGTCAGCATCATCAGCAGCAGGATGTTTGTGGCCGTGAGTCCGGCGGTCGCCCGGAGATAGAAGGCGACAAACGGTGACATCGGCGTGATTGCGAAGTACAGCGGGACCGAGAGCCAGAGATAGGTGCGAAAGACGCTGGGCTCCGTCATCAGGCGGGGCGTCTCGGAGACGATTTTTTCCAGGCTCAGCATCTTGGGGCGTTCAACATCGTTGAGACGGCGCAGCTGGCGGTTCGCCATCCATACGCCGAACACGGCGATCAGATAGGCGATGAGGAACGCCCAGTAGATGGGCAGCAGCGCGAACAGGGCGGCGTAGAGCAGCAGCGAGCCCACGATCGCCAGGCCGGAAAGCATCTGGTCCGTCGCCCAGTAGCGGCCTTGGATCGGTGCCGGGATCAGCTGGTAGAGCCACGCGGTGAGCGCGGCGGCGCCGATGGCGCGAGACAGGCTGTAGAGGAACATCGCCGTGATCATCGCGTAGATCATCCACGGCAGCGGGTGCTGCGGCGCGAGGATCGCCAGGCCGATCGGCACCACGAGGCACCAGGCGCGCGCGCTCCAGCCGGCGAGCGTGAGCCGCTTGAAGCCGAGTTGGGGCAGGAACGCGGTGGCGAGCACCTGCACGGGCGTCAGGAGGAACGTCCACGCAAACACCAGCCCGACCTGGAACGAGTCGGCGCCGAGCTGCTGCATGAACAGCACGGTCGGCGTCCCGATTGCGACCTGCCAGTTGAGCGCGTTGAAGAACGAGAAATACAGCCCGTGCCGGTGCGGATAGAGCTCCGGGTCGCGTTTCTTGGTCGGGAGGAACATGGAATTGAGGATTGGAGGTCCGATGGCCGGGGTCGGAGGGCAAGGCGCCGTGCGACCGGGGACGCTCGTCTTTCCGCTCTGCCGGCTAGCCGGCAGAGTACACGCAATTCCCCGCCACCCA
>Ga0209829_10000809_pt1 | contig 27215 bp, 51 predicted proteins | sample C_140205_EF_Meta_FD_187311 | JGI IMG/M metagenome (GOLD analysis project Ga0209829, IMG submission 187311) | Freshwater microbial communities from Lake Croche, Canada to study carbon cycling - C_140205_EF_MetaG (SPAdes) (version 2) | ecosystem: Environmental > Aquatic > Freshwater > Lake... | reverse complement strand
CCCGTCAGACGTTGTGAGCGTCCCTCACGACTGCCAGAATCAAAAGCTGCGAACGGCGAAGTATAAAGTTGTGGGAGAATTTGAAAAGCCTCTTGCCAACGACTACTCTTCGCAGTATAATAATGATGACGACGAGAGCGAAGACGAGGATGACGACGATTGTGGATTTCCAAACTGTGATTGTGACGACCCTGATGAGTGTGAAAGACTTAGTGAAGAGCTAGACAATTGCTCTGACGATGAGTGTCCTTATCACAACAAGCGTGATCAAAACGGCAGATTTTGCAAATAATAGGTATATCGACACAGTAAGTCCCATTCCTTAACTAGATATACTTCTACAACAAGAATGGATAAGGAGATAAGCATGGAGTTCACATCTGTAATAATCTTTATGGGTTTTTGCATGTTTGGACCCATGCTTCTCGCCGTTTGTACAATTAGACCTGAGCCTGAGATCCTCACAAGAGAAGTTGTCAAATACAAACATGTCAAAAGTAAAAAATCTAATAAGAAACAACCTATTCCAGTTATTAATAATGAAGCGTTAGATTCTCTTAAAGAAGACTGTATACAGTGCTTAAAGTCTTTAGGAATGAAAAAATCAGACGCAAAAGAAAAGGTTGAGCAGATGTGGAAAAATAAAAATTATAATTCCATAGAGAGTTTTCTTATGGATGCTTATAGGTTATAATAACTTATCAGACGGTTGAAATAAACAAAATTTAACAGGAGAGCTTATGCAATACGCAAGTACATTTTTAGGGTTTGTTATGCAGATCCATGTTTTTCACTGGTTAACAACATCATATTCTCAGCATAAAGCTTTGGGTAAATTATATGATGGAATCCATGACCTTGCAGACGATTTTATGGAAACTTATATGGGCAAGTATGGTAGAAATATGCCAACAAGTTCCGGTTCAGTTATTACTTATAACACAGTTAATGTGAACGAAACGATCTCTGCTTTTGAAACTTTTCTATTAAACTTAACCAGTGAATTAGACCCAACCGACACTGATCTATTGAATATTCGCGATGAAATGTTAGCTTTGGTTCATACGACACAATACTTCTTAACATTGAATTGATAGGGGATAGCATGGCAATGAACAGACTAATCACCGATGTAGATAAAGCTATCACTTCTGCTAAAGTAGATTTCGATGAGAAGACAGATATGGTCCAAGAGAATCCAGACAGCGGACCGGAGAAACCAGATGAAAAAACCAGAAGTAAAAATGGTAAAAAGGCAAAATCTGGATCTAATGAAGATAGCAGTATGATTAATTATGAAATTGATCAGACCAAGCAAAAGAAATCGGCCCCAGTAAAGAATAAAAAAGATAACCTTCCTAATCTACCAACAGAAGATGTTAACTTTGGATCTGAGTCCTCGATTGCTAAACTTGAAAAGTCTTGGAATCTTAATAAGAATAGAATTGAGAATATCAATCAAACTAAACTTGAAGAAGACTCTTTTGTTGAATCAGGTAAAAAATCAAAATCTGCTGAAGATCCAGAAGAAATAGTTAATGAAGCTATTGAAATGTCAAAAGCATCTATTAAATCTATTGTAAAACACGCAAATGCACTAATGATGGGGCTTAATGAATCAAATCAAATGTGCTTATCTGAACCATGGGTTCAATCTAAAATTACAATTATAGAAGACTATTTAAGAACAATTCATGATTATGTTATGTATTACGAAGAAGAAGGAGATGAGTAATGCCTATTCCAAATAAACGTAAAGATGAAGACTCTAAGAAATTTGTATCAAGATGTATGAGCGATACAACCATGAAAAAAGAATACAAAGATTCTCAACAAAGGGTTGCAATATGTTTACAAGAATCAAAAGCAAGTGCTATGGAAGGGGCAGATCTTGCCTATCAATTTGCAGATGCTAAATGGGATGATGAGTGGGATGAGTTTACTTATGAAGTTACTGTAGCTGGTGGAGTATTCTATGAGGATGACAAAGATAAAACTCTTAATGGTCCAAACGGCATTAGTGAAAAGGATAAAGGGTCTAAAGATTCAAAAGTAACACTAAACAAACCATTTAGAACTCCCGGTGGCCCTAAGAAGTTTTCTGTTCATGTTAAAAATGAAAAGGGTAATGTGGTCAAAGTTAATTTTGGCGACCCGAATATGAGTATCAAAAGAGATGATCCAGAAAGAAGAAAGTCTTATAGGGCCAGACATGGATGCGACAATCCGGGTCCAAAGTGGAAAGCAAATTACTGGAGTTGTAAGATGTGGTCTAATACTAATGTTAGTGATCTAACTTAAGGGGTATTTAGATGAATAAACAGATATTAATATGCTCTATTTTTAGAAATAGAGAGAAATTTGTAGATAGATGGTATTTGCAACTTAATAAAATTGCAGAACATTATAAAAACAAATATGATTTTACTATTAGTATATATGAAAATGATTCGATAGATAAAACAAGAGAAAAATTGCTTTCGCTTAAAAATCAAAATTTTAAAAATGTATTTTTAAAAGTAGAAAATATCAATACGCATTATTACCCATCTGTATCTGACGCAAATAGAGTTAAAAATCTTGCCAATGCTAGAAATTCATGTTTAGACATAGAAAATATGAACTATTTAGACTTTGAAAAAGTTATATTTATAGAACCAGATTTCCGTTACGAGACAGAGGATGCGATAAAAATAATATCAGCAGATGATATTCACAATAAAAAATTTGATATTATATCTGGAATATCATTATCTCATAATAGGTTTTATGACGGCTGGGCCACAAGATTAACTTCAGAGGATAGAGATTATCATATAAGCGTTGCAAATACAGTAGATCCTTTGTGGTCAACATTTAGTGGATTTTGTTGTTATAATGCTAAACCATTTTCAGAAGGTGTAAGGTTTGGATGGTTTAACGACAGATTAAATACATTTGATTGCGACACTGCTGTTATTTGTGAAAATTTTAGAAAAAATAACTATAATGAGATTTATATGGATAGATCTGCTATTTTCTATCATGAAGATTAATATATGATTAAACTTGCATCCAATACTATAGATAAAGAAGACATAGCTAGTTTATGTGAATGGCTATTATCATATCCAACCCCACAACTAACTAAAGGGCCAGTTACAAAAACTTTTGAAACAGAATGGGCAAAATTAATAGGAACTGAATATTCCATTTACGTAAATTCGGGGTCATCTGCTATATTGCTAACATTATCAGCATTAAAGCAAAGCGGAAGATTAAAAAATTCTAAGATAGTAGTGCCAGCGGTAAGTTGGCACACTGATCTTTCTTCTCCTATGATATTAGGAATGGAACCTATATTATGCGATTGCAATATGGAAGATTTATCATGTAATCTAAGTCACCTTGAAAATATATTTAAACTGCACAATCCAGCCGCAGTGATTTTAGTGTCTGTTCTTGGATTAGTTCCAAAAATGCAAGAAATTATTGACATGTGTGATAAGTATAATGTTATTCTTTTAGAGGACGCTTGCGAAAGTTTAGGATCAAAATTTAATGATAAATTATTAGGATCATTCGGCCTAGCATCATTTTTTTCGTTGTATTATGGGCATCACCTCAGTACAATTGAAGGTGGATTTATTAACACAAATGATAAAGAATTAGCTAACGTATTGCTTAGTATTAGAAATCATGGATGGGATAGAGATCTAGATCAAAATGAACAAGAAAAATTAAGAAAAGAATGGAATACAGAAGATTTTGAATCACTATATAAATTTTATTACGAAGGATTTAATTGTAGATCAACTGATTTACAAGCATTTATAGGTTTAAAACAGATTCAAAAATTAAAGACCTATGCTCATAAGAGAAATGAGAATTTTAAAATTTATAATTCTAACATAAAAAATAATGAATTGGATTTAAAACAAGGTGTACATTTTATTTCTAATTTTGCATATCCAATAGTTCACAAGCAAAGAAAAAAAATTATTCAAGATTTAAAAAATAACGAAGTAGAAGTTCGACCATTAATTTCAGGATCAATGGGTAATCAACCATTTTGGATAAAAAAATACAGCAAAACAAGTATGTACAATTCAGACATAATTGATTTGCATGGATTTTATGTGCCAAATAATCAAGATATATCAAAATCAGAAATAGAATTAATTTGTAGTATCATAAATAAATATACATAAATATAGGATATAATATTATGGACAGTACAGCAGATAAAAAAATAAAATATCATATTATTACACCGTTAGCAAGGTATGAAAATTTAAATAAACTCATATCAACGCTCGAAACCAAAAATATTGAATGGCATATAATTACAGACGATGATGCTAAATTTAGATTGCAGTTCAATCAGAACTGGATACACAGCTATGTATGTCCCAATAGAGAAAATGAATTTTATGAAAGATGCAACTACGCAATTAATTGGTTTTTAGATACTTTTGGAGTAGTTGACGAGGATATGTACTGCATATTAAATGATGATGACTCATATGAGCCAGAATTTTTTAATAAAATATCTAAAGAGCTTGAAACAAGTTCTGTCACAGATGAGTATAAAGATGTTCTTATATGCTCAATGGAAAGAGGCAATCACACTCCTGAAAATGTAGTAGATGTTAGGAAACATCCTACTTATAAATTATGGGCAACTCCAAGCTCTATGCATGTGGGGGGCGTAGGAGTAGAACAAATTATATTAAAAGGCAAAATTCTTAAAAATTATAGACTACCTTTAACGTCGGGAGGAGATGGAGAATTTATAATTAATGTATTAAATAATCATAAATCCTTTATGGTTCCTTATGTCAATGTATGGTTTAATTATTTTGAACCCGGAAGATGGAGTTAATACAATAACAAAAACTACACTTTGCCTTGTAAAGAAAATACAAAATATTAAATATATAAGGACTACGACATGGAAGTGGCAACACTTAAAAATTGGGAAGATTTAAAAAAAATAAGCAATAGTAGCAATACCAAATTAGTAGATCATATTAAATCAAATGAGTTAGATAATTTTATACAATCACAAATAAATAGTGTAAATCATATACCATACGACCTTAGAAAAAATTATTATAAAAAAATAGCAGAAGGGATACAACTGTGGAAAGATAAAAGAGTGATATTTTGTGGACTCGCTAGAAATTGTGAAAGTAAAATAGATACAAATATGCATTTAATCAATAAAATATCCAATTATTTTAAAGATTATAAAATTATAATATTTGAAAACAACTCATCTGACAATACAAAATCTAAAATAAATAATCATGCAAAAATAAATTCAAAATTAATTAAAATTGGAAATGATGATGGAGAAGAATTTTTAAGTGGACTAGAAGAATCAAGAATAATTAGAATGTCAAAATATAGATCTAAAATACAAGAATATATTAAAGACAACTACACAGAATATGACTATGTAATATTATTAGATTTTGACATTAAAACATGGTCAATAGAAGGCATACTCACTTCTTTAGCATGGCATGATTTTGATGTAATGGGCAGCGTATCTTTAGGCTTTGGTCCATACAGCCAAAGCTATGATGGATGGACTCATTATGATAGATGGGCATTCAAATTTCATTCATGGACAGAAGAATTTTCAATAGATCAAAGTATTTTACGATGGTTTAATCTTTGGAAACCTCCAGTTGGAGGTAAGCCCATTCAATGTTTAAGCGTATTTGGAGGGCTTGCCATATATAAAATGGAAGCATATTTAGCTGGAGAATATGGATCTAGACATCCAAAAGAATTAGGTAATATTACATGTGTAGAACATGCCCAGTTTCATTATAGTATGAATCAAAAAGGATATGATAAAATTTATTTAAATCCTTCTCAAAGATCTATCATATATGTAAAAGTATAATAAATATTATGAAAGGCTCAATATGATTTACGACTGTTTTCAATTTTTTAATGAATTAGATCTTTTAGAAATTAGATTAGAAGAACTTTATCCAGTGGTAGACAAATTTGTTATTTGTGAATCTACAAAAACTTTTAGTGGCAATGATAAAGAGCTAAGATATCTAAAATATATTGATAGATATAAAAAATATCAAGATAAAATTAAATACATTGTTTATGATAATTTTGACAGAAATAAAGTTTGGACATACCAAGATAATTGGATTCTTGAAAATGATCAGAGAAGATATTTATTAAATGGTATAGACATGAGGAATCTAAAAGATGACGATTTGATTCTTTCATCAGATTTAGATGAAATTCCTAAAAGGTCAGTAATACAAAATATTAAAAAAGATTTTTTTCGTAATCCTGAAAAATATCAAACTCCTATTACTATATGCTCACAAATGTTTTATGGTAAACTTACATATAAAGTAGTAGAACCAGAAGAGCATTTAAACTGGAGAGGCACAGTTCTTATAACTGGAAAAATACTTAAATCTAATACAGATTTGCAATACTACAGGAATTATAGTTTACAGTGTAAAACATGCTTTCCTAGTTTAGAAAATAATGGTAGTTGGCATTTCTCATACATGGGAAGCGCACAAGATATTATTTATAAGATTGAATCGTATGCTCATCAGGAAAGCAATACTGTAGAAATTAAAAATAGAATAGAAGAAAATTTAAATAATATGGTAGATTTATTCAATAGACCAGATTATAAACTTGAAAAAGTAGAAATAGATGATTCATACCCAGAATTAATAAAAAATAATTTGGAAAGATTTAAATATTTAACATGAGTAATTCAATAATAGCTATGATAGTTTCAGTTAATTATTCAGATACACTTCCACATATATTAGAATCAAATATAAGATAATGAATAAAATAATTTTATCAGGATATAGTGGAAATACATACAAGAAAATGTGCGATCTTACATTTCCACTTATAGAAAAATATGCTAAAAAATATAATGCAGATTGTAAATTAATTAAACTAAAAAAAGATGATAGACCAGCGTCTTGGCAAAAAATTCCATTGATTAAAAAATATTTAAAAAAATATGATATTGTACTTTGGATAGATGCAGATGTTGTAATAATATATGATGAAGAAAATATATTTGATAATATACAAGATGAAAAAATTCAATACATGGTAAATCATCATATAAAAGATTTTACAGTCCCAAATATTGGTGTATGGATTGTGACAAAAAAAATACTTCCATACTTAGATATTATTTGGGAAAATCATCAATATATAAATCATGGTTTATGGGAACAAGCGGCATTAATCGAAATGATGGGGTATGAAGTAGACTATTTTAGATCTGATTTAAGATATAGAACTAATTTATTTCATAAAACAGGATGGTTACATCCAAAATGGAATCATCATCCAGATGATAAACAAGAAAATGAATATCCTAATTTTATACACGTAACAATGTATGAAGATAGATTTAACAAAATCAAAGAAATCATCAAAGAGTTTATAGAATAAGGAAAATAAAATGGATCATTTTTATCAGCAAGTAGATGGTTGGTTTTCTAATTATGATAAACAAGTATATGATGACGCAGTTAATCAATTCGCGGATAGAGATATATTTGTTGAAATTGGATCTTTTAAAGGTAGAAGCGCATCTGCTATGGCAGTAAATATTATCAATTCACAAAAAAATATTAAATTTTATTGTGTAGATACTTGGCAAGGAAGTATTGAACATCAAAAGGGACAAAATGCTGAAGATAAAGATGTAGTAGATGGAACTTTATTAGATGTATTTAAGTATAATATTAGAAGTGTTAAAAATTATATTAATATAATTCAAAAGGAATCAGCAGAAGCAGCTAAAGAATTTGAAGATAAATCTTTATCGTTCGTGTTTATTGATGCATCACATGATTATGAAAATGTAAAACAAGACATAAATTCATGGTATCCAAAAATTAAAAATGGTGGTATTCTAGCGGGACATGATTGGTTTGGCGAAGATATTAAAAGGGCTGTGTATGAATTTTGTAATGAGCATAATTTTACAGTAATTGAAAGTTCATGTTGGAAGATAAAAATTTAATAACGGGAGATAATATGAAAAAAACTTATATCGATGCAATGAGCGAATATACAGAAGCAGAAAAACCCGGATTATGGGAAAATATTCGAAAGAAAAAAGAACGAGAAGGTAAAAATTATAAACCAGCTAAACCGGGCGATCCTGATCGACCAGATCCTGAAGCATTAAAAAAAGCCCAATCTTAACTTGACAAAATATTACCCTGCTAGAAATAGTGGGGTTTTTTTACGGGAGAATTAATGGTAAAATTTTTATTGCAAAATGAAATATTTGTATTTGGTAGTAATACTGAAGGTAGACATGGTGCTGGAGCAGCTAAAACTGCTATGGGCTGGGGTGCAGAATATGGAAAGAATAGCGGGCGTCAGGGGCAGACTTATGCTATAATAACAAAAGACTTGCAAACTGGATTTATAGGATGGGACTTTATTAGAATTCAATTGGAAGTTCTTATAAAATATGCACAGAAGAATGATGATTTAATTTTTCTGTTAACTCCACTAGGAACGGGTCTCGCTGGACAAACTGCTGAAGATTTAGATAATGCTATTAAAGATCTATATTTTCCAGATAATATAATTAAACTTTGGGAGGATTAAATGATAATTCAAGCTCCGTTAAATGATTTAGGATATGGTGTGGCAGGATTTAATATAGTTAAAGAATTAGCTAAATTAACAGACGTGACAGTGCATCCACTTGGGAATATTCAAATAGCAGATAGTTTTCTTCCTGATCTTGAAAAACTACTATGGATAAATAAACCAGTAGACAAGACTCAACCGAATTTAAAAATTTATCACCAATTTGGATTAACTGAATTTGTTGGTAAAGCCCAACATATTGGATATACTTTTTTTGAATTAGATAAATTTACAAATGTTGAAAAGAAAAGTATTCAACATTGCGACAAAGTTATCACTTGCTCACAATGGGGCAAATCAATAATAGAAGATCAAGTTCCCGGAGTAGATGCTCAGTGTATACCTCTTGGAGTTGATAGATCAATATTTCATGAACATAATAATTCCTCAAGAAAATCTACTATATTTTTTAACGCTGGGAAATGGGAAATTAGAAAAGGTCATGATGTATTATTGAAATGCTTTGAAAAAGCTTTTTCGCAAGATGATAATGTAGAGCTTTGGTTACTATGTGAAAATCCATTTTATCAGGATATTAATAAACAATGGAACGATTATTACAGAAATTCCAAGCTGGCTAATAAGATTCGTATTTTGCCAAGGCAAAAAAATCATCAGGATGTGTATAATATTATGAGACAAGTTGATTGTGGAGTGTTTCCAGTAAAAGCAGAAGGGTGGAATTTAGAATTAATTGAGCTGTTATCTTGCGGAAAACATGTAGTTACTACAAATTATTCTGGACATACTGAGTTTGTAAATACTCTCAATTCATATCTAGTTGATATAGACGACATGGAACCCGCTCACGATGGAATATGGTTTTTTGGTCAGGGTAATTGGGCTAAAATTGGAGATAAACAAATTGATAATTTTGCAAGTCATATGAAATATATTCATAAATTAAAACAAGAAGGTGAATTAGGTTTAAACATAGCAGGTATTGAAACCGCTAGACAATTCTCTTGGGAAAATACAGCAAAGGAAATTTTAAATGGAATTTAATAGTCCAGAAGAGCTTTTAGAACAGTACAATAACGGGTTACAGGGCGCAGTATGTGATCCAGTTGACATGGCTAAACTTATGCAGGAATTACCACATCCACTATTTGGAGATGTTGGTGAACAATTATATGGAACGGGCAAAGGGGTTCTTTCTTTACCTTACAAGGCAATCCAATATTTCTTCCCATCATTTGGTGGAGATGAATCACAAACTACTGGAGATTGTGTTAGTCATGCAACCCGCAATGCTGTAGACATCACTAGGGCTTATGAGATCCTCTATGGCAAAGAGAAAGAGGCTTTCATTGCTAGAGGTGCTACTGAACCAATCTACGGTTCTAGGGGGTCTAGCGGCCAAGGAATGCAATGCTCTCAAGCCGCAAGATTTGTAAGCGTGACGGGTGGATTCTTGCTTCGTCAAAAATATGACAAACTTGGTATTGACTTATCCACGTACAATGCTAAAATAGGAATGAACTGGGGCGGCAGGGGCATTCCAGAGCCAGTTGTCAAAGAATGTGCAGAGCATAAAATCACTACAGTAACAACTGTAAATAGTGTAGAACAAGCTAGAGATTTATTGGCTAACGGATATGCTTTATCTGTTTGCTCCAACTATGGGTTCTCGCCTCACAGAGATAAGAATGGAATAGCTGAGCCTCAAGGTAGTTGGTCACACGCAATGTCATTAATTGCATGTGATGACAGCTATGAAAGATTTAACGAAATGTTATTTCTAGTTGGAAATAGTTGGGGTATTTGGAATGATGGGCCTAAGTGGTATGAACAACCAGATGGAAGTTTCTGGGTTAGACAAAAGGTTGCTGAGGGTATGATCGGTGCTGGAGCAACATTTGCCTATAATAACTTCAACGGCTTTAAACGAAAGATGGATTGGACAAGAGTGAAGGAGATTTTCGCATGAATTTAAAAAGTGTTGTAGTCCTTGGACTTGGATTAATTATTGGCTACACTTATAGCGAATATAATGTAGCAGACAAACAAGCTCAAGTGTATGGATCTAGAGATATTCAATCAGATCTAAAAAAAGAAGTTGAGAGAGTTAATAGTATTTTAGATACAGTAGAAAAGAAAAATATTAAAAAGGAAAATGTGCCAAAGCCAGTTCCTCCAGCTCCTGAAGTCGCATGTAAATGCAATGGGGCTGGCGAAATAATTCAGGCAGACGGTAATAAAGTAAAATGCCAGTGTTCAAAAGATGGTGGCGTGTGTAAATGTAAGCCAAAAGAAGAGCCGCCAGTTCAAACAACACAGCCGCAAGTACAACCCCAAGTACAATATATTCAGGTGAACCCATGAGTGTAGATGAACTAGCAAAAGAAATAGCCTCAAATATAGAGGATGGTGAGAACAACTACTCTTTTGATTTTGGTCTAATTGTAATTATTGGATCAATTATTATTGGAGTTCTCCAACTGCTAATGAAATGCAATGTGTTTGGAAGAAGCCTAGAAGATCGGGTGAAAAATCCCGGTCCATTAGACAAAGTTCTATTACGCAAAGCTGTAAAAGACAAACTTCCAAAAGAGTATGCTCATTTAAGACCACAAGTTCAGGATCTTATACTGGCAGAATCAAAAAAAATAACATCAGAAAATTTTCAATCAATCGTTCAGGAGGCAAAAAATGCAAACTAAAATTCAAGCATTGTTACAATCTCGTAGATTCTGGGTCGCGGTAGCTGGTGTACTAGCTGTAACAACAGAAAGTTTGGGAGTTACAACTCTAAACTCAGATCAAATTCAAAATATTGTACTTCTTTGTGCAAGCTGGATTCTTGGTGATTCGGTGAGAAAGACTGAGGTGGCACAATGAATACGGGTCAAATAATTTTCTTAGGACTGGGGATTGTTTTAATTCTATCATCTTTTGATTTCTCTTCTCTTCTTAAAAGGATAGAGAAGAAGGCTAGTGAAATAGATATTCCAAATATCACTCCAGCTCCTATTGCTCCAGTTGATACTAAAGATAATTTAGTAGAGATTGTTCAGAAGTGGCAATCATTCAAGGACGCTTGCGAAGAAAACAATCTATCTGAAGCTGTTATAACACTAGATGAAATTTTCCCAATGTTAATTAAAGTGGACAAATAATATGAAACCTAGAGTATACTTAGGAATTGCTTTTATGCTGATTGGTTTCTTTTGGGATAGTATCTCAGGAATTAATATTGACAAAGCAGTAATTCCATCTACAAACTACAGTAAAATGCTAGACTTGAAAAAGCCTACCGATAAACTATACGAAGAGTTGAAAGATATTAAAAGTATAGTTTCAGGACCGGATGAAGTTTTTGATAGAGAGTTGATCGCTATCTTCAACAATGAGATGGGCAAAAGACTACCATCTTATGAAAATGTAAACTCAATATCATTTGAAAATTACTATGTGGAAGCTGCTAAACTAACTTTTAATAATAGAATTAGCAATAAATATAAAGCTCTTGGAGATAGAATGTATAAAATTATACTATCTACACTTGGAGAGAATGAAGCTATTATTACAAAGGAAGAGCAGACAATCTTAAGTGAAAAAATGCGAGCAATCGCTTGGATTTTGTTGAATTGATATTGACTTTTCTCAGTGGATCTGGTATAATTATACTAGATCCATTTTTATAGGAGAACAAAATTGAAGACAGTCACATACGAAGTAGTAGTTTCACTTATACCGATATTAACAGATAACAGATATAACCAAACAAATCCAAACTATATAAAAATCTTGATTTCTGACGAAGATGCGATTTTAACAAAGTCTATTGGAATGTTTCATACTACAATAAATCAATGTTTGGCAGAGTTATATAAAGAATATATAAAAGTAGACTACGAATGGCCGGAAAAAACATTTGTCAATTGTAGAAAACATGACAACAAAATAGAATTAACTTATACTACAAATTTACTATATATGAAAGATTGTAATCATAAAGGGCAATTTATAAATATAACAGAATTTTCAAACCTTATATCGGATAAATACTATGTCGAATCAATCTCAGGTGACAGATCCCAGTTCAGATGATAATTTTTCCCCAACATCATTTATAATATTTTGCTTAGATGAGCAAGGCGATGTTGCTTTTGAAGCATCTTGGGGGGATACTATGGATGATGTTAAAAAGTTTGCATCATTAATGAGCAGTGTTACCAACGGAGAGTTTAATAAAATGATAGAAGCTCAATTGAAATTACAATCAAAAGACATAGTTGACGGCAAAAAGAAATTTACAGCATTTAGCAAAATATACAGCGAATCAAAAGTACCATCTAATTTAGTTATAGATCCTACGCAAGTGGAGTTAAATTAATGAAAAAAATTATGTGGGAGAACTGGAATGAAAAAGAAATTGAACTAGCTGATGGATCTCCTCTAGATAATCTAATTTTAGATAGTTTAGAGGGCGAAGAAGATCAAACAATGCAGATGGATAGTTTAATGTCTCCATTTTTATCTGAGATGCAATCGCCTGTATTGCATACCCCCTTTGGTGCAGTTCCATCTGATTCAATCCTTAAACCGTCTGATAGATGGCAGTGTTGGCTAGGATATACAAATTTTGATTTAACTCATAAAGTTTCAGATAAAATGAAGGTTATTGGTGGAATTGAAGCCTTGAGAATAATGAGTAGATATACTTTTTGTGTAGGTGTAGGAAAATTATTCAATTTTACGAATGTTCGGAAGGAAATAGAAGATGCAGTGTGCAAATGAATCCAAGTTCAAGGACGCTATTGAAAACGAATATTATAAAAAAATCATGTATAAAGTATGCAATGAAAATTTAAAAGGTATCTGTACAAAAGACGAGATGAAATCTATTATGATGAGTACACTTTGGGGCTGTATTCAAAAATTTGATTCATCTAAGAAAGTTAAGTTTTCATCATATCTCTATAGGAGTATGCAAAATAATTCTAGAAGAGTTTACAAGAAGAAACAAAAGTATTCTAAAGATCACGAATATATTGAAAACTTTCATAGCATTGCTAAATATGATAATGATGCAAAAAACGAAGCTCGCGACATTTTAATGTCTATTCAAGATTTAAATCCAGAGCTTCACAAGATCTTAATTCAAAAATTCTATTATGGAATGACAAATAAAGAAATCGGCGAAGCTAATGGATACGGAAAAGAAGCGGCCAGAAAAAAATTAAAAAAAGCTATAGAACTGTGTCGCGAATTGTGTATAGTATAGTAGGAAGAAGGAACCAAATTAATAGGACAATAGGAAAATAGATATAATGATTTATATAAAGGGAGAACTACAATGGTTCCAAGTTCAAATAGCCACTTAAAAAACACTGCTGGTGGATCTTACACCAAGCAACGTCAAGGCGGCACAATGATTGGATTGTCCTCTGCGACATCAGTCATTACAAAAGCAATTGAAGTTAAAGATGTCAATGCTTCCGATCAAACAATCTATCCGGGGCCAAAAGAATTGAGCGGAGCAAGAACGTACAATGCTGCAAAAATTCTTTCTGGTGGAACATTTGCTTACAATTCTAATAGTAGATCAGGCAATACTTGGCTCATTTCAAGAGTTGCTACAACCCTTGCTGGCGTATCCAAGACTTTCTTGCTATTTATGGCAAATTCAATAAGTGGTCCAAAATTCCCTTATTTTGTGTCCGATCACTACACTAACGCTGCAACTTTAATCCGTAAGAATCAGTTCAGTCGTACTGGTTGGAATACAGACGGTACAAAAATTAAGAAGAGAACTTCATGGATTACAGATCCAACAGGTACAACGCCAGCTACAGCTGACTTTGGCACTTCAGGATCTATCCCAACAAGAGCTATTCCGGGCGAATTGTACATCTTGAATAATTTCGTGACGTACAATCCTGCTACATCATCTAATAAATATAACTACTCAGCCATTACTGGTAAGTAATTAATAAGGGGGTTGGGAATCCATCCCAGCCCCTTTTTTTTATTTTAGGAGATTGATTATGATGACATGGCATGAAGTTTTACCAAATTTAGGTGAGTTTATAAATAAAACTGGATTTCCAGTTGGATTATGGTTAATTACAGTTTTTGTAGTTTATAAACTAGGCAAAAAGATTTTTATTAAAGTTGAGCCAATAGTAGATGCCCACTTCGAATTGGTTACTCAACTAAAAGATGCATCGGGTAGAACTGTAAGCATTCTAGAAAAACAAAATGAAATTTTAGTAAATAATTTTAATGTACATACAGATATATTAAATGACCATACTGATAAATTAGATAGAATTATGCAAGGTAACATAGCAAGAAATGATATCTTGGAAGATAAAAAAAAAGTGATTTCAATGTCTAACGGAATGGCGACTGCTGTCGCTGGAGTTTCAAATGGAATTAAAAGATAAATTAGTTGAGATTTTGCTGAATCAGCTAAATTTCTCCCAGTCAGACCTTGACAAAGTGAAAGCGGTATTGGATAATATCAATGTAAGGAAAGTTGACGACAAGACTTTCGTTGATATTAGACTAAACAAAATAACAGTAGTTTTAGAAAGCGATAAGAATGAGTATTAAAATTGGCAATATTGATATTAAAGAAGAGCTTGATTGGTCAAATGATATTTTGAGCTTCTTTAAATTTAAACAAAATAAAGCATCTTACTACTGTATTAGTTTTCAAGTATTGGATGAGAGAGAGGGCTATATAGCCTTCTCCTTATCTCCTAAACTAGATAAACTTTTCAAGGAAAGTGATTACAATGCAAAGATGTTAAATGAACTCATTGCAGACGAAATCAAAGAATTTTATTTTCTATCATTTGCGGATGAAGATCCATCTAGTGAGCAAATTGAATATGTTGGATTAATACTCAAAAAGGACGTTCTTTCGTTTTTTAAAATTGCAGAATAATAGGACAATATAATGATTAATTTAAAGTCAGTGGATTTTGACAAGTTGTACCAATTGGACCGTCAGCTAATTCCCGGAACCGAAACAACAAAGCGACTTTCTGGATATTTTGGATACTTTGAGGCAAAGCAAGGCTATAATAAACTAGTAGCTTACGGGCCTTTTATAATTGGAGCCAATGTTAACGAGGGTACTTTACAACTCACTTGGATTCACAAAGAGTATCTTAAAAAATGAGAACCGACTGGGATCAATACTTCATGGCAATGGCCCATTTAGCCGCTGTGCGTTCACATGACGCCCAAACGCAAGTGGGCTGTGTTATTGTTAACGAAGACAATCATGTCGTTAGCATAGGATATAACGGCTTTCCAGCCGACACAAAGGACGAAAATCTGCCAATGATACGACCATATAAATATCCTTATATGATTCATGCAGAACAAAACGCTTTGGCTAATATGATCGTAAAAGAAAAAAACTTACGAGCTTATATAACTGGGTATCCATGTTCAGTCTGTTCAAAGTTATTATGGCAAAACGGTATTAGAAAAATTATAGTAGATAAGCATGGAGTGATTTATTCCATGAGCGAAGATGATGTTAAAATCATCAATTTCCTAATAGAAAATGGATTACAAATAAAAGAAGTGGATTTTGAATATAGTGTATTCAATAATCTAAGCATCAAATTAAAAAATAAAAGGGCAAAAGAATAATGTCGATTAAAGCTTTACAGGATTACACGTTCTCTGCAAAATACGCAAGATATTTACCAGACAAGAAAAGACGAGAGACATACAAAGAGAGTGTTGATCGTGTTAGAGGTATGATGCATAAACAGTATGCAGATAAAAGTGAAGACTTGCACGCAGATATTGATTGGGCATACGATATGATGCTCAAGAAAAAGGGATTGGGGTCGCAGAGAGCATTACAATTCGGTGGAGACCCTATTTTTAAACATAACGCCCGTATGTTTAATTGTACAGTTTCTTTCATTGATCGAATTAGATTCTTTCAAGAGTGCATGTATATGTTATTGTGTGGATGTGGTGTTGGATTTTCTGTGCAGAAAAAGCATATCGAAAAACTACCTAATTTATCCAAAGAAAGATCCGGCAAGGTAAAGTATACAGTACCAGATGAAATTGAAGGTTGGAGTGATGCAATTGGAGTGTTGCTCAGTTCATATTTTGAAGGTGAAACCGATTTTCCAGAATATAACGGAAAAGAAGTTCAGTTTAATTTTGATAAGATCAGAGCCAAAGGAACAAGAATTTCTGGAGGTGGAAAAGCTCCGGGAGCAGAACCACTAAAGAAAGCTCTTGGCAATATTAAAAAAGTATTAGACAATGCAGTTAATAGGGGAGATGGTAGACTTAAGTCAATCGAAGCATACGATATTGTTATGCACGCTGCCGATGCTGTTATTAGTGGCGGAGTGCGCCGTAGTGCTACCATTTGTCTCTTCTCGCCAGACGATAAAGAGATGGCTACAGCTAAAACTGGCAATTGGTTTACTGATAATCCTCAACGGGGTCGCTCAAATAACTCGGCACTTCTTCTAAGGGGTAAAACAACTCCTGAGCAATTTGCAGAGCTAATGCAGTCAGTTAAGCAATTTGGCGAACCGGGTTTTGTATGGGCTGACGATGAAGACTTTATTGTTAATCCATGTGTTGAAATTGGAATGTATCCAGTAGATGTAGAAACTGGGAAGAGTGGATGGCAAGGTTGTAATCTCTCTACAGTTAACTGCGCTAAAGTTACTACTGAACAAGATTTTTATGATGCAGTAAAAGCAGTGACTATCATTGGTACTCTCCAAGCTGGATTTAATAGTTTTCCATATCTAGGCGAGACTAGTGAAAAGATTTTTGCTAGAGAAGCATTACTAGGCGTATCTGGAACAGGTTGGTTAGAAAAGCCTGAAATCTGCTTGAATCCAGACATTCAACGAAAGGCGGCAGAACTTGCAAAAGAAACAAACAAACTTATCGCCGAAAAGATTGGAATTAATCAAGCGGCGAGAGTCACCTGTGTCAAGCCTGAAGGCACTGCTAGTTGTATCCTTGGCACTGCCAGTGGTATTCACCCTCATCATGCTAAACGCTACATTAGGCGTGTACAGGCGAATAAGGTGGAAGCGTTGTACCAGCACTTCAACAAAGTCAATCCAAGGGCGTGCGAAGAATCTGTTTGGTCGGCCAATAGGACCGATGATGTAATCGCTTTTTGTATCGAAGTTCCAGATGGTAGCAAGACAAAGAATAAGATTACAGCTATTGAGTTGCTTAAAATTGTAAAGTCAACACAACAGAACTGGGTACTCCCCGGAACTAATATTGAGCTTTGCGTTAAGCCTTGGTTAACTCACAATGTAAGTAATACAATCAATGTTAAGCCTGACGAGTGGAATGAAGTAGAAGATTTTATCTATGCTAATAGAGAATTTTTCTGTGGTATTTCACTACTTCCAGTTACTGGCGATAAAGATTATCCACAAGCCCCATTCACCGCTGTGTATTTACCTACAGAGATGATTTCTCATTATGGCGAAGGCGTGATGTTTGTAAGTGGTCTTATTGAAGTTGCACTTACTTTATGGGAAGACAATCTCTGGGCAGCTTGTGATAGTATTTCTGGCCTTGGAAGTCCAATTAAAGGTAAAGCTAAACTAGATTGGGTCGATAGATGCAAGAAGTTTGCTAATAAATATTTTGAAGGCGATATAAAAGAACTCACATACTGCATGAAAGATGTCTATAACTTTAAACTGTGGACAGAACTTAAACGAGAGTATAAAGAAGTGGACTATACAGTTGTAGAAGAGATATATGACGATACTCAATTAGAGCAAGCTCTTGCTTGTTCTGGAAATTCTTGTGAGATAGTTTAATGCCAACATATCAGTTTGTAAGATATGATATAAATGGAATTTCCTTGGGTGGCACTACGCTACACGGCGTGCAAAGTGTCACCCTCGGAAGAAGCATGGAAGCAACAACTATTGTAAAAAAGGGTGCGCCTTCAGTAGTTAAAAATTGGTATAAAAAGCCAACCGCCACAATATCATTTACTAGATTTTTGACTAGTTCAATTTTCACTAGTTACAGCTTAGCCGTTGCTAGTGGGCCTCCTTCAGTATCCGATATTATAATTTCTGTTGTTGGTATAGGGGGTGTAAAAGTAAGAGATTGTAGACTAAAGACCTTAACATTTAATATAACAAATGAAGGAAACTTTACAGAATCTGTTACATATGAAGGCAATACATTTGAATCAGGCACTGTCGCAGCATATGCAACACCAGAATACGGTACAGTACTAAGAAGGCAAAATTTTGCATTTGGATCTTTACCATCGCAAGTTAGTGGAAAACATATCTTATCGGCAGAAGCCTCATTAAGTATTAATTATGGACATGTTCCAACTTGGGGTCAATTTTATACAAACTTTAGTTCATATATTTCAGTACCAGTTGATGTAAGCTGTTCATTTGATGTCCTTGAAACAGGATTTCCTTCATATATAACAGATGAAATCACAGTAAATGGTCACAATGCCTATGATAGTACAACTATCGATGACGCGCAATCCATATCAATAAATTCTGGAGGTCCAGTGATTAATTTGGGAGGTCAAAACTTTTTATCAAATGTAGAAAGGACAGGCGGAGATGTAGGTGGTTCGTATGCAATTTACAAATATACGTATAGAAATACAAATAACTACTTCACAGTATCGTGAGATAAAAAAAATGTCAAAATACAGAGAACGTAAAGAAGCTCAAAAAGCAAGAACAACCGCTGTTACCAATCCACATAGAAAAATTCTTCAACCTAAAAGTGTTAATCAAGAAAATTATATTATTTCTATGGTGGAAAATGACGTAACAGTATGTACGGGTCCAGCAGGATCTGGTAAATCATCAGTAGCGGTAGGATTAGCTTGTAGCTGGCTATTGGAAAATAAAATCGCAAAGATTATTATTACACGTCCAACAGTTGAAAATGGTAGAGGTCTCGGTTATCTTCCCGGCGATAAAGATGAAAAGATTCATCCATATCTTGTGCCAATTCTTGAAGAGATGGAACAATATATTGGAAAAATGCTTTTGACAAAATTTAGAGAAGCGGGTATAATAGAGATGTGTCCTCTTGAATATATGAGAGGGCGAAACTTCCACGATTGCTTTATGATTCTAGACGAAGCTCAAAATGCAACATACGAACAGATAAAAATGTTTTTGACAAGAATTGGTATGCATTCCCGTGCAGTAATTAATGGTGATGCAGATCAATCAGATCTTCCGCAATTTTTAAGAGGCGGACTGGAAGATGTTAGCGAAAGGTTATTTGGATTACAAGGAGTTGGCGTTTGTGAATTAGACGCAACAGATATTGTTCGTAATCCAATCATTGGTCGTATTTTAGAAAGGTTGAAATGAGAAAATTTTTAGCACCTATTGCTGTTGCTGCAATTTTATGTGGAAATTTGGCATTATGCGAATCCAAAATGGCAGAAATAATGATAGAAACAAAAGAAATTAACGAAGACTACATTGAATTTTATGAGTCTATATTGAGGCGCGAAGACTTAACAGATAAAAGAAGAGTGGCCTATAAAAATAGTCTAAGAACTTTTATGTTTAGTGCTAGCGATGAAAATCTTAGAAATGATCCAAATTTATATGAAGGGTTGATAGAGGAATAATTTATGCCGATATATCACTACGCTTGCAGCGAATGCAAAGAGGAATTTGAAACTTCTCATAGCATCAAAGAACCATTGAGAAAAAGTTGTCCGTTTTGCAAATTAGACGGGTTGACGGTTGTCTTGGACAAACCTCCTGTTATAATAAACAAGGAGATCAAGACAATCGGTCAACTTGCTGAAAAGAATGCGAGGGAGCTTGGAAAATATGGGCTTCAGGAACGCATGGCAAAAGACGGTACTTTGGAGAGGGTTCAAAAAAGAGAAAAACAAAATGAACTTCGAAAGATTGCAAATCTACCGCAAGACAAAGTAACGAAATATATAGAAACAGGAAAACTATGATTGAAAGACAGCCAAGAAATATAGGTCCACACATTGGTGTTGTGAAGTTCCGTATTTTTATACATAGACTATTGCCTGATGGAAGTATCGATCCAGAGGTTATTGATTGCAGCGACCTGTTTGACAAACATGAAATGACAAGCCTTGGCGAGATTTCAATTTCGGGATATGATAAATGGAACTGTGTACAAAAAGTAAAAGATAAATTAGAAAGTTTGAGTGGAAATAATGGCAAGGAACGAGAATGAGAATTTAACTGGACTATTAGTTCCCGAAACAGATCAACTTGAAGTTCAATATATTGATAAAACGGGTGAACTAGGACAAGAACAAAACGCTGTAGCAAAGATAACAAATTTGCATAACAAAGAAGAAAATAGAGTTATAGTAAACTATTATATTAAACATGGCAGGGGACTGCTGTTTGATCCTTATGGCATGGACATGAATAAATTGAATGCATATAATTTTCAATTTAAAAAAGTAGACACTTCAGTATATTCTAAATATATAAAATATTTAAAAACACGAAGACAATTATTTCTAACGCACGCTCAGCGAGAATTTATCAATAAAGGATATTAATAATGGCAAAGAAAAAAGCAGTACCAAAAAAAGATATTACCACAGAAGTTAAAATGGGTAATGAGAATAAAAAAGTCAATATTAGCGAGCCAAAGCTAGCACAAAAAAATGAAGAGAGTCCAAAGAGTTATCCCGAAGTCAGAGAATTGTTTGCACGCAAAAAAGAATATGGTGTCACGACAATGACTCCGGAAGCCTCAATGAGAGCAGACGAAACGGCTAAAGATCGAAGATCAAAAAGTACTGGTAATTTACCTCCTCGATACGGCAACTGCATTCGGAAGATTAGGGAAGATCAATGATTTGCAAAGGATATAACGAACATATCATCAACTTGTTGGCGAATCAGCAAATATTGTGGAAATGTACTCTGGCGGATGGAACAGAGATATTGTCTGATTTTGATCTGCCAAATCATAAAGATCCTTGGACTCGATTGAGGCAATACTGCTATAATAACAATGTCAAGATTACCAAAGTCGCAGTAATCGTTCCGGGCAATCCAGAACAAGAAGTGTATAGCGATTTAAATGGCTTGGACAATATTCTTATTATACGGGGCATATCAAAAGACATTAATGAAGTAGAAGAGACTACATATTCATTTATGACTTTTGGACAGTTAAAAGAAGACAACTTAATATATGTCACTCGCTTCTATTGGCCTGAATGTAAATTCGGCACATATAATGAAATAAGACAATTAACTCCAGAGAATGAAGAATTGTTATATAGACAAAGAAATACTTGTGGAGACAGTTGTTCATGTCAAACCGAAAAGAGCAAAGTGATATAAATAAATACAAATCCCCATCTACTGGGGATTTTTGTACTTCTGCACAGTATATTGCTGAGATTATATGTCAAAGATGTGCAAAACATGAAAAAGCTGGGACGCTACCTTACAAGTTTTGGAATTTGCCTAAATGGAAGAAGCTCTACATTAGGCAAGTATCATTAGCAAATAAGTTAGTCAAAGAGTATGGCGAAGAACCAGTTATTAAGTTTATAAAGTCAAGCTCTGGGTCTAAAACTATATCTCTTGGAGCGAGAAATGTAAAACAAGAGATTGAAAAAATCAAATTTGCTCTTGACAATGCACCAAAACATGCTACAATTGAAGTAATTGAAGTTGAACCATCGCAATTCAAATCAAGAAAATCATTTGGGAGTAAAACATTGATAAGTAGATTAAAGGAAATAGAAAATGGCAACAGTGATTGATAAAGAATTTATTAAAAAATATGGCGACTATGTTACTACGGGAGATAAAGTCCTTGAGCAGAAGAGAAATTACAAGACCATATCAATTAGTCCTGCTATTGATTTGGCTCTCGGTGGTGGTATTAAAGAGGGTTCTTGGGTAATTCTTTCTGGACCACCAAAGGTAGGAAAGACAACAACGACAATGCAGATTATAGCTAATTGTCAAGCCCTCGGTCGTAAGATTATTTATCTTGATGTTGAGGGTCGATTAAAAGAGATGAACTTTGAAGTGCCGGGAATCGACCCGTCATTAGTACAAGTCATTCGTTCAGGTGATGAACCATTAGCAGCAGAGACATTTCTTGACATTGCTAGGAAATTAATTTCAGCAAAAGAGAATGAGGGTTGTGTTCTAGTTATTGATTCAATATCGTCATTGATCCCATCGCGAGATCTTGATGAAGATATTAGTGGTATGACTAGACCGGGACTACCTAAGATTCTTTCGGACTTTGTTAAAAAGTTGGGTCAGACTGTGCCTAATCAAAAGTGTTTGGTAATATTAATTACTCACATGATTACAAATACCAGTGGCTATGGCAAGTCCAAAATGGCCGATGGTGGCGTTAAGATCCAATTCCAAGCAGATACACGTATGGAAGTCAAAGGCGTTACACCATGGGAGTCAGCGGGGTCAACGAAGGATCAAAAGAATGTGATTGGACTCAAGGTAACTTGGGATGTATTATGTTCTTCAATTGGTTCACCCTATAAGACTTGTGAAAGCTGGATCAGATTTGGACATGGGATTGATAAGGTTCAAGAAATTTTAATGATAGCTTGCGAGCTAGGTTTAATCTCTGTTGCTGGATCTTGGTACAATCTTGATTTTGTTGAATCTGAAAAGGTAAAACTGCAAGGCCAAGAAAAGGTATATAATTATCTTACAGAACATAAAGAGCTTTATACTCTGCTAGAATCTAAAGTCAAGGAAATGTTATATTGATTATTGCTGGACTTGACGGCAAGGAATACTCATGGATACCAAGCAATAATATTGTTGACACAGAGAAAAGATCAGGACTTCATAATAAGGCTCAACAACTACTTAAAGAAAGATATCCAAATGATAGAATTCTTGAAGAGCTTGTCTTGCCCGGAACAAAAACGAGTAATAGAAAATCAGTATTAAAAGCTGATTTTTTTATTCCAATCAGGTCACTTATTGTTGAAGTACATGGACAACAACACACTGAATTTAACAATTTCTTCTTTGCTAATAAGATGGAATTTTATAAAGCTCAGGCTAGAGATCGAGACAAAAAGTCTTGGTGTGAGTTAAATAATTTTGAATTAATAGAACTATTCCATAACGAGTCAATTGAGGACTGGAGGAAAAAAATATGGAAGACATAGATATTAAAATTAATAACTTCCATAAGTCTATTGATGAATGGATTCATAATAATCATATAGATATTGATAATGAGAAATTGAGCGACAGACTGCATGAAGTTACTCAACTCCTTCATCTATCTCGCGATGAAGTAAGCAAAATGTCTTCTATTGAATGTCAAACAGCAGTGTATGTATTAAATCAACACCTTGGGCATTTAAAAATGAGACTGGCGAGAGAGAAAGCTGTTAAGGCATGGGCTGAGCAAGGTATTGGATATCTTATCACTGGATCAAAACATGATAAATATGCAAAGTGGGAAGAAAAATACTATGAATCTATTAGAAGTAGTCAAACTGGTATAAAATTACAGACGCTCAAAACAACTGCTGATGCTAGAATATTAGCAGGAGAAGCGACAATCGGAACGATTGAGAACGCAATGAGAGTTCTTGAAAATTTGGCAAGGAGTAAAAATTATGAGCAGCGATCTTAAAGAACAGGCAAAAAGAATTATAGCAAAGGGAAAAACATTAAATGACCCTGAGCTTGTTAGAATGGGATTGGAAATGCTAGACGCTTACGCTGAGGAATTAGATGTAGTAACGACTGTTGCAGCACCTGTGGAAATAAAAAAAACAGGTACTCCAATAGTTACTGCTGGAAAATTTGACATGGAACAATTTACTATGTCAAAAGCTACATCTAATGTAATTGATCGTAGCGGCAAAAGACAACCGATTTATGTTGGGCCAAGGGAAAATAAGTATGCAGATGATGGAGTAGAAGCAAAAGATATTAAAACACCTTCAGTTCAGCCTACTGAAAGAAGTAGAAAATCAATTGATGCTGTTAAAGTAGAACAAAAGTGTGAAGTGTGCGGCAAGGCTGAAAAGGTTCTGCCTCTATACGCAAGAGAATTTTATCGTTGTGAATCTTGTCTATTGAAAGGAAAATCATGAGTGCATATTTAAGTTATCAATTACCAGTTAAGCGTCTTACAGGGACTGCAAAATTGCCAGACAAGGCCAATCTGTTTGATGCAGGGTTGGACCTATATTCTGACGAGCAGGAAGTCGTAAGGCTAGCTCCGGGCGAACGCAAGCTCTTTTCTACGGGCATCTCTGTAGCTATTCCCAAGGGCTTTGTTGGTCTTATCTGGCCACGATCAGGCCACGCCGTAAAGAAGGGGCTAGATACAATGGCAGGAGTTATTGACGCTCCATATCGAGGAGAGGTTAAGGTATTGCTAGTAAATCACAGTGATGAATATCAATATTATTCTACGGGAGATAAAGTTGCACAAATGTTAATTCAAGTAATTCCTGATTTTACCGCAGTAGAAGTAGAAACTCTTGACGAGACTTCTCGCGGGGATAATGGATTTGGGAGTTCTGGACAATGACTTGGAGTGATTTCTTCGTAGGCGGATTTATCATTTTTATGGGGTTTTACTTTTGTGTTGTGTTCTATTATTTATCTGGGACTAAGATAGGAGATGTGAATGACAGAACTAATATTTAGCCTTACATTTATATGGCTAGTAGGCTTGTTCTTTTTCTTGGTTGCATATGATATTTATGCTGTAACTAAAGGCAAACCTACTGTTAGCTGGGTCGTTTTTGATACGAGTCGAAGATGGCCCGTTGTTCCATTTTTCTTTGGTTTTATTGTGGGCTTTTTGGCAGGACATTTCTTTTTTGGCATACCTGTGCCAGTAGGACAATAAGATGGAAAAGCAGTCAATAGCCGTTCAGACTTTTCGCATAGAAAATAAAAAAATAGTACTTGACAACTTGCCAACAGACTTGTATGATAAGATAGGTGCGGAAGCTCCTGATTACTACGAACGAATAGATGAGAAAGCATGGGTCATGGAAGCAACATCCCCAGAAGATCAAATCAAATACTATATCGTAGTATCGCGGAGCAAAGAAGCAATACAAGAGTTTATGAACACAGTTCTTTTTACAGAGGAGATCTTAAATGCTTAACACATTAGTATTTTTGGCAGCATCAACTGTTAGCCAGTTTTTTGTTGTTAACCCCCAAATTCAAGTGCCAGTTATTCAAACGCAAACAATAGCAGTTACAACTACAACAGTTCCGATCATTAGACCATATGTATATCCATATTATTATGGGCCTCCTGCTGTGCTGTACACTACCCCATATTACACGTATCCAAATTACCCCGTATACTCAGTATATCCAGTATATCCAAACTATAGAATCTATCCTTAAGGAGAATAAAATGAACGAAGAAAAGAACCCATTAAATGTTTACAATCAGCTTGAAGTAATTAAAAATGCACTGGCTCAAATTGAAACAATTCACGTTTATGAGCTTGCTAATCGTCAATTTGGGACTTCAGCAGAAGAAGAGCTAAAGAAGCGAATCGACGAGTTAGATAAGCAAATTCTTGAATATGAGCTACAACTTGCAGACTCTCAATCTTATATTGATAGCGTATTAGATTCAAACAAGAAATTACTTGAAGCGAATAATCAATTGATTGGTGAAAAAAATCTAGCTGTAGAAAATCGTCAATTGACAGAAGATCAAGCTGAACAAATTATTGCGGCCTATAATAAATTGCCACGAATTGTAAAGAAATTATACGGAGTGAAGTAACATGAGCCAAGCTGTACTAGAAAATTTACCAGTTGAACGAGCAGTTTTGGCTGGCATTTGCCAGTACGGTTTAGAGGTGTATGTAGAATTAGACTTCATTGAACCTGATTATTTTTCGCATGAGCTTAATCAGGTCATCTTTGGATGTTTGCAAGATATTGTAAGTAGTAATCAAAATATTGAATATCTTACAATTTTCTCCACTGCCCAGAAATTGGGAGTTTATGAATTAATCAATAAGACAACAGAGATGGGATTTATCCGATCTCTGTTTAATTTTCCCATTAACAAAGACAACATCCCTAAATTTGCTGCAAAACTAGCAAAGTTAAAACTTGCCAGAGATATTAAAAAAGCTCTAGTTGGTTGTGATAAAGCTCTTAATAAAATAACTGGCGATGAAAGCGTTGAAGATATCATTGGACTCGTAGAGAATCCAATTATCGACATTACTTCTGCTGCCTATAAAGAGCATACAAATAAAACCATGCTTGTTGGAGAAAATATAGATGAGTACGTTCAATATCTTATCGACAATCCTGTTGATTACCTTGGTATCCCCACTGGATTCAACCGTTTTGACGAAGCTATAGGCGGCGGGATTAGAAGAAAATCCATTTGCTTGATTGGTGCTAGAACTGGTGTTGGTAAAAGTGTTATTTCAACAAATGTTGCATTACACGTAGCAAGCAAACTAAATATCCCCGTGCTTTATCTTGATACAGAAATGGATATTGGAGATCAAA